>Ga0208015_1000716_pt1 | contig 14902 bp, 15 predicted proteins | sample 26BtaG_FD_184101 | JGI IMG/M metagenome (GOLD analysis project Ga0208015, IMG submission 184101) | Marine viral communities from Cariaco Basin, Caribbean Sea - 26B_WHOI_OMZ_CsCl (SPAdes) (version 2) | ecosystem: Environmental > Aquatic > Marine > Oceanic | place: Caribbean Sea: Cariaco Basin...
CCGTTTACTGCGTTGCCGGTAACGGGCGCATCAAGGACCTCGCCACGGGTGAAGTTCACGAGATTACCGACGGTACCCTCTACGCCCTGGACAACCACGACAAGCACACCCTGTACGGTGGCACCGAAGACATGCGCCTGATCTGCGCCTTCAACCCGCCGGTCACCGGCCAGGAAGTCCATGACGAGGACGGCGCCTACCTGTCGGACACCAGCGATAACTGATCCGCCCTGGTAGGGCGGCTGATCTGACCGCTGGCACACCCATGCCGGCGAGTCCCGATCTTGATGGCGCCACCACTGGCACGTTTGTCCGGCCTGCGCCTGGGCACTGGTAAAGAATGAGACGGGCTATGACCACAGCATGGCTGCGGCTAGCATGTGAAGGCGCTATCGGAAGCACACAAGTACGTTAAACAGAGTTTCCACAGAGGTAGCCACCACCGCAATAGAGGAGGGGGCCATACACGTCCAATAATTTCCTATGGTGACATGGGCCCGTGCACGCGGCTGTAAAGCGCGTTTTCAAAAATGAAGGGATTTCAACGGCGGGAAGTAACCACCTGGAGATTAGTGGCAGACGATCAATAAGCCATTGGTTTACCGAGCGAACTAACCAAAGCGCTTAGTGCGTCTCTTCAAACTGACTTTCCGCTGTAGATCAGGGGCGTGGTTGTATCGGGGTTTTCTTAACACCCAATTTATGAACGCATTTCATCTCTGCGGCCAAAAGCGGGATATGATGACTTCAGGCTTTTTAGTGAGGTACAAAATGTACACTTTATTAATATCGGGTTGATCATCGGAGCAAATCCCTTGCTCCGATGTACTGGTGTCCATCTTGCAAAACTACAGCGAAAACTCCGTCAGTGATGGCGTTGATATGACTCCCCACGTCACCGGCGAAACTTCGGAGTGTTTGGGGCGGCTGCTCATTGGTGACGATGAGCCGCGGTTGCTTAACAGTTTATGCTCGATATTGCGTGACAAGGGGTTCGAGGTCGACGGGGCCCAGGATGGCGACGCCGTCTGCCAGCGATTACGAGAGAATGCCTACGATCTGGTTTTGTTGGATATCCGCATGCCTGGGAAGAGCGGTTTAGAGATCATGGCCTGGTTGAAAGAAACGGGTGTTGACGCTCCGGTCATCATTATCAGCGGGCGTTCCGATTATCGCATCGTCAGGCAAGCATTCAAGCTGGGTGCCTGCGATTATCTAAGAAAGCCCTACGATGTAGATGAATTAATTCGGGCTGTCGGCGGCACGGTTTTAGAACGACGGCAGGCCCGTTCTCAGGCGGCTACGGGTAGGTCTAACCCCCTAACGGGCGAGTTTTTAAGCACACACTTGATCATCTTCCGGATCTGGTTTTTTCACTGGATGAGCGCAAGTGCATCAACTATCTGAATCATCACTCCGAGAGTCTCTTGGGATTACCGACGGAGGAGCTGATTGGCCAACCGTTTTCTCAGCTCGTTCATGAGGGTGACATCGCTAAGCTTCCACTGTTATTTGGTAAGAACGAGGTGGGAGAGCCAGTAACCCAAGAGATCAAGCTTAAAACTTACCATGGAGGGATCGCTTACCTGGATTGTGACATTAAAGTTGTCTCTCCGCGTGAGGCGAACACCGCGCTAACTTATGCAAAGCCCCCTCCAGCGAGGCCTCCTTTTTTGGGCATTGTGCGGGACATCACGGAGCAAAAACGGACACTGGCATTGATGGAGTTTCGTGCTTCTCACGACACACTGACCGGGCTGCCGAATAGGAGCCTGTTTATGGACCGACTTACCTTGGCTGTCAGTCAGGCGAGCCGAAATGGGCAGAAGCTTGCCGTGCTTTTTATCGACCTGAACGATTTCAAAGCGGTAAACGATACCTACGGGCATGGGGTTGGCGATGAGCTGTTGCAAAAAGTCGCCGCCGGTCTGACACATTCTCTGCGAGAGGGGGATACCCTTGCCCGCTATGGTGGCGATGAATTTACCGTCCTGTTGCCCTCGCTTGACGAAAAAAAGGACGCCGCAACGGTCGCACGCAAACTTCTGAGCTCGCTCGAAACCCCTTTTCCGTTTGAGGGCACCGATCTTCGTGTCTCTATCGGGATCGGAACCAGCATCGGGATTGCAATGTACCCTGAAGACGGGGCGGGGGCGGAAACGCTGGTAGAGCGGGCAGACATGGCCATGTATGCCGTGAAACAGAAGAAAAAAAACGACTTTTATTTTTACAGCTAAGCATGATGGACGACAAAAGACCGGACAACACGTCGCCCTAAACCCGTCATCCAAACCACTCGGGCTCCCCCAATGAAAAACACCTGAGACTTGAGCGACAATAGCCTTGCAGTAGGCTTTAAAACATAGTCTGGAGGAATTTCAAGAAACTCTGTTCACCTCGTGGGAAGCGTTGCCAGCGCTCAAGCGATCCAACAGCTCACTCTTCACGCTCAGCTCGGTTTCAAGCTGCTGCACCTTCGCTTTCAACTGGTCGTTCACGCGCTGCTGCTTCTCAAAGGCAGCCTTTCGTTGGCGTAACGCCACGACTTGCTGCTCTAGCCGCACCGTTTTGTCGGCCAGACGACGATTTTCGCGCTCCCGCTCGCCCAGTTGCTGGGTCAACCGATCCGACTGCTTTCGAACTTCAGTCACCTCCGTGAACAGCCGGCTGATCTCTCGGGTGGCCTGGGTCTGCTCGTCGCGTTTCACGGCCAGGGCTTGTTGCAGGTGGCGTTGCTCTTCCTGGACTTGCTGGACCTGCTGCTCATGCCGCCGCTGATCCTGCTCGCGCTGCTCTTTCACGGAGCCGCGATAGTGCTCCAGCGCCTGCCGGGCATGCTTATGTTTTTCTTCGAGTGAATTCACCTGGCGTTGCTTGTCCTGAACCTGCTCAGTCAAACTTTCAATGCGCTGGGCCTGTGCGCGGTTATCGCCTTCGAGTTTCGAGAGCGCCTCACGCAGCCCAAGGACCTCCGCCTGTATATCATCCCGCGCCTGAGCCAACACTGCATTTTGCGCCTGGTGTTGCCTGGTTTCAGCGGTCTGTGCTGTTAAAGCTTCCTTCAGGCTGGCCACCTCGGTCTGGTGGCGCTGTTCGGCCTGCTCAATGGTCTCCTGCGCGTCCTGGCGTAATTGCCGAGCCAGTTGGCCTACCAAGTCGGATACGTGGTTGCTCAGAAGCGCTTCGTCGTCCAGACGGGTGCTTTCACGCGCCTCGATCGCTTTCAGGTGGTTGCTGATGGTGGTCTTTGAGCCGGTGTTGCCCAGCTCGGCTCGTATGGCGTCGATGGAGGGGTGAACATTGCGAGCCAGAAGACGTTTACGTGCGTCCTCAACCAGGGGTTGGGTAATGCCGCCTCGGGCCATGATCGTGTCCTCCTGTTTATTTCGTACTGTATTACGTATTATGTAATTACGTACTATATACACCAGAAAGGTCGTTGGAAAGTACAGCTTTACAGTGTGGTTTTTGTGGTTTTACCCATAACTTTTCCATATTTTTAAGCATAAATCTTCCACTAATGAGGCAAGCCGCTGTTAATCATGATGCAACTATAGTCTGGCGTAAACGTCTAGATTTTGGTGAGGCACGTTCCAGAATACTGCGAGCTCAAAAAGCACGCCTTTAAACAAAAGCGGACATTCAGAAACGATTGAATGACCACAAAGCGGACCTTTTGCACCGGGGTCATTCCACTGCAGCCGACCGTTAAAGCGGCGGCTGAGCTTCGGCGTTAAATTCTTTTGCTGCACCCCAGTCGACTATGCTGTAATACATTGTAGTTACTAGCATTGAGGGTACAGTCATGAGCGTCACTACGGTTCGTCTTCAGGCAGAAGTTGAAAAACATCTGGAAGCAATTGCCGGCAGACTCCACCGGAGTAAAGGCTGGGTGATTAATCAGGCACTATCAGAATACATTGAAAAGCAACAGCGTGAGCAGGAGCGTTGGCAGCAAACGCTGGAGGCAATGGAATCGGCTGCCCAAGGAAAGGTAGTTGATGCTAGCGAGGTCCATGGTTGGCTCAATAGCTGGGGAACTGAAAACGAGCAGGATGCACCGAGGTCAGGTAAGTGAAACTGGTTTACACGGACGAAGCCATTGAAGATTTGAAGCGCCTCAGGGAGTTTATCGCGGTTCATGATCCTTCTGCGGCAGGCAGGATAGCCACAGAACTGGTTAGCAAAATCGAGTTACTACCAGACTTCCCCAGAATGGGAACACCGGTTGAAATGGCACCGGTACCTGATTCCATCCGCGACATGATCTTTGGCAAGTACGTTGTTCGCTATTCCGTACATGTGAGTGCCATCATCATTCTAAGAGTATGGCACGAGCTGGAAGGTGAACGATAGCAATTTAACCATCCGCTGTTGTCGGACAGCCTTTCCACCGCTGCGCGGTTCCAAAACTGCCGCAAAGCTTCGTTAACCCCTTCACCCGCCATCTTGCAAAAGTCCGTCAAGGAGAGCATGCCCGCGCATATCCTGAAGTCGATTCGTGAGGTATTGGAAAATGAGTAATGAGACTCTGAGTGCTGAGGAGCTTGGCAACAAGCTGCTCCAGTCTGTTAAAGAAATGAAAGCGGACAAAGCCGCACGAGTCAGTCGTGTGGAGCCAAACGAGGTCGCAGAAGCGCGTGGCAAAACTGGCCTCACGCAGCGAGAGTTTGCCGAGGTACTCCACATTTCTCCACGTACGTTGCAGGAGTGGGAGCAGGGGCGACGCAAACCTTCCGGGCCGGCAAAGGCGCTCATCGAGATTGCTTTCCGCCATCCGGAGATTATTCGGGAAGACCTCGAACTCAGAGGTTGACAAGGTGGTCAACGGGACGCCAACTACGCTGCGCTGCGTTGTCGCCCATCACCACTGGCGTTATCGCACCATCTGAATGTCCGCTTTGCGACCTTTCCGTACATCCCTTTTTCTTCCATTTGTAGTGGGCGCAGGCCAAAGGTACCTAGCGCCATTTAATTTACCAATACGCGGATGACATCCAAGCCTTTTCTGTTACCAGTCCTTACTTGCTATTCCAAGCTTGTCCATCTTCGTCCGTCAGTGGTTTTTGAGAGGTTTGAAAAATTGTAATCCGGCAGGTCCAGCGACCGTCTTTAGTCCGAGCCTTGTCTTTTTCCTTCTCTTTTACCAGATATCCGGCCCGCTCCAACTCCCGAAAAATTCTTTGTTGAACGAATTTCCCGATATTAAATTTCCGCCTAATTTGGGCGGCTCTGATAATCCAGTCTTCGGGCAAGGATAAAAGAAATACGAGGACTCCCAGTGCTTCTGGCTTTAGTCGAGGATCCTGCAATGTCGCGTTGGGAATGCATGCGTAGTGTGAGGTCAGTTCGTCTTTTTTAATAGCCATCAGTGGTGTAGCTCCAAAAGTTTCAGGTAATAGTCCAACTGCTTCGAAAGCAATTGAGCCGTTTTCGCTAGGAAGGTGGAATAAACGTCCCAACCGTGCAGGGACTAAGATAACGGTTTGCAACTTGGGGCACTGACAACACGCCTGTACAAAACTAGCAGCGTTCTGCACGCAAAATGTTTGTGATGTGTTAAAGGGCGGGGACTACCTGATGGATAGAAGGTCTTATCGAGCCGAAGGAGGCGTTGAGTTGAAAATCACCCAAAAAATGAAAATATAACTGATTGATTGTAAATGACTTTATGATGCGCAACTGAGCGTGCAGAGTTCGTGAGAAGGAGTCGGTAAGCTTCTGTATTTATTGCGGAAAATTGATTCAGAAAGTTCGTCCTGCAACTCCGTGTACGCCGGTTCGATTCCGACCCGCGCCTCCATTATTTCTCCTTTGTTTTCATTCACCTGAAGGTTTCAGGCCAAGGCCGATGTCTCATTGGCGACATCGATTCACCGAAGAACAGATCATTACCACTCTGAAGCAAGTCGAGCATCTATCCCAAAGAAAACGGCCGCGTTCACCAACGCTTCGTCCTCACTGATAAGTTGGGCCTGGTGATGCTCTGCGCATGCCAAGTGAAGTGCATCCAACGTCCTCAAGCTTGTCTTTCTTGTGCCAATCCAGTGGCTGGCCCGTTTATAGTGAGCCGTTTCAATGGGGCACAGGCTGAAGCGCCCATGGCTGACATCATCATGGAATGCACTTTCGATCCGGTTCGCCTGGGGTTCGCTGAGCTCTCCCATCCGAACCCATCGGGCCAGTGCGCTTGCCACCTCAACTTCCGTCAGATGACTGATAAGAACCGGCTGGGTTTGCGACTCAAGCAATGCCTGAACACGATCGCTAGCGTGTTCTTGTCTGTAGTAGGGGAGAACGGCGCTGGTATCGAAGTACAACATTAATAGCGCTCTTCATCTCTGAGTTCCCGGACCGCATTGGCGGCGCTTTCCCGGACGGGTGGCAGAGATGCCCTGAGTTCGGAGCGGTTTGGAAACTGAATCTTTTCGGGCAGGGCTGCGGTCAGGCGCGCGGCGGGTTTGCCGTGGCGCAGGATCACAACTTCTTCTCCTGCGGCCACAGCGTCCAAAAGATTTGAGAGCTTTTCGCGAGTTTCCCGAACATTGATTGTTTGCATGATTCTTACCCTGTGAGTGTACACAAATAGTGTACGCTCGGAAGAGGTTTCAAAGCAACCAAGCCGCCCTTGTCATTTTCCACCCGGGTCACATACTCTGCTAGGGTCTGTGAAAGACTTGGGAGAATAATGAACGAGCCTTCGCATTTACCTGAAATTGAGGAAAAAGTAGCTTTCCTGTCGAATGCGGCTGCCTATCCGGTCGAGGTCGACCGGGTAGAGGTGCTTGAAACCCATATGTCCTGGGTTTTTCTCGTCGGCTCGCGGGTTTACAAGCTCAAAAAGCCGGTGGCCAAGCCGCTGTTTGATTTCACCACCGTGGATGGTCGCTACAGAAACTGTGTCGAGGAGGTTCGCCTCAATCGCCGGCTTGGTGGCGATACCTACATCGGTGTTGAGCCGCTGAGTATTGTGGCAGGTGATGAGCTGACGCTGGGCACCGAGGGCATTCCCGTTGACTGGCTGGTGGTCATGCATCGCCTGCCTGAGGCTGCGATGCTGGAAACACAGATCAAATCCTCAGCCGTGGAATACCAGCGCGTCACGGCGGCGGCCGACTTGCTTGCCCGCTTTTATCTGGATGCCGCAAGCGTCCCACTCTCGGGGAACCAGTACCTGGAGCGCTTGCGGGAGGGCATCAACGATCACTACCACCAGTTGATTGACTATTCCCTTCCCGAGGACAGGGTCAAACCCGTCTGTGACCAGCAAATGACACTGCTTGAAAAACACTCGGCGCTCTTTGCTGATCGCGCAAAGGCCGGCAGCCTCGTTGAGGCCCATGGTGATTTGCGCCCGGAGCATGTCTGCCTGACGGAGCCACCGGTGGTCATCGACTGTCTGGAGTTCAACCGCGATCTGCGAATTCGGGATCCGGAAGACGAATTATCCTTTCTGGCGATGGAGTGCGAAAGGCTTGGGGAGACGCGAGTCGGCAAGATCCTGTTCGAGGTCTACGGGCAAATCACGGGAGACGAACCGGAAGCCCCCCTGGTCGCCTTCTACAAGGCTTACCGAGCCACAGAACGGGCCAAGCTCGCTATCTGGCATCTGGACGACGATTTCCATGAGAGGCGCGGGCCATGGCGGCAAAAAGCGCTGGATTACCTGACCATAGCCTCTGATTGCGGCAAAAGTTCTGGCGGCTGAAACGAGGGCGCCAAAGAAACCCGGATTCAGGACTCCAGATCTGTCACATCCCTGCCTTCATGCAAGGCAGCGATGGTATCGGCTATGCCAGCAGTGATATCCACCAGCTCAACCTTGGTCTTCAATGATTTGGACGGCAGTGACGGAGTGACCGTATTGCCGAGAATCACCCGGGACAATGCCGGCGAAGCCAGTTTTTCCCCGGTATCCTGAGTGAACACAGCGTGCGTGGCGATGGCGATCACGTCCTCCGCGCCCTGGTCTTTGAACGCTTCCGCAGCCCGCTGCATAGTGCCTCCTCCTGCGATCAGGTCGTCGAGGATCAGCACGGTGCGGTTGCGGATATCGCCAACCACGGCAGAACCGCTCATTTCTCCCTGGCTGCGATGCTTCTCCATAAATGCGCTACTGACGGGGCGGCCCAGCCGACTCGCCAATGACTCGCGGAACAGTTCCGCACGCTTTACGCCCCCTATATCCGGGGACGCTATGGTGATTTCCCTGTCCCTGAGTTCCGGCAGGAGGTAGTCGATGAATGCTTCTCTGGCGCTCAAATGCACTGTCGGGCAGCGAAAGGCATTCTCGAAAGCGGCGCGGTTGTGAACGTCCACGGTCACCATGGTGTCGATCTTCATAGCCTCGAAGAGCTGGGCGACATAGCGGGTGGTGACAGGATCATGGGGCTTGGTTCTCCGGTCCTTGCGGGAGTAACAAAGGTAGGGCGTCACAACATTGATTCGGGCAGCGCCAGCGTCACGGAGACTGGCCAGTAAAAACAGCAGGCGCACGAGCTTGTCGTTGGTGCTGAGGCCATCGCTGCTGTTGAGGGACTGGACCACGAATACATCCCGGTTGCGAACCGTCTCCAGCGTGCGGATCTTGTGCTCGCCGTCTTCGAAATCCCGTTCCTCATGTTTGCCCAGGGGTACGCCCAGGTGGGCGGCCACTTGCGAGGCAAAGTCGCTGCCGCAATCAAGACTGAAGAGTGCTATTCGGTCATCCGGTTTCATGGGGCAAGTCCGTTCGCTTTGGCTGAGGGTATCAACTGCTCTTTTAACTCTAGTCAAAATGCGGATAAAGATATACGAGGCCGAGTTTTCGATCTCTTCATCCCGCTTTCCATCGTCTGGCGTAATCCCGGCCTCATATGCTTCAATGATCAGTAACTAGTCAAGTCAGTCTGCAAGGCTGTCTTTGATACCTCGGCGCCTGGTCAACAACAATGAGCACAGACGATAAGATGGTCAAACGCCGGCGCTCTGCTCTACGTGGCCGTCAACTGGAACCGGCGGTACTGTCGGAGCTGCGGGATCTGATCGGTGACGAACGTGTCGATTCGTCATTGCGAGACCGCGATCGCCTTATCGAGCACCTGCATGTATTGCAGGACGCGGACGGTTACCTCTCCATGGCCCGCCTTCGGGCCCTTGCGGCTTTCATGAACCTGCCCATGGCCGCCGTGTATGAAACGGCCACGTTCTACGCCCATTTCGACGTCATTCACGACGAACAAGCCCCACCGCCTGAAATAACCCTGCGGGTGTGTGACTCGCTTTCGTGCCAGTTGGCCGGCGCAGGCGCATTGCACGCTGCACTGGCTAATGGGGCTGACCCGCGCCAGGTGCGTGTGGTCCACGCGCCCTGTATGGGGCGCTGCGATACCGCGCCCGTGGTGGCCGTGGGACACCATCATGTAGGCAACGCCACTGTTCAGACGGTCGGCGCGGCAGTCGAACAAAAGCACGTTCAACCCGACGAGATCCATTGGCAGAAGCTGGCGGATTATCGCTCGGTAGGTGGTTACCAGTTGCTGAAGGATTGCCGCGACGGTCGGGTTACTGTCGAGTCCCTTGCGGAAGAACTCCAGCAGGCTGGTCTGCGCGGCTTGGGTGGCGCCGGGTTCCCCACGTTCCGAAAATGGCAGGCGGTGCGGGCCGAACCCGGGCCACGTTACGCGGTGATCAATGCCGACGAGGGTGAACCGGGCACGTTCAAGGATCGCTATTACCTGGAACGTGAACCCCACGTCTTCCTGGAAGGTGCACTGGTTAGCGCCTGGGCGGTTGAGGCCAAGGCCCTCTACATATACCTGCGCGATGAATATCCCGGCCTCCTCGGTGTGCTGAAAGACGCCGTTGCCGAACTGGAAGCTGCCGGCATCATAGAACCCGATTTTGTGATCCTGCGCCGGGGCGCGGGCGCCTATATCTGCGGCGAGGAATCCGCCCTGATCGAGTCCCTGGAAGGCAAACCCGGCAAGCCACGGCATCGCCCGCCGTTCGTGGCCCAGAAGGGATTGTTTAACCAGCCCACACTCGTTAACAACGTGGAGACGGTTTACTGGATTCCGCGCATCCATGCCCAGGGCGCCGATTGGTTCGCCAGCCAGGGTCGGCATGGCCGCAAGGGGCTGCGCAGCTTTTCGGTGTCCGGTCGGGTCGCGCGGCCCGGTGTGCACGTTGCACCCGCTGGCATCAACCTCAATGAATTGATCGAAGAATACTGCGGCGGCATGGCCGAAGGGCATCGGCTCCTGGCCTATCTGCCCGGCGGGGCGTCCGGCGGCATACTGCCGGCCAGCAAAGCCGACATTCCGCTGGATTTCGACACCCTGCAGGAACACGGCTGCTTCATCGGCTCTGCCGCCGTGATCGTTCTGTCGGATCAGGACGATTTGCAGGCTGCGGCTGCCAACCTGTTGGGGTTCTTTGCGGATGAATCCTGCGGCCAGTGCACGCCTTGCCGTGTGGGCACCGAGAAAATGCTCACCTTATTGGAGCGGGATACCTGGGATGAACAGACGCTCCAGCAGCTGGCCGGAGTGATGGCGGATGCGTCCATCTGTGGTCTCGGCCAGGCCGCACCCAATCCGGTGCTGAGCCTGCTGCGGGACTTCCGCAGCGAACTCGCCAGCCAAAAACTGATCGCCAAAGGGTAGGGAGGCAGCCATGAGCGAATCGAAAACAGCCATGAGCGATTCCAGCACAAGCTTTACCCTGACCCTCGACGACGTGGAAGTGCAGGCCTACCCCGGCGAAACCCTGTGGCAAGTGGCCAAGCGCGCCGGCGAGACCATCCCGCACCTGTGCTTCAAAGACGCGCCGGGTTACCGCGCGGACGGCAATTGCCGGGCCTGCATGGTGGAAGTGGAGGGTGAGCGGGTGCTCGCCGCAAGCTGTATCCGCGAGGCCAAGCCCGGCATGGTAGTGCGAAGCGCAGGTTCCGCCCGTGTCCAGGATGCTCGGAAAGGCGTGCTGGAATTGTTGCTGGCGGATCAACCTGAGCGAGAGAGCAGCCCCGATCGTTCAAGCCATCTGTGGCAAACAGCGGATCAACTGGCGATTGATGCCGCTGCCGTGCGCCAACGCCTCCCGGCCCATTCAGAGCGTGAAGAACCCACAGTTCACCATGTAGAGCCCCGATCGGATTCTCTGGCCAATGCCCGGGGCCATGACGCCACGCACTCTGCCATGAACGTGAATCTGGACGCCTGCATCACTTGCGGGTTGTGCGAGCGCGCCTGCCGCGAAGTGCAGGGCAATGACGTCATTGGCCTGGCGCATCGCGGTGCCGCTTCCAAAGTGGTGTTTGATTTCGATGATCCCATGGGCGACAGCACCTGCGTTGCCTGTGGCGAATGCGTCCAGGCCTGCCCCACGGGCGCGCTCATGCCTGCCACCCTGATTGATGCACAGGGCCGAGGAGACTCCGCCACGGCCGACCGCACCGTGGACTCCGTTTGCCCCTATTGCGGCGTGGGCTGCCAACTCACCTATCACGTCAAAGACGGACCTGCCGATGCCGAAGAAGCCGCAGGCGAGCAGCGAGGACGCATCCTGTTTGTTGAAGGCAAAGACGGCCCCTCGAACCAGGGCCGGCTCTGCGTGAAAGCCCGTTTCGGCTTCGATTACCCCTCGCACCCGGCGCGGCTCACCCGGCCACTGATCCGCCGGGAGGGCGTCCCCAAGGAGCTCGACCCGGACTTTGATCCGGTCAATCCGTTAACGCATTTTCGGGAGGCAAGCTGGGAAGAGGCGCTGGATCTGGCGGCAGGCGGGTTAACCCAACTTAAAACACAGCACGGACCGGACGCGCTCGCCGGTTTCGGCAGTGCCAAGTGCTCCAACGAAGAAGCCTGGCTGTTCCAGAAGCTGGTACGCACCGGTTTCGGTTCAAACCACGTTGATCACTGCACCCGGCTTTGCCACGCTAGCTCCGTGGCCGCGTTGATGGAATGCCTGGGCTCTGGCGCCGTGACCGCTTCCTTCATGCAGGCACTCGAGGCGGATGTGGTCATCCTCACCGGCTGCAACCCGGCAGTGAATCACCCGGTGGCCGCCACCTACTTCAAGCAGGCGGCAAAAAACGGCACCAAACTGATCATCATCGATCCCCGGGGCCAGGCGCTGGATGCCTATGCCTGGCGCAGCCTGCGTTTCTCGCCGGGTGGCGACGTGTCACTGTTCAACGCCATGCTCAATGTCATTATCAGCGAAGGGCTCTTCGACCAGGCCTACATTGACGCCCACACCGAAGGCTTTGAGGCGCTGGCGGCCAGCGTTGAAGGCATGACCCCGGAGGTGATGAGCCCGGTCTGCGGCGTGGAGCCCGACACCATTCGTGAAGTCGCCCGGGCCTACGCCGAGGCTGATAGAGCGATGATTTTCTGGGGCATGGGCATTTCCCAACACGTGCAGGGCACCGACAACGCCCGGTGCCTGATTTCCCTGGCGCTCACATGCGGCCACACCGGTCGGCCTGGCACCGGCCTGCACCCATTGCGGGGGCAGAACAACGTGCAGGGTGCCTCCGATGCCGGCCTAATCCCCATGGTACTGCCCGATTACCAACCGGTCGGGGATGCCCAGTTGCGCGCCGCCTTCGAAGAGCTATGGAACACCGAACTGGACCCGAAGCCGGGGCTCACCGTGGTGGAGATTATGGATGCCATCAGGGCGGGCACCATCAAGGGGATGTACATCCTCGGCGAAAACCCCGCGATGTCAGACCCGGATCTGACCCACGCCCGCGCTGCGCTCGCTGCCCTGGAACACCTGGTGGTGCAGGACCTGTTCGTCACAGAGACCGCCCAGTTTGCCGACGTTATCCTGCCTGCCGCCGCCTGGTCGGAAAAATCCGGCACCGTCACCAACACCAACCGCCAGGTGCAAATGGGCCGTGCTGCACTGGCGCCGCCGGGAGAGGCAAAGCCGGACTGGTGGGTTATCCAGGAAATCGCCCGGCGTTTCGGGCTGGGTTGGAACTATGCCGGCCCCGAGGAGGTGTTTGCAGAAATGAAGCAGGGCATGCAATCACTGGATCATATCTCCTGGTCTCGCCTGGAGAGCGAGGGGTCCGTCACCTATCCATGCCCCGCGGATGACGCCCCGGGCCAGGACGTTGTCTTCTCCGATGCCTTCCCGCGTGCAGGAGGCCGTGCCAGGTTCTCACCGGCCAGTCCGCTGCCACCGGACGAGCCAGTGGATGAGACCTATCCCATTGTGCTGACCACCGGGCGATTACTCGAGCACTGGCACACCGGCGCCATGACCCGTCGCAGCCGGGTGCTGGATGAGCGGGAGCCGGAAGCTGCAGCCTATCTGGCTCCCGCGGAGCTGGATCGTATGGGCGTAGCACCGGGCAATGACATTCAAATTGCCACCCGGCGCGGCACCATCACCCTGACGGCACGGGCCGATCAGACCATGCCGGAGGGCATGGTGTTTGTCCCCTTCGCCTTTGTGGAGGCAGCAGCGAACGTGCTCACCAACCCGGCGCTGGACCCGTTCGGGAAGATCCCGGAATTCAAATATGCGGCGTGTAGATTGAGCCCGGCGTAGCTTCCCAGGCAAACAGACTTCTCCAGAACGACGTTCATTGTCGCACCGCGTCTGTAAAACAGGCGCGGGTAGTCTAGAATAACGCCAAAATTTCCAGATCTTTCAGGTAGATAAAATGCCAAAGTTTTTGCATACGGCAGACTGGCAGATGGGCCGGGCCTTTACCCGTTTCGAGACCGAAGACGGTGCAGCCCTGGTCGAGGCCCGGTTCGAGGCTATTGAAACGCTCGCGCAGCTGGCCAACGAACATCAGTGCGACGCGGTGTTGGTGGCCGGTGACGTCTTTGATGCCCAAACGGTTTCCGACCGCACCATTCGCAGAGTGTTTAACGCCACACAGGGTTTTGCAGGCCCCTGGGTCATGCTACCAGGCAACCACGACGCCGCCCTGGCAGAGAGTGTATGGACGCGAGCCCAGCGCCTGGGTGCCGTACCGGAGAACGTCCATCTCGCCCTTCAGCCCGGCGTGATTGATCTGGAACCCCAGGGCCTCAGCATCCTCTGCGCGCCACTGACTCAGCGCCATACCTACGGCGATCTGACCGAACCATTCAGCGGCTACGAAACCCCTGAAGGTTTTCTCAGAGTCGGCCTGGCCCACGGCAGCGTCCAGGGCCTGTTGCCGGACGAGATTGATTCCACCAACCCCATCGCGCCAGACCGGGCGGAAGCCAGCAGGCTTGATTACCTCGCCCTGGGCGACTGGCACGGCACCAAACAGATTGATGAACGCACCTGGTACAGCGGAACCCCCGAGCCGGAACGATTCCGGAACAACGAAGCGGGAAATGCCCTGATCGTTGAAGTGTCCGAACCTGGGGCAACCCCGAAAGTAACCTCACTCCCAACGGGACGGTATCAGTGGCACCAGTGGCGGGAAACCCTGGCGGTTCATTCCGATCTTGAACAGTTGCTGGAGCGTTTGAACGCCTTGCCGGAATCCGCCGTCGTTGATCTGCGCCTTGACGGTTCGGTGACCCTGGCCGGTGAGGAAACCCTGTTGAAGGCCTTATCGGTTGCCGAAGCGCGATTTCGCAGCCTTCGCTGCGAGCGCAGCGGGCTTCAGCTTGCACCTACCGATGAAGACATCGCGGCCCTGAAAGCGGATGGCTACGTAGGCGAGGTGGTTGAAAGCCTGCGGGAGCGGCAGGAAGGGGCACAGGATGATGTCGCCCGGGATGCCCTGGCGATTCTGGCCGGAATGCTCAGGGAGCGGGAACAGGAGGTGGGGCAATGAAGCTGCAGCGAATGCGCATTGAACAGCTGCGCCAGTTCCGCAAACCCTTTGTTCTGGACAACCTGCAACCCGGCCTCAACCTGATTCACGGCCCCAATGAGTCCGGTAAAAGCACGT
>Ga0208015_1000719_pt1 | contig 14880 bp, 15 predicted proteins | sample 26BtaG_FD_184101 | JGI IMG/M metagenome (GOLD analysis project Ga0208015, IMG submission 184101) | Marine viral communities from Cariaco Basin, Caribbean Sea - 26B_WHOI_OMZ_CsCl (SPAdes) (version 2) | ecosystem: Environmental > Aquatic > Marine > Oceanic | place: Caribbean Sea: Cariaco Basin...
GGCCCAGAGTGTGCGAAGGCCCGCACCGCTAGAATCACCCCCCGCCATTAGGGAAGCGAAGAGATCAGGGGCCATATTCCTCCTGACCATGTCGAGGACGAGGTTGGCGGCAAGCTGGGCGCAGACGTTCGATATGTCCGCTGGGACGATGGGGAGGCGATCCTTGTCGAGATATCCCCAGCTTCCATAGAAGACTACGTTCTGCTTCCCGATGGGATAATTGGAGTCATAGCGGATATACTGGTCATAGACGTAGAGGTTCGACGTTGAGACTCCTACGCCTCCAACTGAGCCTGCGCTTATGCCTATCATGGGGGTGAACTGCGGGGGCAGGAAGATAATCGGCTTGCCTCCTCCGTCGAGAGTGATAGTGCCGAGGCTGGGTGTGCCGAAGGCGTGGTTCACGTATCCATCGATGAAACGCTCCGCTGAGGGGATCAAGGTTCCCTCAAGCCATCCTTCGTAGGCCGCATCGCTGAGGTCCTTGAAATATGCGAGTTGATCATATTTGACCTGAGAAAGATACTTCACGAGCTCGGTTCCACAATAAGTTCCAAAGTCTCCCATTTTTATTCCTTCTCATACCACGATGCTTCATAATTGACTATCTGAGCCCCATCGGTATCAATTACAGCCAACCAATACTTTTCGTTATCAAAGATGAACTCTTCTCTAGTAGCTCCCGATCCAGCGAAGCTCTGAGGTCCGGGTCCAGCCGCACCAATCTCAATAGCTATTCTGAGTGTGCCGGGATCACTGATGTTTGGATTATGATAAATCTCTAAAGCTAATGGGGTTCCTCCACCTTGATAGTGATTGAATATGGGTGGATCGCCCAGAAGAGTTCCGGGGGCTACTACGGTGGGGTCTTGATACCAGAATCCTCTGACTGCGCCATCTGAGTTCAGGAATTGCTCGAAGTGAGCTTTGAGGGCGGTTCCTACGTTATAGTATAGATAGGATACTGATCCATTCAATGCAGGTAGTCGTGTCCCAAAGGTCCAGAAGTTCTGATCGTGAATCTGATGATGAATGTAGTCAAAGACGGCTGGGGCATGTCCTATCGGGTCACGTTCAAATAACCAATCCAGCCAAGCCACTATATTTTTGGGATTGCCATCACGAGGCGGGGCTTCGCCCATTATAATCGTGTGATTGATGGTTTAGGGTTCTAATATCTTTTTCCAGTGTTCAGCCGTTTTCTGCAGTCCCATGGGCAGGGAGACCTTGGGTAGCCACCCGATGGTCCTGGCTGCCTTGTTTGCCGATCCTATGAGGGTGTCGATGTCAAGAGGCCGCTTGGGGATGGTATTCCACACCACTGTGCCATCCCAGCCCGTGGCATCTTTGCAGAGTTCTACAAGCTGCCGAATGGTGTAGCCCTTCCCTGTGCATATATTGAATGCCTCCCCGAGAGCTCGATCCTTTCCGAGGGCCTTCAGATATCCCTCGACATGGTCTTCAACGTAAAGGAGGTCTCTAACTGGTTCGGGATCCCCGAGCCTGATCTCCTCTTGGCCCATGATCATCTGAGTCAGGATACGCTCCGTGACGAAGTGCATGTTCCTCTTCCTGCCGTAGGTGTTGAAGGGCCTCATGATGGTAATGGGGAAGTCGTAAGCGTCCCTCATATAGAAGAGATACATGCTCGAGGCGGCTTTGGAGACAGAGTAGGGGCTGTTCGGATTATACTTGGCATCCTCCTTGATGGGGAACTCGGTCTGGTTGCCGTATTCCTCGCTTGTGCCTGCCGTGATGAATTGCTGGAAGTTCTCGACGTTCTTGCGGACGGCTTCGGCGAGGTTGATGAGGCCAATGTAGTTGACCCGAGTGACTTCTTGGGGATGCTCGTAGCTGTAGATTACGGGGCTGATGGCTGCGAGGTGAATCACATAGTCTGGGTGGGCCACTTTCACAGCACTCTCCACTGATGATTTGTCCCGTAGGTCGGCGAAAAGTGTCTGGACGTTCTCGCCCATGACGAAGCGGCCTGTGACGTAGCGGTTCAGGACGTAGACGTCATAGTTCTCGAGGAGCTTGGGGATCAGGTGGCTGCCGATGAATCCTGTGGCGCCCGTGATTAGTATTCGCTGCTTCATCTCTAGACCTCCACGAATTTCAGGCCCCGGTCGTCCATGGCCACCAATTCGAAGCCCCAAGATCTACGGTTCCTGTGCTGGTAATATGCCTCCGGGACGGTCATCTCTACGACATCGCCCTTCAGGAGATTCTTCTTTACGAAGAAGGCGTTGATCCCAGACGCCTCACATCCAACAAGGGCATATTTCTTCTTGGCTGCAAGTTTAACTAGAGCTGCGAGGCTCGCTCCATGATAGGAAGGATAGACATCAAACCGGTTAAAGTTAGGATCGTATTCGACGACGCAGCTCGCCTTGGGGCCAAAGCTGGCGTTGTATTCGATGACGACGAGACGGGCGTTCGTCTTGAGGGCTTCCCAGAGATAGTAGTCTATGCCGTCGACGTCTATGGCGAGCATGTCGACCTTGCTGGGGACCTTGTGCTCCTTGAATATCTTTTTGATATTCTCCCGGGTGACATGGGCCTCGATGACATTGGCCTTGGCCCACCTCATCTTCCCGTGGATGATATTGGCATGGTCGGAGTCTAACAGCCAGCCCTCCCAGCCATAATTAGAGAGGAGGTCGACGCTGTTGCACTCCTTGTCGAACCCGATCTCGATGAGGGTCTGATCCTTCTCCCCGATGGTGTCGAGGATATGCCGGATGATCCCGGCTTCTCCATTCTGGGAGCCTATCTGGGCTCCGTATTTATTTAGGTCGTCAAGCACCTTCTGGCACTTGACGCACTTCTGACTTTGGTCGTTCAGGAATCTACATACTGGACATATCATTCTGGTTTCACCGCTATCATTCTGAAGGCCATCCCAAGGCATGTGGGCTGGACCTGCAGTATCTGGAACCCGAAGTTCTCGAGGATGGCCTGTAGGGACTTTGGGGAATAGCACCACCTGATTATGTTTGTCTCATAGGCGGTGTTTCCCTCTCCCCGGGTTCCGTAGAGCCACTCGAGGGCAGTGACGTTTCCCCATGCGGCCTCCTGCCCTAAGACCTTGAGGTTGGGGGTGTGGATGTTCAAGCTGCCTCGAGGCTTCAGCCATTTGAAGCACTGTCTGAGGAGGGCTTTGGCCTCCATGAAGGTGATGTGGTCGATGACGTCCTGTGCTACGATCTCCTCCACTGAGCCTTCGGGGTATTCAAGTTCTCTGATATCACATAATACGTCGGGATTGAAGCGTTCCAGCTTGTCGATGTTTATATACCCCTCTCGATAGTCCTTGCCGCTGCCCAGATTCAGCTTCATTTCCTCACCCTCAGCCTCTCTAGAAGTGTCAAGCGACGATGAACGATGAAGTCCTCACTTGCTTGACAATAATGGACGGCCTGTTCCTTCGTGATCTCACTGAACCTCATTTTAAATCCATCCAGTTCAGAGCCAGCCTCGCTGTAGAACTTTCCATCTGGGGTGGCCACGATCATTTTCTGACCATCACCGCCGTGTCCATATCCTCCATCACCATCTCGAACAGAGCCTTCCCCGGAGCGTATTCGCCTCGAGTCGAGTCATGCAGCATCACATATCCACCCTCCTCGAGGAGCTCGAGGGCCGTCTCCATGCACCTGACACGCTGCCTTCCATCTATGAATATAAAGTGAAACTTCAATCCGAGGTCCTTAGGGGCGATCGGATACTCTTTTTCGTCTGGAATATAGAAAAGATGGACATTTTTGAGGCCCTCCTTCTCGAATTCGTGCTTCCAATGGTCCCACCACTTGTGGGCGTGCTCGTAGGTCCATATCTCAGCGTCTGGCAGCTCCCGCCTCATCCAAAGGGTAGAAGCACCCGGTCCCCACTCTAAAATCCGCATCGGACCATTTGGGGGGACTGCGTGATGAATCCAGCGCACCAACATGCCCTGAAAGCTATAAAAGCCCATTATAAGCCTCCGTTCTGGCGATCGAAACTAAGCCCACTTAGGCTAGTCCAGATGGCCTCCGTTTTGATCATGTCGGCAGCTTCCTCCTCTTCCGAGCCCGTTTGAGCTTCTTGTAGGCGTCTTTGATGTTCTCCCAATTGACATAGAAGGGAAAACTGTGCTTGCACTCGGGACATGCAGTTTTAAATTTTGCTAAAGGCTCTCCCACCCGCTCTTTTTTGCTCATAGGTTACTCAGCACCTCGAAGAGATCGCCCATCTTCTTCTTGTAGCTGTGCTCCGTCCGGATATAATGGGAGACCTGCAGCATGTAAGTCATGACTTCTGGAAAGGCATCCAGAATCTCAGCGATGTGCCCTTCCGTTTCCTCGTAGCTCTCAGTCATGTAGGGATATTCATGACCCAGATAGGATGTGGTATCCGGAATCTTGTAGGTGATGAAGGGCGTGCCACTGGCCAGCGTCTCCGGGAAGCGGCTGGGCATGTAGTCTGTGCGATGGCGATCCTCCTGAATCATGCCGAAGAGAATCTGCTTAGAGTTATACCACTCGTTGAGCTCCTCAGTGGTTATCCACGCATCGTCGAGGCCCTTGGCTCGCCATTCGAAGTCGTCTCTTTGCATGGCAGGCTCGAGGACGACATGAGTTTGATTTTCGGATTTATTGTCTAAGCCCGCATATCCGAGGCCCTTCCTCTCGAGACACAGAGGCTTGAAGAAACGTCCCACACCGACAGTCATTGGCATCGAGGCCACGCCTGCATCTTCGGCTGCCTCGAGGCGTTCTGGCCATGGACCGATTACGAGGTCTTGCTTGACGCCGATCCTGTCTAGGTGATCTTCCATCTCCCAAGGCTTGACGCCCCATGGCCAGCAGACGTTGAAGTCCCCCAGATATGGTTCAAATGCTCCGGGTCCCAGACCCATGCTGAACATGATCCTGCCGAGCTCAGGGTCGCCCTCTGTGTCACAGAGTTCTAGGAAGCTGTCGCCCATCTGCTGGCACATGGTTTGGTCGCCTATTCCCGTGGTGAAGAACCAGCATTCCGTCTTCTTCTCCATGAATCGGGTGAAGTAGTGGCCCTCGACGACTTCGCTTCCTATCTGATAGAACTTACCCAGCGTCTGGATTCGCTTCACCATGGCTCCAAGTCCTTGAGTTTCCTTGCGGGGTTTCCGACCCAGCATTCGTTCGCAGGTATGTCCTTGGTGACGATAGAGCCTGCCCCTATGATGCTGCCCTCGCCTATGGTCAGCCCGGGCTGGATGACGGCCCCTGCGCCGAAGAACACTCCTTCCTCGAGAGTGGTGTTCCCCGTGAAGGTGGCCTTGGGACCAAGGAAGCAGTGATCTCCTACTTTGCTGTGGTGTGCGATGTTGACGTAGCCACAGACGGTGATATGGCTGCCAAGGACGCTCTCTGAACGGATTGTGCAGTGAGGCTGGATGATATTGCCCTTCCCCATGCGGGCGGACTTTACGATCCTGGGCGAAGGGTCTATCCAGTTCACCCACCATGGCATCCCGGGGATGGACTCAATTAGAGTTCTGCTCAGACGAGGATCCCCCACGCAGCTTATGCAGTCTATGACGTCAAACTCCTTGACCCATCTGAGGCTGACGGGTCTGTTCATACAGGTCTCATCGGGAGCTCGAGGCTTGGCATAGAAGAACAGGATATCCTTCTCTCTTCCGAAAAGCTCTATCATGGCTGAAGGCCACTCGCCTGCCCCCACCATGATGAAGTGCTGCATCAAAAGAGCTCCTTGATGCACTTGCAGACATACTTGATCTGGGGTATCGTGAGCTGGTTCCCGGAGGGGAGGTTCATGCCTCGATTGGCGATGTCCTCTGCGACGGGGAACTCCTCGCTAGTCTTGTAGGGCAGCATTATGTGAAGTGGATAGAAGAATGTCCGGGTCTCGATTCCCTTCTTCTTCAGATGGTCCATGACGTCGTCTCTGTCGATATGGATATTGTCTTTGATGAGGATGCTGAACATCCAGTAGACGTTCTTGAATCCCTCGAGCTCTGCAGGGAAGGAAATCAGATTCTTCTTCATGAGATCGAGAAGTTCCATCATGTAAACGTTGGCAGCAAGCCGCCTTTTCTCGATGTAATAATCTATGCGCTCGAGTTGGCCTAGCCCGAGGGCAGCCTGCAGGCCGCTCATCCGATATCCATATCCGACTTCCTCGTGCCAGTAGTGGCGTCCATGGCGCCCGAAGGCGTGGGCTCTGAGCCACTTCGCTCGTTCATAGTCCTTCTTGTGGTGCATGGTCAGGATGCCTCCTTCGCCTGTGGTGATGATCTTGTTGGCGTATAGGCTGAAGGCCCCGATATCTCCGATGCTGCCTGTCCGCCCCATCCCCTCGATGTCCGCTCCATGGGACTCTGCAGCGTCCTCGATCACCCACAGGGAGGCATCTTCACTCATCTCTATCAGGGGCTTCATGTCGCAGGGATGACCGTAAATGTGGACGGGCATGATGGCCACGGTCTTCTTCGTGATTTTATCCTGAATCTGGTTGACATCCATGCACCAAGTCTGGGGATCACTGTCGACGAACACTGGCTTAGCCCCGAGGTATCTGACGGCGTTCGCCGAGGCTATCATGGTGAACGTGGGCATGATCACCTCGTCTCCCGGCCTGATGTCAAGTGTAGCGCAGGCGAGATGCAGTGCCGTGGTTCCTGAGCCTGTGGCCACAGCATACTCGGTGCCGATGAACTTGGCGAAGTTTGACTCGAAGTCCTCCACCCACCTCGAGATCCCGCTGACCCATCCAGCCTTCATGCAGGCCGTGACGTTCTTGATGTCTGCCTTGGTGATGTCCGGGGTCGAGACAGGGACCTTCATTCGAACAGCTCCTTACCGAGAAGGCTGGGCCTCATGAGCTTGTCCGGGCCCTCAAGAGTCACATGACCAGACTGTTTTTCTTCCCTTCCTCCACAGTCAACATCAGTTTCGCATTGGTCGCAGTCGGGTTCTGCTGCACATAGGGGTTTAGGATCGGGGATGAATCTTATTTCGAGATTGTTTTTCTCAAGGACTTCGAGTATTTCCATTAGTGGAACCATTATCGTATAGCCCCTATAGGGAGTTCTAGGTATCCGAAAGGTTGAAAGTAGTCTAACGAATTCCATCGCTTTCATTTTAACCACCTGAATTTGAACGAGGGCATCCGACGAGTGATCCGTATGCGGCTCTTCTCCTTCCACCTCGGGTGATCCCGAAGCACCGCAGGCCATTGCCTTAGAGGTGGAGCTTTGGCGATCACCATGTCCACAGGCATCTCCCCTGTGAAGAAGCATTCCTCGTAGACATTGGCGTCGCCCCGGGCCTTGTAGTAGTCCCGCTTTGCCTCGAGATCCCCGACGTCCTTGGCGTTGCCGAAGTGGAAGACTTCCACCTCGTCGAGCACTGCGATCCTGCCGGGGTAGGCTTTCTCCTGTGTGGTGAAGGGCGTGCCGAAGCCGTCCTGAGGCACCGTGTGGAAGGGGAAGCTGAGTCCGGGAATGTCTCTGTGGAGGAGCATGGGGTGGGGCACTGCGAATTCGCCGAAGGGGCTGAGCGGGTTCATGCTCCAAGCTATGTGCTTGAAGTCGCCCCAGAAGTTCCAGAACCGCTTGGGCCTTGCGTATACCATGTCTCCGTTCGGGTGTTCCTCGCAGAAGGCTCTGATGGCCTGCATGGCGGACTCTGTGTATATCTCGTCGGCATCGATGAAGAACATCCACTTTGATTGGCAGACCTCGAGGAGTTTGGCCTGTATCTCCTCCTTTGATTCCCATGGCTTGAAGTCGTTATCCAGCCATCTGATCCTCTCTGCGACATCTCCAAGAGCTCGAGGCACGGGATATGATCCTTCTATGGGGCTGCCGTCCCACCTTCTCTTGACAGGGCCAATGGCGACATCTATCCTGTCGACGTAGTCCTTGATGCTTTCGAGACTGTATGAGAACCACTCCATGTCTTCTGGGCTTATCTTGTAGCTGGCTGTGATTAGGGGCCTCGAGCGAGTGAAGACAAGGCCGTTCAGATAGCTCATGTCCTCCCTCTCGAGGAGCTTGATGTCATACTCGAGCTTCGCATTGTGGAACTGCAGGGCCCCGATCACCGAGCCGTCCCACTTCATTCCCTTATCGTCGATGAAGGTAGCTGCCGACAGAGGTATGGGGAGAGGCTGGTGTAACTGGCCTATGGCCTCGAGGTCGTAGTGGAAGGCCCCGATGGTGGGGTCGACCCAGATGCTGTAGCCCTTGTCCCGGAGGTCCTTGCAGAAGGGGATGTGGGGATACGGGTTCTTGTATACGCCTTCGAGCTCGACAGGAGTCTTCGCCAGATAATATGTGCTGACGCTGTCCACGGTGAAAGGCTCGATCCTTTCTGCCCCGGGTGGGTTGTAGGGATGGAATCTGCAGCCGTCCATCCGATACTCGTAGGTGTCGAAGAAGGTCCTCGTCTGGCGGCCCTCTATCCACGTCATGCCTGCGATGAGGTCCTTGTCCTTCTCCATGAGGTGGGGTATCGAATAGGGCGGGATCCCCACGAGATCGCAGTCGACGTTGAAATAGTAGTCTGCCCCGGATTCCTCGAGGAGCTTCTGGATGTCCTGCTTCACCCGTGTGAGGAAGGCTCCGTGGCGTTCCCCCGGGGGGAGGTAGGGGTCGGAGTAGATCTCTATGGTGTGCTGGGATATGGCCTGCCAGTGCTTGAGGTAGCTGTAGGACTTGTCTCGGCTGGCCCCATACATGACGACGACCTTGAGGATGTCGCCCTCGAGCTGCTCCACCTGTGAGATGAAGCGGGGAAGCCAGAGTTCTCCTTCTTTGACCTTGGTGGCCACGAGAGTGCTCATCCATGCACCTCCATCTTCAGATTGAATCCAGCCGCTTTCACGCCTGTGATGTAGGCTGCTTTGAGCAGCCATGGGTCGTAGCTAGACATCTCTGTGGCCTGAATGATGGCTCGGAGGTCCTTTACGAGACAGGGTGAATTGTATTCGATGGGGCCTCTTATCGGGTCAAGATGGCTGGGGTTGATGCGATGATCTCCAGTGACGCCATTCATGACATTTCTTGAATTGACGTCCATCTTGGCGCAGATGTTCCAGACTTCTTGGCTGAAGGCGACCTTGAGAACGAGAAAGGCATTTGAGAAATATTTGATGGCCTCAGCCTCTCGAGGAGTCACCTCTATGATTGGTGCCCCGAAGTCCTCGTATAGATCGTGCATGATATCCAAGACGACTTCCTTGTCTGCGCCGACCACGATCCTGTCTGGATTCAGGAAGTCCTCGAGAGCTGAGTCTTGCCTCATGAACTCGGGGTTACTGCAGCACCACGGATATGCCTTTTTGAGAGTGTCGAGTGTCCCGGGGATCACAGTAGACTTGATGGCGATGATAGGCTGCTTCTCTGTGACTCGGATTCCTTCACCCTTTCTCGACAGTTCTCCCCATGCCCTGTGGAGCTCATTGAAGACGGTGTATACATTTGTTAGATCACATCCGCCATTATCCTGCCTGCTGGGTGTATCCACACAAATGAATACGACTTGACACTCTGCCATGAGGGTCTCCTTGGGCGTATTTTGTGTGAGAGTTGGTCCAAGGTCTCTGACGTCATTGGCGTAGACGTCGTGACCCTTCTGGAGAAATCCCTCCCATAGAGTTCTTCCGACGGTTCCCATTCCTACGATTCCGATTTTCATATCATCCTCTCCTTGAGCGGCACGTAGCGACGCTCCTCCCTGATGTCCTCGAAGAAGTCATACCACAGGGGATGCACGTTCTTCCAATCATACTCCTCTGACTTCATGCGGGCCTTCATGGAAAGGTCGCCCCGATCCTGACCGTTGTAGGCTTTCGCTAGGGCCTCCGCAGCCTTGAACTCGTCTGCGATACCCTGCAGGGCGTCGAGGGGAGTGAAATACTTACCCAAGGCCCCCGACTCAGATTTGATGGTAGGGACCATGTATCCTCCGTCTCCCACGATCTCCTTGTTGGCCACGAAGTCCTGAGCAATCACCGGGATCCCGCAGGAGAGAGCTTCCATGATGGGTATCTCGAAGCCGCCTCCCTCGCTGAGGTGCATGAAGACGTCTGCCGATCTGGCGATGCGTGCCATGGCCTCCGGGGGGACGCCCTGCAGCATGTGGTAGTCACTGGATGCACTGCAGAACCGGTCGACGTGGAGCACCTTGGCTCCGTGGGGAATGTCACGGGCCATCCTCATCCATGAGTGAACGTAGACCCGGGTGTCCTTAACGGCGTCAGGGTTCTGCTGCAGGAATATCTGGATCGCAGTGAACATCCTCATAAACGCCTTGCGGTAGGGGTCCTTGTTGGCCCCGTTGATGTGTATGAGGAAGCTGTCCCCGTCGATCTTGGCGTGGTTCCCGAGGTTGAAGGGCATCACCCTCTCGGACAGCCATTCCTTATCCTTCCGCTGCTCTCCCTTGGACTTGCTGGGCCTCCACATCTCACGGTCTATGCCGAACGGGATATAGTGGCTCTGGGGGACGCCGTGACGCTTGAGCTGGTCAACTCCCCATTTCGTGGGGCAGACAGACCGGTAGGATGCTCGAGCGGCAATCGCCGTGGCCTCAGGGACAGGCTCATGGTCAACCATGATGATAGGAATCCAGAAGGGATGGATGGGTGCAGGATCGGGCAGGCCCGTCTCCTTGATGTAGGCCCCCATCCAGATATCATACAGTGTGATGAATAGGTCGGGCTTCCAGCTCGACTGTTTGAATATCAGGTCGGCTGTGCGATTCCCATGGTCGTCCGCCGTTAGAGGGGCGTAGACGGGGAGGTCGTTCAGGCCGAGCATTCCTCCTTGAATCCCGTAGTTGGCTAGAACTCTAACATCGTAGTGCTTGTTCCACTCATAGCAATTGCCAGCACACTGCACGCCATATCCGCTGGGCGTGAATGGGGCATTGCTCAAGTAGAGGATTTTAAAGTCCTTCGCTCCGGGGAGCAGTTTCCGTTTCAAATTCTTTCACGATCTCCTTGACGTAGTAGATTGTGGGTATTTCAGAAGCCATGGTATAAACATGATTCTCTGAATCGAGATCGTAGAGCTCATCGAGAAGTGCCCATATCTCTCTCATCAGCCCGTTGTATTTTCCGAACTGATGATTGGCCACCCATTCCAGAGCTCGAGCCCTATCTATCATCTCGAGGATGGCCTTTTCTTTGATGATGATGGGAAACCTATCCATCTCCGCCCTGTTGAGGACGTTGTAGGTCTTTTCGAATATCTCCTTGCTGATGGGATATTCCTCTCCCGCCACCCCTCGGATGATATAATCTATTTCGGGAGTAGCCTCGAGCGTGCCTTCTCGGGTCTCGATGAACTCTCCCTCAGAACTGACTTCTCGGAACGCAATCACTACTGGCTTCTTGCGTGCCACAAACCACTGCTTTCGCTCTTCTTCCATTCTGTGTAACTCTCCATTCTCTGACCCTCCTATGTGACAGCCCCGCAGGGCTGCCGGAGATGAACCTAAGCTGGACTAGGCCCCGCTGAGGAGCCACCAGATGCCGTCTTCACAGACGCCCGATTTACCGAACCTCACGGAAGCGTAGATATACTTGCGCTGGGTCTGAACGAGATATTGAGTCTCGATCGTCGGGTCTCTCTTCTTCGCAGCATGGACCGCATGCCTCGAGAGGAAGAGCGTGTGGTAGGTGCCGGGAGCGTTCTGGACGAGCGATCCCTTGGGGACAACCACGAAGTCTAAGCCCAAGTATACAAGGATGTGCCCGCCTGTGATCACCGACCGGTCGCCATACGTCGAAGCGTTGACGAACTGGGCGTTCTGCATCAGCCTCGCTTCGACCACGGGGTGCATGATGACGACGACGGGTTCGCACGTCCCGTTTCTCACGCTTCCGATAGTCTCTGCGATGAAGGCAGGAGTGATGTAGGCAGTTCCCTTGTCTAGTGTGCTTCCAATTCCTCGGAGGTTGGCGATGAAGGCGTTATCGATACACTCATCGAGACAGCTCGCAAGCGAGTTGTTGATCTCGGTGATTGTATCCTCCACCATGTCCTCCAAGTCGTCTCTACATACGTAGAGAGAGCACTGGTATTCCTCGAGAGTGATGGCAGTGGCCCCGATGGTTGAAGCGGTTGAGGCTGGCTCCGCACAGCCTGCTGTCCCACAGACAGCCTTGCCGACGGTGATCACGTGAACGGTGTCACCGGGCTTTCCTTTGATGTCGTCGTGCCACTTGATGTAGGGAGCTTCCCAGAACGCAGAGGCCGGATATGGGCAGCACCTAAACACGTCCCGTGCCCAGATCTCCGGGATCGCTGAGCCTGCGCTCAGGGCCCCGATGGTCTCTTGGAATCCTTCGATCTTGGCCTCCACGAAGAGGCCCTCTGAGAATTCGTTTTTGTCGTTGTCTTCCCTACCATCCCAAACCCAGCCGTAGTCTTGGCGATTGCCCTGCCTGAGGTCTTTGATGAGAACACCTTTGTAGTGCTCCATGACGTCGAAGTCAGACGTCTGACCCGGGGTGAAGGGAATCGCTGTCGGCTCAGCGGGTTTGACCATGGTTGTCTTGAGGTCCTCCAGAATATCCTTGCGGAGTTCTGAGAGCATCTCTTTGAGGTTTACCGTTTGAGGTTCCTCTGTTGCAGTTTCCAAATTGGTCTTTTCCTTAGGTTGCACACCCCGTCGGGCTCACGGTGGCATTCACCGGGATTTTCATCGCATGCCTGCTCAGGGCCATAGGGCCGACTGTGTATGGGGTGTGAGAATGAAGATAAAAGATTATTGGGCGATAGTCGCTGATCTTCACCATCTCAGGGATCGTCACACAGGTTGAACGGCTGTGTGAACCCTACACCCCTGTCTCCCCGTCTTGATGACTCCGAGTCCAGCACTGGAGTCGTGTAGTCACACATAATACAGCGTTTCCAAGTCAGCGTTGGGCTGTAAGCCATGAAGCCTCCACATTCCTCTCCGTCGACTATATTAGTGCAGTGGGGTGCTTGGCAGCCCTCGCATGGATGCTCATACTGGAAGGCAGGGTTCTGGACGATCTCCCCGCAGCCCTGACATAGATAAGCCTTCACGAGGTGTCGGAGCTGCTTCTTGGGTTCAACATGGACGTGTTCCCCGCAGTTCTTGCATACAAGGCCGCCCCTATACCGGGGGTTGGGCACCACGCCTCCGCAGGCAGAACATACATAGTGAGGGATGACTCTACGGCATCCAGAGAACAGCCTTCTTCTCCTACATTGCCATTACAATGTGGGCAGACTAAGACCGTTTCAGATCACCCCCTTTTTCACTGTTCATTTTAATCATCATCTCTCTGACTTGTTCTAATCTACCATCAATCTGCATATGACCTTTTCGAGTGGTTATCGCTAAGTTATCAGGATCATTATTGAATGGGTTTCCATATATGTGATGAATATCCCATCTTGCTTCAGATATTTCGTTCAGTAAATCTATGACGGACTTGTATTTTCTACGAATTCTTGATCTTGGAGTGTCATCATCCATTGCATTATCTCCAACCCACATCGGATTATCCTCGCCAAGTTTTGAGATTCTACATTTCTCAATGAATTCTTGTCTGCGTTCATCTGACCAATTCATACGTTTTTTCATGTTGTTTGAGAACTTTCTCTGCCAGTCTTCATTAGTCCATGCAGCGATTGGTTTATTTCCTCTTCTAAGCCAGCCCCGAATTGTGTCGTATGGTATATTGAGTTTATTTGAAATTGTTTTCATATTGTATCCTTCAGTATCCAGAGCGAATGCTTTTTCATATTGCTCTTTAGTGAATCTGTATCTAAATCCTATTTTTCTCACCTATTGTGCGCCCGCACCAAGGGCATTTTGCGACTGAAGGTATCTCTCCCTCAAATGGAACGGCTTTCGGTCCAAGGGTCGCATTTAGTCTCATGGCGCAGTTATCATGTAGGTAACTTATTTTACCTATTGTTCTACCTAAATTCATACCTATAGGTGTGTATTTATAAACCAGTCTCCTCACCTATTCCTCACCTATATAAAAGGGGGATATATAAAACTAACTAAATTGATGAGCCACAGCTTCCATTAGGGTTATAGTAACTATGGCGACTATATTTTGATGTTGCCCTCTTTATCGATTTCGAATATGCCTGCGTTCTTCAGCTTCTTGTTCATCGAATTGCTCAGTCGTCTGGCCAGCTTCAGGTCGTCGTTGAGCTGCCTGACCATCTCCTCGAGCTTGCCCTTGTCCTCCTTGAGAACGGCCATCTCAGTCTCGAGGCTGTAGATTCTGCGAGCATCCTCGCTCCTCTTGCCAGCGATGTCGCTGAGGTCCCGGGTGTGCTTGGCTGCCTCTTCCCTGAGTTCTGCGTTCTCGAGCTGCATCCTCGAGCGATCGACATCAGCGTTCCGGGCCTTCTGCTCTGCCATGGCTCGCTTGCCAGACTCGTCGTTGATATCCCTGCGGACTTTGTCGATCTCCACTTTGAGTCCGCCCATCTGCTCCTCGAGCCTCTCGATGCTTGTCTCGAGGCTGTCGATGGTCTTCTCCCGTAGGCCTACCGTCTCCTTGAGCTTCTTGATAGAGCCCTTCTGCTCCGCTACCTTGGTCTTCTCCTTGGCGATTTTCCCATGGGCCTCCTCGAGTTGAGTCCGGAGGTGTATGGATTCGCCGTCGGTCCTACGGAGGGCGACGTTCTCCTCCTTGAGGGAGATGTTGGCTTCCTGCAGCTCGGTGATCTTCGTGGAGTAGGCGTCTTTCTCCTTGGTGACCTCGTTGACCTTGGAGGTGAGGTTAGCGATCTCCTCTCGAAGCTGGGCTTCCACCAGCCCGATCCGAGCCCCGCTAACGTCTCCTACCGTGGGTATGTTGGGCTTCTGCAGAGTCACCTTTGTG
>Ga0208015_1000725_pt1 | contig 14769 bp, 11 predicted proteins | sample 26BtaG_FD_184101 | JGI IMG/M metagenome (GOLD analysis project Ga0208015, IMG submission 184101) | Marine viral communities from Cariaco Basin, Caribbean Sea - 26B_WHOI_OMZ_CsCl (SPAdes) (version 2) | ecosystem: Environmental > Aquatic > Marine > Oceanic | place: Caribbean Sea: Cariaco Basin...
CAGCCAATAGAAAGTTAAGCTTTATATTAGCTTTAAAAAAGGGGTTTACTGAGATACTAAGAACTAACTGAGAGGTGATTAGGAAAAAGCCTAATCTTCAGACTAAAAATAGAGCCATGTTCATGCGCACTTAACCCTTGGCCCAGCTTACACTATAAGTTTTGCCTAATAGTAAACTTTAACTCTATTTAAAGGTATTTAGCATCCCTAAATAGTATCATACTACCGTATTTTTACGGCAAACAATAGTTAAACCCTCCGCCATTGCAAGGGATTTACACAATCTTACATATTAGTTTACGATTGTGTAAGTTGACAACCTTCTAGCAATGCTTAGCGGCAGTTTAACAAGGTGACTAGTAGCCACTTACCCTTAGCAATGAAGGTTATTAAGCAGCTACTAGTTATTTATTGCAAGCGCTTAGCTACTACAGCGTCTGCGCAAGAATATGCCAGCATAAGGCTTCGAAATCCATCCCTTTTGCCTTCGCCGCCATAGGCACTAAGCTATGATCGGTCATGCCTGGTACGGTATTAATTTCTAGTAGCCAAAAGTTTCCGGCTTCATCCTGCATAGCATCGATACGACCCCAACCTTTAGCATCTACCGCGCGAAAAGCAGATAGGCTTAATGCCTGCAAATACTTCTCTTCCGTCGCTGAAAGACCACAAGGGATAAAGTAGGAGGTGTCATTGCGATTATACTTGGCTTCATAGTCATAGAAGTTAGTGATATCGGCAGGCTCAAGGCGAATAACCGGATACGCCTCATCATCGATAATCACGATAGTGTATTCACGACCAGTGATCCATTTTTCCGCCATCACTACGTCACCACAAGCTACCGCCAACTCATAAGCACCTGGCAACTCATCTAAATGGTTAACTTTGCTCATGCCAATACTAGAGCCTTCATGCACCGGCTTAATAATAAGCGGTAAGCCTAAAGTATTAACGATTTGCTGCCAATCCGTATCAGCGGTCAATAGCGCAAATGGAGCGGTCGCAATACCACACCCTTGCCACAACTGCTTGGTACGGACTTTATCCATACCGATAGCTGAAGCCAAGATGCCAGAGCCCGTCTGCGGAATCTCCAACCACTCGAGCAGCCCTTGTAAGCGACCGTCTTCACCACCGCGACCGTGCAACACGTTAAACACGCGATCGTATTGTTTTAGCTCAGTGATGTCATTGTGCATGGGGTCAAACTGCGCGGCATCCACGCCTTGTGCTTGTAAGGCTGACAATACTGCCATACCACTGTTTAAAGACACTTCGCGCTCATTACTCAAGCCGCCACACACCACTGCGACCTTGCCAAACACACTAGGATCAGTGATGAGATGACCTTGCTGCTCGCTCTGCTCAGTAGCATCATTATTATCATTGGCCGAAACGCCAGCATTTTTTAGGGGCGCAGATGCGTTATCTTGCAACATAGAAGGGGCAGCTACCATAGTATGAGTTCTCGCTCAGTCAGTAATAAACAATAGAATAAAATAATAAAATAATAAAATTAAGAAGGTACAGCCACTAAATAGTCTTAGTTTGAAGTCAAATACAAATCATTGGCTGCTAAATCTAAGGCGATTTGACCCACGTTACCAGCGCCTTGCGTAATCAACAAGTCCCCTGCTTTTAACAGACGCTGCATTACCGGAGCTAAATCGTCTTTATCGACTACGGTAGGCTCAACTTCACCACGTAGGCGAATACTGCGCGCCAGCGACTTGGTATCTGCACCCGTGATTGGGCTTTCCCCTGCCGAATAGACATCTAATAATAGCAGCTCATCAACGCTAGACAATACCGCGACGAAATCATCATAACAGTCGCGCGTACGGCTGTAACGGTGGGGTTGAAAAAGCAGCACAATACGGCGTTCAGGATAACTCTGACGAGCGGCTTTAATCGTTGCTTCAACTTCTTTCGGGTGATGCCCATAATCATCGACTAACAAGACATCGCCATCACCATAACTGACACAAGCTTGATGCTCAAAACGACGACCAACCCCTGCAAATTTTTGTAGGGCGCGCTCAATCGCCTCGTTATCTACCCCTTCATCCGTCGCCATGGTGATAGCCGCTAACGCATTATAGACGTTATGTTCGCCCGGAATATTTAGCGTTAGTGGTAACGGCTCACGGTCTTTACGCAGCACGGTAAAGTGGGTTTTAGTACCTTCAACCCGCATGTCAACCGCTTGCACGTCGTTATGAGACTTAAAGCCAAAGGTCAACACAGGGCGACCAATATCATCAATCATATCATACAGTTCGGTATCATCACCGCACACTACCGCTAGACCATAAAAAGGCATGTTCTGTAAAAATTGAATATAGGCGGCTTTGAGTTTATCAAAGCTATTTTCATAAGTTTCCATATGGTCTTGGTCGATATTCGTGACAATAGCCGCCATAGGATGTAGCGATAAAAACGACGCATCAGACTCATCAGCTTCTGCTACTAAATAACGACTGCCACCTAACGCAGCGTTTTTACCTGAGGCGTTTAACTTACCACCGATGACATAAGTGGGGTCTAAACCGGCTTCATTAAGCATAGTGGTTAGCAAGCTAGTTGTCGTCGTTTTACCATGAGCACCGGCAACAGCGATACTATGGCGGTAGCGCATAAGCTCACCCAACATATCGGCACGGCGTACCACAGGCAGACGGGCTTTTAACGCCGCTTGAATTTCAGGGTTTTTACGGTCAATAGCGGTAGAGACTACCACCACATCAGCATTAGCGATATTCTGTGAGTCATGGCCGATAAACACTTCCATACCCACTTCTCGTAAGCGCTTAGTGACTGGACCTTCTTTAATGTCCGAACCACTAACCACATAGCCTTGATTATGTAAGACTTCAGCGATACCACACATCCCTGAACCGCCAATACCCACAAAATGAATGTGCTGGATTCGGCGCATTTCAGGAATTTCAATCAAACGCTTGGGCAAAGCACGTTGAGCAGTCACTGTATCAGAGTCGCTGGTAGTCGCAAAAGGCATAGGGGTCTCTCAGATTAAATTAGCATGCGATTAGTATGAACATTAACATGCAATTAGTATTAACATTAAAGGGAATAAAAATAGAAATTATAGAATAAAAACAGTCAACCACCAGCAAAAAATAGGCGGTCTTATGACTTAGGTAAGGCGTTCCAGACGATGTCCGCGACTTGCTGGCTCGAACCGCGATGGGCATGCGCATAGCCACACTCCGCCATAGCCAAACACTCACTACGGTTGAGCTTAGCTAAAGCATCCGCTAGACCTTGCGGCGTCAATTCGCTTTGTGGCATTAAGATAGCGGCATCAATTTGGGTCAAAGTTTTAGCATTGGCGGTCTGATGGTCATCAACAGCGTGTGGTAAGGGCACAAAGATTGCCGCAATACCAACATTTTGAATCTCAGTCACTGTTAGCGCACCGGCACGGCAAACCACAATATCTGCCCAGTTATAAGCGGCTGCCATATTGTTGATAAATGGCGCGACTTTGACCTGATGCTGGCTGGTATCTACAGCCCCATAAGCCGCTTGCGTGGTCTTATCATTATTACGCCCACATTGGTGGTGTACCTCTAGCGGCTGCTGAATAAGCTCTAGCATTTTAGGGACAGTCTCATTTAAGACTTGCGCGCCCAATGAGCCCCCAACGACCAACAGCTTTAGAGGAGCCGTACTGTTAATATCATAGCGTTCAGCAGGTGGCGCTACCCCTGAAATCGTATTACGCACGGGGTTGCCCACGGTTTCTAACTTAGCTGTTTTTTGGCTATCGCCGAAAGTATTCTCAAAAGCCTGCAACACTTTCGTCGCTAATTTAGCCAAATAGCGGTTGCTCATACCCGCAATGGCGTTTTGCTCATGAATCACTAACGGGGTACCCGTCATACGCGCCGCGATACCTCCTGGCGCTGAGACATAACCGCCAAATCCTACTACCATATTAATCTTTTGCGTACGGATGATTTTTACCGCGGCTAAAGTCGCTGCCAGTAAAGTACTCGGTAGCTTCAATAAGCGACCCACCCCTTTACCGCGCAAGCCTTGCATATTGATGGCATGAAAAGTATAGCCGGTAGGTTTTACCAAGTCGTTTTCCATACCGCCAGGCGTACCCAACCAATGGATTTGCGCACCGCGGTTACTGAGTTCTTCAGCGACAGCCAAGGCCGGAAAGACGTGACCGCCTGTTCCCGCTGCCATCATTAAGATTTGCGGTGCTCTCATACGGGTATCCTAAATTTAAAGCAAATGATTGAAAGAATCGGTTAAAAAATGGGCTGTTTTATAGAGCTCTAATGCAAATAAGAGTAAAGCAAAGACAGCAGGGAGCGCAGTCGCAAAATCATAGCATAATCTCAGTTTTTAGGCGATGCTATATCCGCTACTATAGCTAGGTTACAACACTATAATGATTGAATAGAAATAAAACGCTTTAGCTTTTTACAATTATAGATAAACGAAAAAACCAAGTCGTAAAGAGCACGACTTGGTTTTTTAATCATTACTGTAAAGGCACTTATGCCAGTACTATCTGCGTTTTAAGATACGAGTTTTACCTAACAGGGCAATCCCTTTATAGCCACGCAGTTTCAAAGTGTTGCCATTTAGCTCAGCTTTACCCGAAAAAGTCGTGCCCGTTTCTGGCTCAATCCCACTACCCCCAATATATTTATTAGGATCATTCGGATCAACTTTCATATTCCAAAGGACAGTGGCGCCTTTCAAAGGCTTATTGTGGAATTTACCTTTGCAAGTATCGCAGACTTTTTTGTCTACCGCCCGTGGGTCCAATACTTCCACAATCTTGGCAGACAATACTCCATTATTTTCAACAAATTGCAGCACGGAATCCGGCTGGTTTTTATCGTTATAGGTCGTCCACTTAGTGTTATGCAGCTGGTCCGCAGCGCTAGCAGCTAAACCAACAGTCAAACCCGCAGTTAATAACAGTGATTTTAATAAAAACGGAGACTTTGCTAAAATATTCATAATACATCCTTGTATCAAATCGAGAGAGTTGTCAGTAACTATAGCTTAGTTAAAAATCATTCTAGCTGTATAAAAAACTTTATAAGCTTGAAAGAATGATTTAGAAAAAAGCCATAACTGACAGTTGTTGAGTTCATATTACAAGGATTTTACAAAAATTCAAGTTATAGATCCCTCTCCCACGTATAAAATATTTATGCTTATATTACTTCTTTGTTACTCATTTTTAATAAAAGTGACTTTATATAGCAATGTATTATATAGAGCCACTTTATAAAGAAGAGTTTTACAAAAACAGGTTTTATAGCGACGACCTTTATATTCTCGGTTGTCCCTGAAAGAGGTCATTAAAATTATCATAGCTCATTTATTAAAGTTCACGTATAAGATAACTTTCTACCTCCAACCTTTATTGAAAATGTTTATGCACGAGCCAATTTATTTTCAATAGCAACAATAAAGTCAGTAGCGATATCCGTACCGCATTGGTCATCGATCTCACGCACACAGGTAGGACTGGTCACGTTAATCTCGGTAATACGCGCGCCAATCAGGTCTAAACCTACAAACATTAACCCTTTTTCTTTGACGATAGGCGCTACTTTTAACGCCACTTCACGTTCGGCATCGGTCAAAGGCATAGCGACTCCGCTACCCCCTGCGGCTAAATTACCCCGCGTCTCTCCTTTCATAGGAATACGTGCCAACGAGTAATCGACGACTTCACCATCGACGATTAACACCCGCTTATCACCTTCAACAATTTCAGGCAGATAACGCTGCGCCATAATAGGCAAAGTCTCAAGTTCGGTTAGCATTTCCAGCGTAGCACCAATATTGGGACTGCCTTCCGTCAAACGAAAAATACCGGTACCGCCCATGCCATCTAATGGCTTAACGATGACATCCTGCTGCTCAGCGATAAACTTACGAATATGGGCTTGCTTACTGGTGACAATAGTCGGGCTCATATACTCGCTAAACCAAGTCGCGAACAGCTTTTCATTACAATCACGGATACTCTGCGGATCATTAACCACCAACACGCCAGCGGCTTTGGCATGGTCTAGCATATAAGTTGCATAGACAAAACGCATGTTAAACGGCGGGTCTTTACGCATCAAGATGACATCATAATCCGTAATAGGCTGGGTAACGCTATCCGCCAAGCTATAAAAGTCATTGGGATCGCGGCGCACAGTAATCGCCTGCGCATCTACCATCAACTGACCCTTATCCAACCACAAATCGTGCTGCTGACAGTAGCCTAGCGTATGACCCCGATCTGACGCTGACCACATCATCGCCAGAGTCGTGTCTTTTTTATAATTGACGTATTCGATCGGATCCATGATAACCAAGATATTTAATGGCTTGGTGTTTAACGACTTAAGATCTGCACTCATAAAAGACTCTTGCAATCAGGTGGATAGAATAAGGGAGAGAAAATATTTAGCTATTTGCTATATAGCATCTGTTTTAAGCTATATCACTAGCTTAGTTGACCCCGTATTGCTCACGGTAATGGCGCATCTTCGCCAATTGGGTGGCATCGCCGCTAGTCTCGATATAAGCAATCAAATCATCGATATCGACGAGCGCTTTAACCGGTACGTCCAATTGAGCTGCCAATTCTTGGATAGCAGAGTGGTCTTGTAAGCCTTTTTCTTTACGGTCTAAAGCGACAATCACGCCCGCCACTGTAGCACCAGCGCCTTGCAACAGCTCAATGACTTCACGCATCGCAGTGCCTGCAGTAATCACATCGTCCAATACCCAAACCGCTTTGCCACTGACATCGGTACCGACCAGATTGCCACCTTCGCCGTGGGCTTTGACTTCTTTACGGTTATAACCCCATTTGGCATTGATACCGTGGTTTATCCATAAAGCTTGGGCGGTTGCCGCTACAAAAGGAATGCCTTTATAAGCCGCGCCAAAGATGACCAATTCTTGTGGGTTAGCCGTTGACTGGACTTGCTCGGCTAACGCTTCAGCATAACCGTTTGCCAATAGCGACAGCATCTCGCCACTCGCCAGCAAACCGGCATTAAAAAAATAGGGGCTAATACGGCCAGATTTCAGCACAAACTCACCGAATTTTAGAACCTGATTGTCGAGGGCTAGACTGATAAATTGGTGCGAAGAAAATGAAGCCGTTTGCATAGACCTTCCTATAATAAGTCAAAAGTAAATAGAATGAATTTTGCGGTATTGTACGCAAATTTATGAATATTGACCAATACTTACTCGGTCTTATAGCGCAACTAAGTCAGCCAACCATTAACCGCATAATCGCTCATATTGGGATAACGCGAGAGCAGCGAACAGCGGGAGGACACATTAAAGTAGCATTCGCCCTCTTCGCTCACTTGCAGGGTCCAACCTAAATAATGAGCCGCAACAATCACATGACCAGGAAACAGCCGAATCTGCCGATACTGCTGACGACGCAGCGGCACTATCTGTAATTGGCTTAATAAATAACTGCGCAAATACTGACAAAGGGTGGCAGCACTATAGCTGGTATTGATGGTTTTGCGAGTCTCACATTGACTGAGCGCGTGCACGGCAACGCTACACGAGACGATATCCGTCCCCAAGCTGCCCTCGCCGCTATCGAAACGCTCTGGATACAGTAACAGCTCCCAATCATCCGCATAATCACCATTGAGTAATTCGTCTGCATCGTAACGGTGCTCTGAGACAGCTGTAGTTTTTCCTTGTGATTCTTGCGTCAGACCATAACGTGTCAGCGCAGGATAAGCTTGCAGGGCGGCCTGAATATCCGCCATATCCAATAAGGTCATACTGGCTAACGACGGTAATAAAGGCTGCTCGCTATGATTGTTATAAAAGCTGGCAGGCAATACTACCAACTGCGCCGCTGACAATAAGGCTAAATGATCGGCAAAAGGCTCAGACTCTATTAAAGCCCATTTCGATAACTTGGCGGCCAATTTAGCATTATCTTTCGTAGGGACAGGCGCCGCTTTTTTATATATCTGTCGCAATTGGCGGTTGCTACTAGGGACGGGCTCTGGGATGTCCGTTAACGGTCGTGCCGGGTCAATAGGTGTCTTGGCAGGATCAAAATTGGGATGGCGAATCGCCGGAGACTGCGGCAGTTGCCGCGCCTTATTGAGCGCAGAAGCCGTAGCATCCTCTGCATCACTATTGGCTACTACTGCGGGCTGCACTGAAGGGTCCGAGGTAGAGGGCTGCGTCATAGTGTCTTTCCATTAAAATCAGCGATTAATATTAGTCATTAATAGGCGTGGTCAGTATTCTCAAGCATTAGAGGCGAGGTTAAATACTCTAAAGTCACGTAATATAAAGTTACCTACTATAAAGTCACCTACTCCGAGTCATTGACAGTCTGACCGTAACCCTTTAATACTTTAGATAATAGCATACGCCACCCTTAGATGACTGAGTGGCTTCGTGACTTATTCTTGCAGATTACTAAACACAGGACAGCAGAGTTGCTCAAACTGGCTTAAAGCTAGCCCCTAAAGATGTTGCAAAATATACCTATAGCCGGACTGCCAATCCGGATAAGTGAGCCAAGCTAAAGGAATATTGCTATGCAAACGCTTGCCCGATACGGTCGTCGTATCATCGATTTCAGGCACTGTCGTATCCAGCTTTTCACATAACCACTGTGCTATCTCGTAAGAGGTTACAGGATCATAATCGGTGGCCAAATACACCGGTTGTACCTCTTTATCATCGAGCGTTAATACCTGAGTAATAATCGTAATTAAATCGGTATCCATAATGCGATTGGTCCAAGCATATTTAGGCATAGAGGACTTTTCCGCTTCTTGCGCCTTACGGACGCGCATCAAACGCTCTTCTCCATAAATACCACTAGGACGAATAATTACCGCTCTGTCACCATAGGTTTGCTGTAAGACTTGTTCGGCTTTAAGAATATAGGTGGACGCTTCGCGCTTCGGCGCTACAGGTTGCACGCTAGCATCTATCCACTCACCATCATCTTGACCATAGACGCCGGTTGAAGAGATAAACACCACGCGCTGAAGTTTCGGTAAAGCCTCTGCTAACTCAGCAATATGTTGGGCAATGCCAAAATAAGTATTTTTATAAGCTTCGACATCATATTGATCGGGTGTAACAATAATGGCAATGTGCGTAAAGTCACTAATCTGCTCAGCCGTAAGCTTTAGGGCGTCTTCTTGCAAAAAGCCCACTTTATCGTCCAGGCGATAGTTGCTGCGCTCGCGGCGGGCTAGACCCGTTACCTGCTGGTCCTGCTGCGCCAATTGATTGGTCACAGGGTTGCCAATATCGCCTTGACCGATAACTAGAATGTTGGTTGGGTTGGCTGCTGTCATGCTATGTCCTTATTAGTATTCTTAATAGTCGTTTTATCTTAATAATCGTTTTATAGAGTAGGGCTATCTTAACTCTGTTGGGCTTTTTTTATAGTCTAAGCGCTATATTTGAAAATACCATTACCGTTCGTAGCGGCGCCCAATAAATTGTAGGGTAGCTTTAGCAAAGCGTAACCCAGCTATCGTGAATAGAATAAAGTAAAAAAGACGTTGGCTAATCACGATAAAATAGTTGGGCTCAAGCACCAGCCTACTCGACTTTATTATTAACATTAGCTTGCCTAACTTTCCGATAATTAGGCATCACTATTCAATGAGCAACCTTACGTCTGACATGGCTGTAAGTCTTAACCAATCCTAAAAATATTTCACATAAGCCAACTGTACGGTGTCTTTATCCCGTACTCTATCTTGAAACTCATAATTGCCTTGCAAACGTACGGCTTGGTTGCGGTCAATATCGTACTGCACCCCTAAAGTCGCTATCGGTTGCCAGTAATGGCCCGTGCCGCGCTCGCCAGTATTCGCATCTACATCAATATCGCCATGATACCAATAAGGTACCTGTACTTCAGCCTGAGCGCGTAATTTCGGTGAGAGCTGATAACGACAACCGAGATTGGCGCCAACCCCTACGCGCCAGCCATTGTTAATCCCTTTACCCACTTGGGTCATCCCCGTACCGAGCGCATAGCACAGTTGTGGCGGTTGCTGCCCTGTACCGGCTTTAGCTGCCCCAAAACCTACCGACACCCCTTGCTCATAAGCGGCATTCACTACTAGATGATCGCCACCAGCGGGCTCTGAGCCATCATTGACACGAGTAGCGCCCAGATTAAGCCCCCAAGTCTTGCCCGTCTTCGCACTGTTGATCGGATTGAAGGAACGGCCCCGAATCAGGGTTAAATCTTGCAGCACGACACTTTTTTGCTTAGGGCGATTGCTGTCATTATCATCGGTATCGTAAACGCGGAAAGACAGTGCCGCGCCTTCTAAAGCAAAATTCTCTGGATAGCCATCTGGGCGGTCTAATAAATCATTAAATCCGGCTCGGAAGCCTAAGGTTAAATACCTTAAATCATCACGGCTACCGACCCCTACCATAGCCCGTTGCAGCAGATGGGCGTTATTAGGATTGTTATTGGCTGGCATCACAGGCGTAGTCAGAAGCTTATTGTCTTTACTAATCAAACTTTCCGGCAGGTTTAGTAAGGCTGATTGCGCAGTTGTACTATCTGTCTTTTTATCTGGGTTTGTGCTCGAGCCTAGGCCCTTAGCGGTCTCTACAGTCGCCTTATCATTATTAGCTTGTGCAGCTAGCGCATTTATTTTAGCTTGGCGTAAGCTGTCATCAGCCGGCAGATAAGTTTGCTCAGTAATCAGAGCTTCATCGGTCAATAAACGAACCACATCTGAAGGGACCACCACATAAGGCAGTTGGCTCAATAAACTGCTTTCAGGACGTACTATATCGATATAACGGAGAATCTCTGAAGCACAGTTGTCGGTGGTAAAATAATACGGCAGCCCTAAGTCTTTGGTCTCCCAAACATGGCGCATAATTTGCTGAATCTCAGCATGGGTCAGCTGTAAAGGGTATTGCCAAACATCGCGCTCATCCCCTTGTAAGTAATAAGCTAACTTTTCAGGATAAGGGTCGATGGTGATGTCATTGGGGTATAGCCCGGTCATAGATTTGACTGCATAAAGGACAAAGTTATCATCAGGATTGCCCGCCACCGAATCATTAAGGGCATGCGCGTGGTCAATAGCTCTAGGGTCAGCAAGACTCTTAGTAGAGTCAATCAGCATCAGCGTATGCCCAAAGGCGGATAAGGGGTTGTCCAAGTACTCCTCAGCAAATATCACTGACAGACGCTGGGGATCCAATTTGGCCATCCAAGCATCAAACTCGCCACACTCAATAGTCGCCAGCTCGGCATCAGGAATAGCAAGCTGCTGTTGCAACCAATGAATACGTGCGGGAAAGCGACATAGGATAGCCTGATTTTGGCTCTGCTCAGCGGCTGAGAGGTTGTTCGCCGTCATCATTTTTAACAAGGCCAAGAGCTCAGCTTCTGGGTCGCTACGTCCCGTTTGACTGACAAAAAACTCAGCATTTTTGACAGGGCTAGTATTGGCTTTAGCGTTTTTCGTCTGACCCGGCTTGCTGTCTTTAAGATAGAGCAGACGGCGCCAAGTGGTTTGTTCTGCTAAATTTAATGCGAGCGCTTGTTGGCTTAACTGCTCATAACTACTTGCTGACTCGGAAGCCGCCATTTTTTCAGCAGTCATCGTTTCGGTAGTCATGGTCTTAGCAGTTGGCTCAGTTGCTGGTTTTAATTTCTCAGCGGCATCGCTAGGGGCGGCCATAACCGTGGTACTAGCTAATGTCATGAGCGCAAGGCCAGTCATTTTCACTAAAGAGGCAGGCGATAAGAGAGCCTGATAAGTAGGCAGCATAGGCGGAAGTCGCATAAAATCCTCAGCAGAATTATGGCAAGTTAAAGCATTGTTATAGGAGGTTTGATTATTATAGTAGTCATCACTGGCCGTCACCATGCCACAATTGTAGTCCTTAGCGATAAAGTTATAGCGGCCACTTGCATCCCTTAGCAAACTCGCCTAGGCTATGATTTTCAGTTATTTATCGTCCTACACTTATGCCTACTTCCGCTCCCCACACCGCCCAGTCTGCTGCTGATTTCACTATTGCTGCGGGTCGCCTAACCCCAGCTAAATGGGTGCCCTCACCTAATTTTAATCCACGTCCAGACCAGACGATTATTAATGCCATTATTATCCATAATATTAGCTTGCCGCCAGACGAGTTTGCCCAGCATGATGCTCAGGGCAATCATTATGTCGAAGCGTTATTTACCAATACCTTAGACTGGGAAGCCCACCCCTACTTTAAAACTATCGAAAGTATGGAAGTGTCGGCACATCTCTTTATTCAGCGCGATGGCCGTATTACGCAGTTTGTAAATTTTAACGAGCGCGCTTGGCATGCGGGCCGTTCGAGCTATTTAGCGCAAAATGAGTGCAATGATTATAGTATTGGCATTGAGCTAGAAGGCTCGGACTTTCAAGCCTTTACCGAGGCACAGTATGCCGCCTTGGCACCCGTCATCGCGGCTATTCATCACGCCTACCCACAGACCCGTCGGCATTTGACCGGACATAGCGATATTGCCCCAGGTCGTAAGACAGATCCCGGGCCATTTTTTGATTGGATAAAATTACGAGAAAGTGTCAGCACGCTCATGAGCCGTTAGGTCGTGGTTAAATAGCAATGTTTAACCCTCTACCTTATAGGCTATCGCTAAAGTCTTTTAGCGCTATTCCTCCGTTCTAAAAGTCGATAACATTCCATCTTAAATTCATGTTGCCGTAAACAGATAATGCTATAATCCGCTCCATTTCGAATGGTTAAAGGCGTTGATTCCGCATGGCAAAAAGTAAACTGTTCCGCTCCACCATGGTGGTCAGCTCAATGACGATGATGTCGCGTATCTTAGGTCTCGTGCGCGACATGGTACTAATGAGTGTTTTTGGCGCCGGCGGTCTTATGGATGCGTTCTTAGTCGCCTTTAAGATTCCTAACTTTTTGCGTCGTCTGTTCGCCGAAGGGGCTTTTAGCCAGGCTTTCGTCCCGGTACTTTCTGAATACAAAGAGCGTTTTACCTTACAAGAAGTACAAATTCTCATTAGCCGGACCTCAGGGGCGTTGCTAATGATTTTGTCGCTGCTCACGGTAGTGGTTATTCTCGCTGCGCCTTGGGTCATTACCTTGTTTGCCCCTGGCTTTGCTGACAGTCCGGATAAATTTGGTACCGCCACCGATCTATTACGTTTGACGTTCCCCTATTTACTATTCATTTCGATGACTGCGTTTGCTGGTAGTATCCTGCAGAGTTACGGTCGCTTTGCTGCGCCTGCCTTTGCACCGGTATTGCTGAACTTATGTATGATCAGCGCTGCGCTGATTTTCTCCCCAATGTTTTCTAAGCCCATCATGGCGTTGGGCTATGCGGTCGCCATCGCGGGTCTGCTACAGTTCGTCATTCAGTTGCCACAATTATGGCAACAAAAACTGCTGGTGGCTCCGAAAGTAAACTTCAAACACGAAGGCGTACGCCGTATCCTTAAGTTGATGCTGCCAGCTATTTTTGGGGTATCAGTCACGCAGATTAACCTATTGCTAAACACCGTCTTTGCCTCACTGATGATAGGGGGTTCGGTATCCTGGTTGTATGCCGCCGAGCGACTCAGTGAATTGCCGCTAGGGCTGATCGGGGTCGCTATTGGTACGGTTATCCTACCTAGCTTATCTGCTAGTGAAGCCAAAAAAGATGACGTCACGTTTCGTAAGACCCTAGACTGGGCTTCGCGATTAATTATTATGGTCGGCTTACCGTCTTCTTTTGCCTTATTTGTGCTGTCTGATGTGTTGATGCAATCGCTATTTATGCGTGGCGAGTTCTTAATGCGCGATGCGGAAATGAGTGGCTTAGCACTTCGCAGTATGTCTGGCGGTATCCTTGGTTTTATGCTGATTAAAATCTTTGCCCCCGCTTTCTTTGCGCGCCAAGATACTAAAACACCCGTGAAAATTGGTATTATTGCCGTTATTGCTAACATGGTCTTTAGTGTTATCTTTATCGGTATCTTCTACTTCTTTGACTTGCCATTGCATGGGGGCTTAGCACTAGCCACCACGGGGGCGTCTTTTGTCAACGCGGGTCTGCTGTATTATTTCTTACATAAGCGCGATTTATTCCGTTTTGGTCCGCATTGGAAAAAACTGTTTGCGCAGTTTGGCATTGCCAGTGCGGTTATGGTCGCCGCCTTGTACGCTATGTTGCCTTACTACCCGGTCGACTCTGCCCAGTGGCAACGCATTGGGGCGGTAGGTATTATTTGTGTCGTAGGCGCAATGGTTTACGGTATTGTGCTATTAGCTACTGGTTTCCGTCCGCGTCAATTAAAGCATGGCTAGTCGCTGCTTATTGACTAGTAATAGATAAAGCCTGTAGTCAATAAAGGTAGAGAAAAAACATAAAGGCCTCTTGTCTCCCAAGAGGTCTTTTTTATGCATCTTTTATGCGTCTGCTTTGCTAACCGCTTTACCTAGCATCACCACATCCGCTATAAACCCTTCCATATCACAGACTTTTGGCATGCGCCCCCACTCGCTAAAGCCCAATTGGGCAAATAGCGCTAGGCTCGCCGTATTATGACCAAAGACTAACGCAATGACATTATAGATGCCCAGCTGTGGCGCTTGGGTTAACATCCAGGTGGCGAGCCGTCTAGCCAGACCTTGACGCTGATAGTCGGTAGCGACATAGATACTGATTTCACTGCTAATATGATAAGCGGGGCGATCATA
>Ga0208015_1000726_pt1 | contig 14755 bp, 11 predicted proteins | sample 26BtaG_FD_184101 | JGI IMG/M metagenome (GOLD analysis project Ga0208015, IMG submission 184101) | Marine viral communities from Cariaco Basin, Caribbean Sea - 26B_WHOI_OMZ_CsCl (SPAdes) (version 2) | ecosystem: Environmental > Aquatic > Marine > Oceanic | place: Caribbean Sea: Cariaco Basin...
CTTGATAACTATCGCGGTTACGTGAGCAGATCACGACTTTACCGGTACCAGAGAATTTTAGCACCATGCCTTCGCCACTAGTGACGGAGTTGATGATGTTGCTCATAAAGCCTTTTTTCTTACTGGTAGAGACCGATAAATTGTACTGCAGACGCGAATCCCAGCAGACCACATGACCATTATCAATAATCACGTCTTTGCCAGGCTCTACATCAATCTCAAACAATGAGCCAAAGCCCGAGACGACCACTTGCCCCGTACCCTGCGTCTGCATGACCACAAAGCCGCCCGTATCGCCAAACACCGCGCCACCTAGGTTACGCTGAATGTTGGCACGGATATCGACCCCGCTAGAGGCGGCGACATAAGCCCCATCGCTTAGCGTATATTGTTGCGCACCGACATCCAAGATTTGCATATCGCCATCGAGGGTAGGGGCCAGCAGACAATCACCTTCGCCATGTTCAGCGACAATCTCTTGCTGAAATAAGGACTCATCATTAGCAAAGCGGCGCATCAAAGACTGCATAATACCGCCCTGCAGTTTGCCTTTAAGCTCGAGATTGGTCTCCATCATCACCATGGCATTGGCTTCACAATAAATTGCGTCGCCCTTTTTAAGGTTACAATGCAAAAAAGGTTCAATGGTGCCAATCAAGCTAAAGGTCGCCGCCATACTAAGGTGTCCTTACGGTCATTAAGAGTACTGAATGTCTGCTAATGCAATAACGCTAAACAAGTGCTGCTGCTAAAATTTCGGTCAGCCTACTAAGCTAATCTTATGCTAGCGACTATACATTCACGCCATAAGAAGCTGCTAATGGGCCTAGGCCGCCTGCAAAACCTTGACCAACGGCGCGGAATTTCCACTCACCGCTATGGCGATAAATTTCACCAAAAATCATAGCAGTTTCAGTGCTGCCGTCTTCTGATAGGTCATAACGAGCGATTTCGGTATTGCCGTTGTCATTGATAACACGGATGAAAGCGTCGCCAACTTGGCCAAAGTTTTGGTTACGAGCTTGGCCTTCATAAATGATGGCGCAAACTGCGATTTTATTCACGTCGGCAGGCACTGCCGCTAAGTTAACTTTGATAGACTCATCATCGCCGTCGCCTTCGCCCGTACGGTTATCACCGGTATGCTCAACTGAGCCATCGCCAGACTTTAAGTTATTGAAAAAGATAAAGTCTTGGTCGTTACGGACTTTGCCAGATTCATCTAACAAAAAGGCAATAGCGTCTAAGTCAAAATCTTGACCGTCAGTAGCGCGGGGATCCCAACCAAGACCAATGGTCATATTGGTTAAGCCTGGCGCTTCTTTTGATAGGTTGACGTTACCGCCTTTAGTTAAGCTAATAGCCATGTTGTTCTTCCTTTTATGGGTAATTTTATAGTGAGTAAATTACGAATTATCGTGAATTAAAAAAGTAAGTATTTATTGTTCGTCTTATCGTTCAATTAAGGAACGAAATAGAAGTCAGTACGTTTCATGCTAGCGTTATTATAATCACACCTATCTAGGTAACCCATAGCAAAATAAGTCTAGATAATAGACTTATTATTCAGAGAAAGGGCTGTACCATATAATAAGGATCTTATCCTATAAGAAAGGTGAGACCATAAAAAACGTGAGCCGAAACTCACGTTAACTATACTAATCCTACTAAGGTTGCGCAAGTAAGCCGGTAAAGGATTATGTAAAGAAGACGTTAAGTTATCTTAAGCATCTTCATTACTGCTGATTACTCAGACTAATCGCTTACCATAACAGCTACTAAGACAACTCTCGAGTCGCATCTTGAGTAGCGTTGGCGGCTTCTATCTTACGATATTTCAGCGAGGCAATGACCGCCCAACCAATGAACGCCACACCGATAAGGCCAGTTACGAGCTCAGGGATATGGAATTTCATCGATAACAACATGATGATGGCTAGAGCACCGATAGCATAATGCGCGCCATGTTCAAGGTAGACAAACTCGTCTAACGTGCCTTTATCGACTAAGTAGATGGTCATCGAACGCACGAACATCGCACCAATAGCCAGACCTAACATGATGATAATCACGTCATTGGTAATAGCGAAAGCACCGATTACGCCATCAAAACTGAACGACGCATCTAAGACTTCAAGGTATAAGAAACCTGCAATACCGCCCTTCATAATGGCACTGCCTGCTGCTGCACCATTGATACCGCTTTCAGCTTCTTCTTCAGTCTCTTCAAGGTCGCCCTCAAGCATACCGGATACCACTTGCACGCCCAGATAGACTAAGATACCCCAAACGCCTGCGATTAGGACGGCAGAGTCTTGTGCCGCTTCTACCCATGATAGTGAAATCATAAGGATAGCTAGTGCCACAAACACACTCATAGCATCGACTTGACCAAATTTAGCCAGGCGGCTTTCTAACCAGTCAAACCAATGCACGTCTTTGTCATCAAACAGGAAGTTTAAGAAGACTAGCAATAGGAACATACCACCAAAGGCTGAAATTTCAGCATGGTGCGCCATTAGCTTCGCTGAATATTCCGTTGGGTTATATAGGGCTAGGTTCACGACATCCATCATACCCATATCGGCGGTCACTGCGACGATGACGATAGGGAAGACCAGACGCATACCGAAAACGGCTACTAAAATACCGATGGTTAAAAATATCATTTTCCAAAACTTGTCCCAGTGTTTGAGTACTGACGCGTTAACGACGGCGTTATCAAACGACAAGGAAATTTCCATAACAGCTAAGATAGCGGTGATGGACAATGCTGAAATTAGACCACCCATACCACCATGGGAATAGCCCCACCATGACGCTACAATCAGCGCAATAGTGGTAAAAATTATATCAAAATAAAAATGTCTCATGACATATCCTGTGTAGAGTCACTAAGCACTAAAGCAAAAAAAAGTGGCTAATATATTAACCACTTTTCGCTATATAGTCTTGTAAATTTAGGCAATCAATTATCCATAAAATAATATAGGAATAATTGACAGTTAGCAGCGATAAAAGTCGTATCATTTATCCACTATTGCCTTGGTCTCAGTCTTAGAGTGAGACCTTAAATATTAACGCCGTATTGTTGGCACATAGCTTGTAAGCCACCTGAATAGCCTTGGCCTACTGCGCGGAATTTCCACTCACCGTTATGACGGTAAACTTCACCAAATACCATAGCGGTTTCAATAGAGTAGTCTTCTGCTAAGTCAAAACGCACGACTTCTGTACCGGATTCTTCGTTGACGACGCGGATGAAAGCGTTGGCAACTTGACCGAAGTTTTGGTTGCGTTGTTGCGCATCATGGATGGTTACGGTTACGACGATTTTATCTACTTCAGCAGGGACTTGCGATAGATTGACCTTAATGACTTCGTCATCACCATCGCCTTCGCCCGTACGGTTATCACCGGTATGTTCGACAGCACCGTTGTCTGATTTTAATTGGTTATAGAAAATAAAATCATGATCGCCGCGTACTTTACCAGCGCTGCTAAGTAAAAAGATACTCGCGTCTAGGTCAAACTCAGCCCCTGAAGTAGCGCGCTCATCCCAGCCCAGACCGATAAGGAGTTTATTTAGGTTAGGATCAGTTTTAGTTAGCGATAAGTTACCGCCTTTATTGAGTGATAATGCCATGGTAGATATCCTTATTTAATTGTGAAAGTTATTTAATTTAGACCGTTATTTAATAGTAAAAGTTGCACAGTGAATTGAAAAATATATTTAAAGCGATAGTGAACCATAAGCTCAGGCCGCTTAAGCTAATCAAAGCTAACTAGGGTAATAAAATATTGGGATTCAGAGATAAAAAATAGCGCTGTAAAGCACACAACCATTTATTCTTATAAGTTATTGTTTATAGTTATTATAATTGGGTCGCTGACCGTATTATCAAGAGCAGTGACGCTGGAGATTCTTATAAAACAGTTCGTTAGTTTTGTAATATACACTAACATCAAACTGCGTATTGTTAAGCTTTATAGTCAAACGACTCGGGTATCAAGGCTAGTTTTCTGCTGCACTACGGTCTTATAAACATAGGCTTAATAGTGCCCCTTAGCTTTGTAACATAGACGCGCGATAACTGCAAATGAGATAGGCTATCGGCGCGTCATTAATTACATACTAGGTAAGATTTAATGGTTAAGTTTTAAACGTTACTCTAGGATATCAGCCCCATGATGGCGAATCTCAAAGCTGCGATGGATTGGTTTTTTGATATTAAAATCAAAGCCAATTGTGTCATGAGTAATGTCTCTAATATCATAACGCTGGGTTAGCACTTCATCTAACTCAAAACGGGTAAAGTTATTTGAGAAATACAGTACACCATCGGTACGTAAGCGGTTCATCGCGCGATTAATCAAGGCAGCATGGTCGCGTTGCACATCGAAAGTCCCTTGGAACTTCTTCGAGTTAGAGAAAGTCGGTGGATCAATAAAGATCGTATCAAACTGCTCGGTATTGTCTTTAATCCATTCAAAGATATCTTCGGCTACAAAACGATATTTACTGCCGCTGATATCCAAGCCGTTTAAGGCGAAGTTTTGTTTGCCCCAATCCAGATAGTTCTGTGATAAATCTACGCTAGTGACCGTCTTTGCGCCTGCAATAGCGGCATGCACACTGGCAGTACAAGTATAAGCAAATAGGTTTAGCACATCACCGCGATAGCTGTGCGATTTCACCAGTTTACGCATATTACGGTGATCGACGAACAGACCGGTATCTAAGTAATCCGTAAAGTTAACAAAGAAATAGGCTTTGTCTTCGCGCACGATATAAAACTTACCTTTCTTTTCGCTCTTCGTTTGCTTGCTGTACTGCTCATTACCCGATTGACGGGCACGGGTCTTAATAAAGACTTGCTCACGGTTCAATTTCAACACTTCGCGCACGCCCAATAAAGCTAGGTTGAAACGACGCTTAGCAGTCTCTGGTGGGATAGTCTTTGGTGGCGCATATTCTTGCACATGGACGTAGTCGCCATAGACGTCGATAGCGACTTTATAGTCCGGCAAATCAGCATCGTAAACGCGTAAATTGGTCACGTCTTCCTTTGCCGCAAGCTTCTTCATATGCGCCAAGTTTTTTTGTAGGCGGTTAATAAAGTCTTGGCCTTGTTCAAACACGACTTCTGACTTGTCAAAACTCTCGATAATACTGTCAGCAGTGTCTTGGATTAGCGCGCCATAACGGAAATAGACCGTAATCGCACCATTATGACAACGCAGGGTCTGCGGCTCACTAATCGGTAGAGTATCGGCATGTTCAACTTGTGCGGCTAGGACGCCCAACGTCACTTGGCTATGGTCTTTCTTACGCGGCTTGCGTTTAGAGCCTTTGCCCTTCGACTTATTAGACTGCAGAGCTTGCGCGGCTTTAAAGGTATCTTGCAAGATCAAACCAAGCCCTTGATATAGTGGGCGAATAGTATCTTCTGTGCCTAAACGCTCCCCATACGGCGGGTTAGTAATAATTAGCGGACGCTTAAGCTCACCGGACTCTAAAAATTGAGTCAAGCCGTCTCTTAAATGGCTTAGTGCGCGCTGCTCTAAAGTGATGTGCGGAATGATATCCTGTAAACCAGCGGCAATTAAGTTCTTATGTACCGCACGAATAGCCCCTACATCCGCATCGTAACCAATAATGGTCGGCAGATAAGTCTCTGGCTGCTCAGTGACGGCAGCTAAGGCGTTATGGAAACGGTCTTGGGCTTCGCTACGCATTTGCTCCCACAAGTCTTCGTCATGATGACCCCAACCATAAAAACCAAACTGGCTTTCGGCTTTATCAATACCTACGGGGTAATCGCAAGTCATTAATAAGGCTTCGATTAAAAAGGTTCCAGAACCACACATAGGATCGATAAGGGCATCGAATTTATTAGCACGTTTCCCCGCTTTAGGCGTAGGAGCGGTTGCAACGCTATCTGACGTGTCCGCAGAGTCTGCACTGGCATCTTGCTCAATGGTATTTTGATTAATGGCATTTTGCTCAATAGTCTCTAAACGTGGCACAGGGTTTTCATGCCAGCCGCTACTATAAAGTAGGGCAGCCGCTAAGTTTTCTTTTAGCGGAGCATCGGTCATGGCGACGCGGTAACCACGACGGTGCAAGCTGGTACCGGACAGATCCAAATACAGCTCAGCTTGCTTGTCGTTAATAGTGGCAAAAATAGAGTAGTCTGGATTTTTGCTATCGACATCAGGACGGCTGCCCATTTTGTCGTTAAAAACATCAGAGATAGCATCTTTAATCCGCAACATGCCAAATTGTTGGCTGACACTTACGCGCTTATCAACCGATAAGCGAATAGCAAAGGTTTGATCAACGTGTAATTGCTCGGTCCAATCCACCGATTTAGCGAGACCATAAACCTGCTCAGCCACATCATATTCTTTATTAATATTACGACGCTTAATCAACATTAAGACGCGTGAGGCGACGCGTGACCACAGACAAATTTTATATAAATCTGCCAAGGTGCCACGGACGGCCAAACGGCCCGTACTTTTGATATTACTGGTGATATTGAAGCTGGTCAGCTCCGTCTGCAGCGGCACCTCTAAGCCATCGGCGCAAGTAATAATAAAGTCAAACTGCGGAGTTACTGAGTCGCTAGGGGTCATTCGGCTACCTATAAAAGAATGGATATAACAAAAGGGCGGGGTAAAAGGATACTGCAAAGAGTGAAGCAAATGGGTATCTGCTAGGCGCTATCTATTAGCAAAATAAGCACCGCAGAGATTATTGGGTGGATTTTACCATATTTGCGGGCGCTATAGAAAATTCACGGTGGTAAAAGGCAGCAAGATACTAATCGCTATCCACTTTGTCTACGGCCATATGCGTAGTGGTTTCAAAAGGTTTGGTAGGGATAGGGTAGTCCACATCTTTTGGCATGAGCAAGCGCATATGGGGATAAGGAATGGCAATATCGGCGGCATCTAAAGCCTTTTTAACATTCTCCAAAATACCTTCTTTCATCTTTGGCATACGCGCGACGGCTGCAGGGGTTACCCAAAAACGTACTTTGAAGAATATCCCATACTCGCCAATTTCGTCGATAGTTGCTGAAGTCTCAGGACGGGTTAGCACACTATTAGTCTCTTCTAAAACTTTTAAGATAACAGCACGTGCGGCATCAATATCGGCTTCAAAGGCAATACGTATGCGGATATCAAAACGAATAAAGTTTTTAGAGGTTATGTTAATGACCTCTGAGGAAGCCACGTTAGAGTTGGGCACAATAATGGTGATGTTATCGCGAGTCAGTACATGGGTAGTACGCAGGGAGATGAGTACCACGCGGCCTTCTTTGTCACCGATACTAATCCAATCGCCCACTTGGAAGGATTGCTCCATCAAAATGGTAATACCGGCGATAAAGTTTGCCAATGTCGACTGCGCGGCGAAACCAACTGCCAAACCGGCTATGCCTAAACCTGCTACTAAGGAGACAATATCAAAGCCAAACTGCGCCATGACACTTGCCATGCCTAGCACGATAATGAGCACAGACAGGACGTTTTTTAGCAACTGCTCAATCGAAGCATTGAGCCCGTAGTGCTCTAAGACCTTATGAATTACATGACCGGAAGTCGTCCACAACACAAAGTAAATACCTGCCCAAGTACTGGCTTTAGCGGTTGCCTTTATTGTGCCGGGCTCCACACTAGTTTGACTCATTACCGCGATAATACTGAGCACAATCCAAATATAGCGCAAGACTGAGCGGGTAATTTTGAGCCGTCTTTCACTTAGACGCAGGCGCTCTTGGTTGTGTTTAAGGATATAAATGGTCAGCCAGTATAGAAAACCGACTAGAGCGAGCAAGATTATGATTTTAATACCGGTGCTGGCAAGGTCAGCAGCACGAGAGGACCAGTCGCGGGTTTCCTCTTCTAAGGTGCCACCAATTGCCAGATAAAAACTGGTATGCAAATCTCGCACAATCTCCTGAAAGAATTCCGTTATGCTCGCTATTGCCATGTTTTAGCCCAGTACAGAGTGACTCTTTATAATAATGCTTATCATATCATGAAGGCTCCTGCCACATCGGTATCGCTTAAAACAATCCTTTTAAAATAGTAAGGATTAAACCAGTCGTCCATTAATCCGTTTGATGCGGAATATTCATTTTATCTTGGACCCCACGTAGCGCCGTACGTAAGCCTTCTAAAATGGTAGGGTGATAAAAAGGCGCGTCTAATAGCTGTTTGACCGTGATTTGATTGGTTAATGCCGTAGCTAAAATATGCGCAATATATTCGGCATCCGGACCTACCATACAAGCACCCAGTACTTTATCGGTCTCTTTGCAGCCATAGATACGTAGCAGGCCACAGTCAACGCCCATGATACGGCTACGACCTTGGTTGGCAAAATCGACTTCGCCAATGACATAGCTCAGTCCTTCGTCCTCAATTTCAGCCAAGGTTCTACCCACAGCCATAATTTGCGGCTCACAAAAGACGATAGAGATAGGGGGCGCTGGCGGACGAATATAAGCACCGCTACTGTCATCACAAACCACTGAGCCCGCACTAAAGCCTTCGTCACTAGCGACATGCAATAACGGCAGGTGCATATTGGCATCGCCGATGATATAGACATTAAGCTCACCAATCTGACCGGTGTTTTTGCTCATATTTTCTGGGCGGTTTTTCTCATCTAAAGTCACCCCTAGGTTTTCAACGCCTAGACCGTCCAGATTATTTTTACGTCCGGTAGCCGCTAGCACCCAATCGCCTTGCCAAGTCTGCTCTTCGCCATCTGCATCGGTATAATGAAGCACGGCCTGATTAGCAACCGTCTCTGCCTTGGTAATCTTACTGCCCAGCTTCATGGTTAGCTCTTGCTTTAGACAACAAATAGCTTGCTCATTAACCTTAGCGTCTTTGATGCCACCAACCCCGTCTTTACGGTTGAACATAGTGACTTTGACCCCTAAGCGAGCAAAACTTTGCGCCAGTTCAAGACCGATAGCACCGGCACCGACCACGGCCATTGAGCTTAGTAAATCCTCTATTTCAAAAATAGTATCCGAGGTATACAGGCGCTCGCCCAAGGCATCTTGCCAGCCTTCAGGGACAAAAGGTTGAGTACCGGCAGCTACGATGACTTGTTTAGCGGCGATGACTTCATCATTGACGACTACATGACCGTCTTGATTAATGGTGGCTCTGCCCGCTATTTTCTGCTGCTCATCCCAACTGTCGACTTGACCTTGCACATAAGAGGTAAAGGAATCACGCAGTTTACGCACGCGCTGCATAACTAGCTTGCCGTTGATAGTCGCTGTAGCCTCAACCCCAAACTCAGCTGAATTATTAGCATGATAAGCCCGTTCAGCGGCAGCAATTAGCAGTTTACTGGGCATGCAACCGACTTGTGCACAAGTGGTCGTCCAATAGCCTTCGTTAATAATCAATACATTGTCGGACTGTTTGCGGGCTTGTTTAAAGGCGTTTTGTCCGGCAGTGCCCGCACCAATAATTACGACATCAACCTGACGGGTTACTTCGGACGAGTTAGCAGCGGCATCAGTAGCGGAAGAGCTCATAAAAATCCTTAAAATTAAATAAAAAAATCAATCAAAGTTAATAACAATCAAGGTTAATAACGATTTAGTTAAGTCAAAATACCATTAAATAGGTTTTAGGACTGTAGGTTTATTATCATTATAAAGTCGTAGGTTATGGCTTATTGTTATCTGTGTCCTACCAAGTCAAACCAAACACCTTAGCAAGTGTTCAGTAGCCTAAGCATCCGCTAACGTAGTGAGCAAGCGCTCAGCATAGTCTTTCGCCCGTAAGTTACGTTGGGCATGGGTCAAGTTGCCTTCCTTATCAAAGACAAAGGTAGAGCGCACTAAGCCCAAGACCTTTTTGCCATACATATTTTTTTCTTTAATGACATCAAAGTACTGACAGAGACGCTCATCTTCGTCGCTTATCAAAGTGATCTGCAAATCTTGCTTATCAATAAACTTTTTATGCGAGTCGATACTATCACGTGACACGCCAATAATGTCATAGCCAAGCTCGTCAAACTCATTCAGCTTATCAGTGAAATCGAGTGCTTGAGTGGTGCAGCCCGGCGTATTGTCTTTCGGGTAAAAGTATAGGATAAGCCCCTTTTGTTTGTTACTCATGAGCTCTTTTAAGCTGAACTCATCGACAAAAAACTGACCGTCAAGATGGCGTACCATGGGTACAGCAAAATCAGGTAGGGCAATCATTTCTTCAGTGGGCTTGGCCATAATAAAACCTTAGTATTGTTAGTATTAATAAAGGGTTAAAAGAGAGGGTTTGGGTTAAAAGAGAGAGATAAAGATATGCTATAAAAAAAAGCTGACAGATGCCAGCTTAATTAATAGAAATCAGATTCTTATTGGTCGTTAATATCTTTAGAGTTAACTTTTCTGTTAGGGCTTAATATCTAGCACTTTAAAACATTGTTGCAGGTCTTTTTGCATCTTTTTGACATACGGCAGGGTAGAGGGGTCTTTTTTATTTTGCGCCATGCTCTCAATTTCCCACGTCTGGCCTATGGTCATCTCGCTGCGTACCCCAACCGTACATTCGCACAGTTTAGTGGCATTAGCCTTATCCGTTATCTTATTTTTGACCGTACCATTTACACAGTTATCAATTTGCGTCTGTTTAATGTCCACAGCATTAGCCTGTGGCATCATCACAAAACCCAATAAGGCAAGGGGGAGCACTTTTAATAATTTCATCAGAATCCTCTGGTTTTCTTGTAGCAAATAGTGATAGAGCTTATGGGACGCTAAGCTTACCTTAATAGGAAAAATAGTCCTAAAATCGTATAAAACTAAAGCTTTAGCGCCACTAAACGCTCATAAACTAAAAATCAGCTATAAGATACCAAGCATCAGAGCAAATGACCACTTCTGCAATGATGCGATGATGCAATAAAATGTTGCACGGTTGTAAGACTACTTAGATTCAAGATTATCCTAGCATCCGTTTAAAGCTGTTACTTACATCGTTGACGATGACACTATAGATGCTTTTAGGGACGGTCTCTTGCGCCGTATTTTGTGCTGAGTTATCAATAATTTCTGGATAATGGGGTACAAAATCTTGACCTTCACTAAAGCGGGCAGACAGATAGGTTTCGATAAAACCATGGTTCTGACCGTCATTCTGCTTTTGTACTTTGGACTCCCAAATACCTCCTAGCCTTTCGCCATTGGCAAAGCGCGGGGCAAAGTTCGCCACCATAGGTTGACCACCTTGAATCGCATGGAAAAAGTACACGGCTTGGTCATCAGTATTGGTTAAATATAGACCGGAAGGACTGGTCGCTGAGACGTTGGCTACCCCAACTATTTTTAAGTTACTCGTAAGGTTTTGGCGGACTTCGGGGTCTTGCGCTAAGTTGCCATATAAGCCTTGCGCGACATAGTTGCCTTGTGAGTGCGCAACTACTACGACTTTCTCACCCGCTAATAGCGAGCGTTTCACTTCACCTGCCATTTTATTGTAATGGTCTATCGCGCGGTTGCCTGCCGTATGAATAAAGTCAATTTTCCAATAGCGCTCTGCTCGGTAAGCTTGGTTGGCATTATGAATTTCTTCATCGTAAATAGCCTGACGTACCACCGCTAAATCGGCAGCGTCATAGATATCGGCCAAGTGCTCCTTATTCACGCGAGCTTTCGTGGCAGCTAACGCTCTTTTTTGAATCTTAGCTTGCGCGTCAAGTTCGTAAATATCCCCCAGTAGCGGATCGGTAGGGTTATACAGGGTGCGCAAACTAACTTGGCGGTTATCAATCAATTGGGCGAAATAGTTGTCGTCTTTTAGGCGATTAAATAAAGCAATCGCTGAGGTCTGTGCTTGGGTATCGGTGTTAGAGATGCCATTTAAAAAATACACGGACACAGGTTGCGATTTTGAACTCACTGCGGTGATAGAGGGGTTGGCTACCGCTATAGCATTGGCTTGAGTGGTCGTAGCCAAAATAGGTAGGGTTAAGCATAAAGATAGGGCAAGGGTGCGCAAAGGGGGCAAGCTCATGTCATTCTCCTGACATTGATAATATTTATGCAGACAACGATCCTGTGTCCTGTTTAGATAGAGATTTGTTATAAAGCTATTGAGGTAAATAACCTGTTAAGGATTGAATCACTTAATGGTGAATTAATAGTTAAAAATTAAGGAAAATCAGTTAATTGGCAACATTTATAGTGTGCTGTATTTTATTGACCTGCGCAAGGGCTAACCGCATTGCCATTACTATCGATAACAATTTCTACGCTCACAGGCGGTACATAATTTTTTAGACCGTTTTTAATGAGAGCTTTTTTATCGGGGGTGTCAAAAGTGAGCGACTTGATAAAGTTTTGATCCGCTTGCGTTAAGCTAATGACGCTGCAATCATAACGTTTTAATAGAGCCACGGCATCTTGACTCGGCTGCTCAAGGTAACTTTGCAGAATGGCAGCGCCTTGCATGGCGGTATTTAACTCAGCAGCGTCTTGATACTTGGCTTGCAGGATATGTTGAATATCGGGTCTAACCATACGGGGATTGGGAATTAAATTATTTGTGGAGGGTTGGTTTAACGTAGGGTTACTATTAACAGTCGTAGCAGGCAATGAGCCCGGAGTAGCGCCTTGCTTAATAACGCTAGAGTTGCTGCTATTGTCCGTGACTAAGGTACCGGTCTTAGCATTATGACCATCGCCCATATTACTAGAGTTAGGAGTACTTTGATTGCCCGAAGTAGCGCAGCCGTACCCTAATAGGGCGATCATAGCGATGAGGCTGCTACCAATGACTAAGGGGGTGGGCATTCTGGCCATAAGTCATACTCATAAAATAAAGGGCTGAGCTTTAGTTATAGCGGTTATCACTAAATAAAGCCAGCCCTTAAATGGTTTGCTGCTAATACTGCTGGTTAGCTCAGGATCAAGCTATCATCATCCACCTTTTCACCGCGGGTGCGCTCAAACATATCGAGTAGGTCATGCACGTTCATGCCCTTGCGTTCTTCACCAGAGACATCCAAGACGACTTGACCTTGGTGCAGCATCACGGTACGCGTACCGTGGGCTAGCGCTTGCTGCATCGAGTGAGTGACCATCATCGTCGTTAATTTATTATCAACCACGATTTTATCGGTTAACTCTAGGACAAAAGCGGCGGTCTTAGGGTCTAGCGCGGCAGTATGCTCATCTAATAAGAGAATTTTAGACGGTTGTAGCGACGCCATAAGCAAACTTACTGCCTGACGTTGACCACCGGATAGCAAACCCATACGGTCGCTCAAACGGTTCTCAAGACCCAGCTTTAAGACGGCAAGCTTTTCTCGGAATAAATCGCGGTTTTGGCTATTCAGCGCAAAGCCCAAACCACGTTTACCACCACGTTTAAAGGCCAACGCCATATTTTCTTCAATGGTCAACGCTTCACAAGTACCCGCCATCGGGTCTTGGAATACGCGAGCGACCCAATGAGCACGCTGATGCGCGGTCTTTTTGGTGACGTCGATGCCATTGAGTAAAATTTTACCGCTATCGACACGGGTAGTGCCACTGACAGCGTTCAAAAAAGTCGATTTACCCGCGCCATTGGTACCGATAACCGTGACGAATTCACCGTCATCAATGTTTAGGCTGATACCGCGCAGGGCAGGGTTTTCAATAGGGGTGCCTGGGTTGAAGGTCAACTGCACGTCATGGGCTTGCATCATAAGGACAATTCCTTGGTTTTCATCGGGTCTGACTAGTCGCCATATTGCTGTAGCAGGCCATGATAAATAGGCGGCGGCAGTAGCAATAGGGCGGTAGTGATATTTTTTTGACTACAGCTAAGGTCTTACAGCGGCTTGGCTTTACGGCGACCACGACCTGACAGTAATTTCGCTTTAATTTGCGGCAACTGTAGGGCGATGACGACTAATAGGGCAGTGATTAAGTTCAAATCTTGCGAGCCAAAACCAATGCTACGTAGCGTGTCGCTCGATAGGGCAACCTGAATAAATAGCTTATAAATGACCGCCCCTAAAATTACAGCAAAGGTAATCAACCAGATACGCTTCGCTGGAATAATAGTTTCACCAATAATAACCGCTGCTAGACCGATAACGATAGTACCAATCCCGATTGAGATATCCGCGCCACCTTGAGTCTGTACAAACAGCGCGCCACCTAAGGCAATCAAACTGTTAGAGATAGCCATACCCATAATAGTGACCCAAGAAGTATTAATTCCTTGTGCCTGAGCCATGCGTAGGTTTGAGCCTGTAGCGCGCATCGATAGACCAGTTTCTGTACTAAAGAACCAATCTAAGAACAGCTTGGCGATAATAATCACCCCACCGATAATCACACAGCGCATCCAATAGCCGTTTTCATTGGTCACTAGCGTACTAAAGACCGTATGCTCACCGAGTAGCGGTAAGTTGGGCGCGCCCATAATCCGCAGGTTGACTGAATACAAGGCAACCATGACTAGGATACTGGCGAGCAGCTGTAAGATGCCCAGCTTCACGTGTAGCCAAGCAGTGACCACACCCGCAACCGCACCCGCCATCATACCGAACAGACAGGCCAGCCAAGGGTTGATACCCGCGATAATGGCGACGCCAGCGACGGCGCCCCCTAAAGGAAAACTACCGTCAGCGGTTAAGTCAGGAAAATCGAGCGTGCGGAATGACATGAGGACGCCAAGGGCCACTAAGGCATAAATGAGACCACTTTCAAGC
>Ga0208015_1000727_pt1 | contig 14718 bp, 13 predicted proteins | sample 26BtaG_FD_184101 | JGI IMG/M metagenome (GOLD analysis project Ga0208015, IMG submission 184101) | Marine viral communities from Cariaco Basin, Caribbean Sea - 26B_WHOI_OMZ_CsCl (SPAdes) (version 2) | ecosystem: Environmental > Aquatic > Marine > Oceanic | place: Caribbean Sea: Cariaco Basin...
AACAATCTGATCGCTTCTCAAAAAAAGGAAGAAAGATCTATTATTACGACGGTTGAAGATTTAAATTATAAGGTGAATGTACGTAAGAACCTGATTAAGGTCACCAATGACCAAGCAAATTTATTGACACGTGAAATCAATGCCAATCAAAAACAAATAAGCAGTTTGCGCGACCAATTAAAATATTTGAAGGAAGATTATGCCGCTATGGTGGTTAAATCCTATAAAAGTAAGTCAGAACAAAGCCGAGTCATGTTTTTACTCTCCTCAGAGAATTTTAAGCAGGCTTACAAGCGGCTTCAGTACATTAGACAATATACAGACTATCAAAAGGAGCAAGGAGAAGAAATAAGACGTAAAACGGAGAAGCTGCAAGAATTGAATACCACTTTACTCCAGCAGAAAAGAGATAAGGATAAATTGGTGGAAGAAAACCGATTGGCCAAGCAAAGATTGGAAGCCGATGTGAAAGAATACGAAAAGCTCATGGCCTCCGTACGAAAAAACATGAGTACATACGCCTCGCAAATCAAGGCCAAACAACAGGAAGCGGATAGAATTGATCGGGAAATTGAAAGGCTGATTAGAGAGGCCATTGCGGCATCCAATAAAAAAGCAGGCAAATCTGAAACGGCTTCCAGAGGATTCGCATTGACTCCAGAAGCCAAAGCATTGGAAGCCAAATTTGAATCCAATAAAGGTAAACTCCCATGGCCGGTGCGTACAGGAGTCATCAAGGTTCGCTATGGAAAACAACGCTCCTCAATTGATAATACGGTTGAAATCAACAGTAGCGGTATCAGGATTGCAACCGACAAAAACGCGAAGGTTAGAGCGGTATTTAATGGGGAGGTCTTGGCCGTTCAGGGGACTAAAACCGGAAATCCGTGGGTCTTGATCCAACATGGTAATTATATCACGGTCTATAAAAACCTATCAAAAGTATATGTGGTAAAAGGGGATAGGGTCACCACCAATCAAGATATTGGGGAGGTGTTTACAGATCCGTCTAATGGCGAATGTTTATTATGGTTCCATATTTATAAAGATTCCAAATTTCAGGATCCTTCGGCTTGGATAGTGAGGTAATCTAATTAGAAACAAGCTTTAGACGTTTTGAGGGAAGTCACCTATGCCATTATTAATGTATGACCTCTTTGTTGGCCTTTTCCATCAATAGATTAATCTTTAGCTCTTTACCTACTGAAACAGAGCCTTCAGCTCGGTAGCTTCGTTTGGCTTCATTTTTCCGGCCAATACCAAACTCAGCTGTTTACGTCTTAGAGCCGCTTCAAAACGTTCTTTTTCCAAGTCGGTTTCAGGAACAATTTTATCGATTGGGGTTGGACGCCCAGTTTCATCCACAGCAACAAAGGTGTAAATAGCTTCATTGGCTAAGGATCTTACTCCAGATTCGCGGTCTTCAATCCAGACATCAATATATACTTCCATAGAGGTTTTAAATGCTCTCGAAACCTTAGCTTCAACGGTAACAACACTACCTAAGGGAATCACTCTATTGAACGCGACGTGATTTACGGAAGCAGTCACGACAATGCGTCTGCTGTGACGTCTTGCCGCAATACTTGCCGCTCGATCCATACGTGCCAACAATTCTCCGCCAAATAAATTATTTAGGGGATTGGTTTCACTGGGAAGGACCAAATCGGTCATTATACAGACGGAATCATTCGGATGTTTGGCTTGCATTGTTAGTGTTTTTGAATTGAAAGTGCAAAGATAGGTTGGATTTGTGATTTTTTGCCACGAATGCACGAATAATGAGGTCGTAGTTTGGTCAGTTTAGTCGTTGAGGGTTGTAGTGTTGTTTGTATATGCTAGATACAACACCACCTATATTCAGAGAAGATAATTAAAACTACGAAAACCTCCTTTTGAAAGCACCCAATCGTCACCCGTAAATTTTAGATTGAGCCTGTCGAAATTTAAAAATCGTAAATTTATTGAATTTCCCTAACCAACAACCAAGCCTCCTTATTGTAGTTCTGTCGAATATCTCGTAGAGCCGCCAGAGCATCGTTGCTATTTTCATAGCTGGAATAGACTACTTCATGTAGGCCGTATTTGTTGACGCCAATTTTTCGGGCTTTGAATCCGAGTTCCTGGAGTTGTTCAACTTTCTTATCAGAGTTTTCCTCAATTCTAAAAGCACCCGCAATAATATGATATTTGCCTTGTTGTTTATCAACTTTTAAAGTTGCGGCAGGTAATGGATTTTCAATGACAAACGTAGCTTCTTGAACCTTGACATCCAATTGTTCATTGGCTTCTTCTTGAGCTATTTGGTTATGGGCTTCTATCTGATTATTGTAAAAGCTTGATGCTGCAAAACCACCAACGGTTAATGCAATAAGTGCTACCGCAGCATATTTAAGATAAGGTCTTGTTTTTGAGCTAGCCCGGCTTTCAGGAGTTATGGAAATTGGAATCACGTCTTCCAAAGATTCTACCTGTTGTTTATAAACTTCACGATTGACGTTGGAAGATTTAAACTCTGTAAGTCCGAAAGCTTCTGTTAAGTAATTGCTGTTCTGAGAAGGCTCAAAAACGATCTTACCATCGCTGTTTAAAACCAAATCGCCAATGTTGCTAAAACTAAGTGTTTCACCTTCAGATAAGAACGATTTGATCGACTTCACCTGTTTGCTGATTTTCTGAACCGCAACTTCATAAGGAATCTTTTCTGAATCAGCTATATAACTAGCCAATAGACCGTCATTATGTTGTAATTGCTCATTAAATGAAATGACTTTTTTAGGCGGAAAAAAGGTATGGTTACTCTCATCAATCTTTGCGGAGACACGTTTGGTCAAAAAAGCCCCAAATTCCGGAATCGTTACGCAGTCGTAACGGTAGAGTAAATCGCTTATGTAAGTTTCTATATGCATTGAAACAAAGTTATGAATTTTTGATTTTGGTGGAAATTAAACACCTAGTATTTATTAACATTGCTTAAGTTTAGACAGTTTATCCTCTAAATCAATCTTATAGATGTCAGATCAGGACTTAATTTATATTCTTGCGCTGCAAAATGTACCAAAAATTGGCGACATTACTGCAAAAAAGCTGATTGCTCATTGTGGATCTGCGGAAGCAGTGTTGAAGGAAAAGAGAAATCTTCTTCTCAAAATTGATGGAATTGGTAACAGTATGTTGCAAGATGTTAATAACAAAAACCATTTGCTTGCTGCAGAAGAGGAATTGAAATTTATTAGGGAGAATGCTATTTCCTGTTTGTATTTTATGGATAACAATTACCCTGAAAAATTAAAGCATTGTATTGATGGGCCAATCTTATTATTTCAATCTGGTAACGTAGATCTAAAAAAACAGCGACTCATCAGTATTGTGGGAACGCGTAAGATTACCTCTTCAGGGGTAGCGTTTTGTGAGCAATTAATCGAACAGTTGGCGGTTTTCAATCCGGTAATTATTTCCGGATTTGCCTACGGAACGGATATCACGGCCCAAAAGGCGGCCTTGAAGCACAGTTTGCAAACAGTAGGCTGCTTGGCTCATGGATTAAATCAAGTCTATCCAAAAGTGCATAAAAAGTATGTGGCTGAAATTGAAAAAAACGGTGGTTTCTTGACTGAGTTCTGGAGTAGCTCCAATCCCGAACGAGAAAACTTTTTAAAACGAAATCGTGTCATTGCGGGGATCAGTGAAGCGACTATTGTAATTGAATCTGCTGAAAGAGGTGGGAGTTTGGTCACTGCTGATATCGCCAATTCTTATAACCGGGATGTTTTTGCCGTTCCTGGAAGAACCACCGATTCCCAGAGCACAGGATGCAATAATTTGATAAAATATAATAAAGCACATTTATTGTCGAATCCGATGGACGTGCCCTATATTTTAAACTGGGAACTGGATAACGACAAAAAGCCGGCCATTCAAAAACAGTTGTTCGTTGAATTGGAAGAGGATGAAAAAGTTATCTATAATTTTCTACAGCCTATCGAGCCACAACTATTGGATATTATTGCCTTAGAATGTCAGATGCCTATTTTTAAAGTGGCAAGTGTGCTGTTGAATATGGAGCTAAAAGGGGTCATCAGGCCGCTTCCTGGGAAATTGTTTGAGGTTATTTGACAAATTCCTGCGCAGGCAGGAATCTCTCTATATACCTGCGAAGGCAGGTATCTTAGTAATTTCGAGGCCTATCTACAACTTGTATCCACTTTAAATTCATTTTTAATGTAGATAGTCTTCTGGATTATGAGATCCACGCCTTCGCAGGGACTGGGCTTTATACCTGCGAAGGCAGGAATCTCTTGTTATAATAACATCATGAATATTAAGATGCTCAAAATCAGGATAGGAAACCTTTTAGGTTTATCGGTGATAGTCTAATACAGACCTCTCAGGTTTTTAAAACCTGAGAGGTCTCAGTCATATCAGTTACAACTCAAACAATCGCCATTTTTAAACCCAATCCTCCTTTAAAAGGAGGAGAATTTTAGATTTTTTATTTCTCAGAATATGACGACTGTTTTTTAAATTCCTTCCCTCTCAAGGGAAGGTGGATTTGAGCTCCATAGAGAGCTCAAAGACGGAAGGGTTAAATTAATTCCTGTGATTTCCGTTGAGCTTGTCAAGATGAGATCAGATTGATTTTAGGTTCTTCAGTGATGGTTTTGGCAAGACTGAATAATTTTTGACGAGGGCACAACCACCTCGACTTCTGCTTCCTTTCTGAAGCAGAAGCCACTCCTCCTTTGAAAGGAGGAGAAGTTTAAATTCCTGCACAGGCAGGTATCTTAGTAATTTCAAAGCCTATCTCCAACTTGTATCTACTTTGAATTCATTTTTAAAGATAATCCTGATGTTTAAAACATAACAATTTAAACCTGTCAGGTTTTTAAAACCTGACAGGTCTCAGTAACTAATAACCCAACTTTTTGCGAACCCGTGCCAATACCTCATCAGCGACAATTTTGGCCTTTTCAGCACCAACCGCAAGCGCTTTATCTATCTCTTCTAAATGGGTCATATAATAATGATAGCGTTCACGTGGGGTTTCAAATTTTGTAAGAATCAATTCATATAAAGCCTGTTTGGCATGCCCGTAACCATAATTACCTTGCTCATAATTTTGCTTCATGGTCTGAGTTTCCTCGTCAGAAGCCAATAAACTATAAATTGCAAAACAATTGCAGGTGCTCCAATCTTTTGGATCCTCCAATGGCGTGCTATCCGTTTCAATAGACATAATTTGTTTTCGCAACTGTTTGTCTGGTAAAAATATATTGATAAAATTGCTGTTGCTTTTGCTCATTTTGGTGCCGTCAGTTCCGGGGACGAGCATGGTGTTTTCTTGAATTTTGCCTTCAGGCATCACAAATGTTTCGCCCAATTTAGCATGAAAGCGGGACGCCACATCACGGGTCATTTCAATATGCTGCAATTGGTCTTTTCCTACCGGAATAATTTCGGCATCATACAATAAAATATCGGCAGCCATTAGCATAGGATAGGTAAATAAACCTGCATTCACGTCCTCAAGACGGTCAGCTTTATCCTTAAAACTATGCGCCAGGGTCAGGCGTTGGTACGGAAAGAAGCAGCTTAAATACCATGAGAGTTCTGTGGTTTGAGGAACATCACTTTGACGGTAAAAGACTACTTTGTCAATATCCAAACCAAATGCCAACCAAGTTGCCGCAACACTGTGGGTATTATTGCGTAGGGTATCAGCGTCCTTTATTTGTGTCAAGGAATGCATATCTGCAATAAATAGAAATGAATTATTTTTAGTATCATTCGCCATGTCGATTGCCGGCATGATCGCTCCTAAAATATTTCCTAAATGTGGGGTGCCGGTACTTTGTATGCCTGTGAGTATTCTTGCCATAACATTCCCTGCGCAGGCAGGGATCTTTTTAATTGTTCAACGAGTTGCAAAGGTAATTTTTTTCAAGCAATAGCTCAATTAAATTAATTAGTTTTGAGCCGATGAAATTGTTGAAATACCCTTTTTGGATCCTCTACCGTATTTGGTTTTACATTTTAGTAACCTTGCCAATTCTGTTATTGTTTCCTTTTTTAGTGCTCTCTATCTTAAGGGAATCATGGTACCCGTATTTTTTTCGATTGGCCCAGCTCTGGGCGAAAATCATCTTAGCAGGTATGGGTTTTAGATGGGTCATTAAAAGAGAAGAACCCATAGACCCTTATAAAAGTTATATGTTTATTGCCAATCACACCTCAATGGCAGACATCATGTTGATGTTGATCAGTGCCAAGAATCCCTTTGTATTTGTAGGGAAGGCAGAATTGGCCAAAATCCCCATTTTTGGATTTTTCTATAAGCGCACCTGTATTTTGGTAGATAGGGGTTCTGAAAAAAGCAGACGAGCCGTTTTTTTAAGGGCTCAAAAGCGGCTGAAACAAGGTTTGAGTATCTGTATCTTTCCTGAAGGCGGTGTGCCTGATGATACCTCTACGGTTTTGGATGAGTTCAAGGATGGGGCCTTCAGATTGGCCATCAACCATCAAATCCCGATTGTACCCATGACTTTTATCGATAATAAAGAACGCTTCTCGTATGTGTTTTTTAGTGGTGGTCCAGGGAAGATGCGCGTTAAAATCCACAAATTTTTGAGTACCGAAGGTCTCACGTCAAAGGATGCAAAAGCGTTGAATAATAAAGCAAGGTCTATCATACTTCAACAATTGTTAGAAGCTCATAAAAATTAAAAAAGCCGCTCTTGGCACAGAGCAGCTTTTTCATCATTATTGCACTTCTGCAATAACTACCTAACCAACTAAAAAATCTAAAACTTAAAGCTAAATCCTGTATAAACTCCAATAAAATAAGGCCTAAAATCGCCAGAGGTATTGGTAAATGTGTTTATTTGATACTTGAACATCGGCTCAAGATTTAGCTTAAGTGTATGTGATATGTTATAGTTAAATCCAAGTCCGAAATTGGCACTATAACTCGTGCTATTGATATTATTTGCTTCGCCCAAGAGCGATCTTTCATTATTTAAAACAGTATAAACTTCATTGTCATTAAGGAAAAGTGTACTAAATCCTCCAATGACGTTCAATCCAAATTTGCTATTGATAATGCTGTATTCTACTTCTAAAGGGACTTCAATATAACCAAACTGCTGTTCCAATGCACCGTTAACGTTGGAGATCATAAACTGTGGTGCCGAGTTTGAATTGATGTTTGAAGTACTCATATATGCATCTGCTTTTCGTTGACTCGCAAAATCGATATTCTGCATTTCCTTATTGCCATAGTTGCCATTAAAACTGTTGATGTCACTAAAGGCTATGACCCCATCGGTACTATAGCCCAAAGCCACCTTGTTAACCCCGGCTCTAATTTTGATCTTATCATTGATAGCATAACTGCCATTAATGCCATAACTCATATTGACTTCGCCGCTTTTGCTATTATTTACAAATTGACTGGAAATAGTAGAGCCTTTACCTAAACTGTTAAAATAAACAGGTGCCACACTTGGGGTAATGTTCCACCTGTTTGGTTGCTCTTTTTTTTCTTCTTCATTTGTCGAATTGGCTTTGGCAATAGCCTCTTCAATACTTTCTTCTTTATTGTTTAAAGCGATGATATCTTTGTTTTCTTTTATCGCTTCAGTGTCCTTTGCTAAGTTTTGATCAGTAACCTTAGCAATCTGGGATTGATCTATCTCAGATTTTAAGATAGCCTTGTTCTTTTCATTATATAGTTCTGTGGTGTTTTGATTAAGATCAGGTAGATTTGGGGTGTTTTTTGCGACAGTTTCTTCTTTGAGGTTTGAAACAGGCGACTTATTATTTTTAGTGACAGTTACTTCATCTTTAAAATTGGAAGAATTTGTAGTACTTCTTCCAGAGTTCTCGTTAGCTATTTGATTAGCGGTTTTATCGCGATCGTTAAATTTCTTTTTCTGAAGGTCATTTTCGAAATTGCTACCTTCAGATTGCTCAGTATTTGCTATCGTAGTGGAAGGATCACTTTGACTCGCATTATTTTTAGTATCATCAACACCTATTGTTCTGGTAGATTCATCCGAACCACCCGTGTTGTCTGTACCGACTACTTCGTTTTCAGGATTGTTAAATCCTTCACCACTATTAAAAACATTGCCAACGGTTAACATCAGTACCAACACGGCTGCAACACCAGCTGCAAACCACCATAAAGGAATCAGGCGACGTTTGCGCTTGTCTGCATGTAATGCCTTGTGGATATTTTCCCATACAGCATCATCAGGAGTGGCTTCAAAATTTTTGAATTTCTCCTGAAAAAGGCGGTCTATATGTTTTTTATCATTCATTTATAAACTTTGCGAGTTGGTTCGCACTTTATATTCTTCTATTTTCTCCTTTAAAATCATTCGCGCTCTTGAGAGGTTTGATTTTGAAGTTCCCGTTGAAATACCCAGCATATCGGCTATTTCCTGATGTGAATAGTCATCTAGGACGTAAAGGTTAAACACCAGTCTATACCTGTCGGGCAATTCCTGTATGATGCCTAAAAGAAAATCAAGACTTATTTCATCGTCATCAATTTCAACGGCGACATCTTCTATCTGATCCTCATTGACAATATCAAAAACACCTACACTTCTGTAGCGCTGAAGCGCCGTGTTGATGGTGATACGTTTCATCCAACCTTCCAAAGAACCTTTATGGCTAAACTGATCAATCTTTTTAAAAATGGTCACAAAAGAGTCCTGCAGATTATCTTGTGCCTCTGCATAATTTTTGGAATACTTAAGGCAAAGCGAAAATAATTTACCCGAAAAGAGCTTGTATATCTGGCTTTGAGCTTTAGCATCGTTTTTTTTACAATTGATAATGAGTTGTTCTAAACTCACAGTTCTAAGATTAGTGTTTCATTTATGCTTCAGGTTCTACTACAGGCACTTCTACAATATAATATAAATCTGTTCCGCTATCATCCTTCCCTTGCCAAAATTTAAAGATATAGGTCCCATTATTGGTTACCTTAAAATTGAAGGTCGCTTCCACTTCTGCTTCTTCGGCAATACCACAATTTTGATTTGGATACACCGAATTGACAACCGCAACGGTGCGTTGATTCAATTCGCGAGTGTAGTAAAAATCAAAAAAGACATAACATCCGGCAGGTCGGATATATTTTACTGTAATAGGGTAAATTTCGCCAAGAACAAATTCTTCTGGAATTACAACGCTTTCTATCGGGAGTATTTCGTTATAGAAATCATTGGAATCATCAATACTACAAGATGTTAATGACAATATTGCAACACATAATAAAACTAACTTTTTCATAAAATTTTTGATTTTAGGATATATTTTCTTTTTCATTATATAGATGCGCACTAATCTTAAAGGTTGCGTCATGATATAAAAAAAATCCCTTTATCGAGGGATTTTTTATTTAAATAATAAAACAAGTCAACCACTTCGGTTTAATCATCACTAGAAGTGGCTGCTTTGGCGATGACCCTTACCTTAGCTTCCAATTCATCCATGAGTTCTGGATTGTCTTTTATTAAAGTTTTTACGGCATCTCTACCTTGGCCAAGCTTTGTATCTCCATAACTGAACCAAGATCCACTTTTCTTTATGATTTCATTTTCAACGGCAATATCCAAAATCTCGCCCACCTTAGAAATTCCTTCACCATACATAATATCAAACTCAGCCATTTTAAATGGTGGCGCCACTTTATTTTTCACCACTTTAACACGCGTTTTGTTACCTGCAACACTGCCGTCTGTTTCCTTAATTTGGGTAGAGCGCCTAATATCCAATCTTACAGAAGCATAGAATTTCAAGGCGTTACCACCTGTTGTGGTTTCAGGATTACCAAACATTACTCCAATTTTTTCACGTAATTGGTTAATGAAGATTACTGTACAATTGGTTTTACTGATTGAACCTGTCAGTTTTCTTAAGGCTTGTGACATCAATCGTGCATGTAGACCCATTTTTGAGTCGCCCATTTCGCCTTCAATTTCACTTTTTGGCGTCAATGCAGCAACAGAATCTATCACCACAATATCAATGGCACCTGAACGGATTAGGTTGTCGGTAATTTCTAATGCCTGTTCTCCATTATCAGGTTGGGAAATGATCAGGTTTTCTAAGTCTACACCCAATTTTTCGGCATAAGTTCTGTCGAAAGCATGTTCAGCATCAATAAATGCTGCAATCCCACCAGCCTTTTGAGCTTCGGCGATGGCATGCAAGGTCAGGGTTGTTTTACCTGAAGATTCTGGTCCGTATATTTCAATAACCCTTCCGCGCGGATAACCACCCACACCCAATGCAATGTCCAATCCTAGTGAGCCTGAGGAGATAGCCTCAACATCCACCACGGCCTGATCACTCATTTTCATAACTGTCCCTTTGCCATAGGCTTTATCCAACTTGTCTAAAGTCAGTTTTAGGGCTTTTAATTTTGCGTCTTTTTCACTACTCATTTGTCGTTCTTTTTCTAATTTTTATTGAAGCTAAAATACGACTTTTTTTCATCTTAGGAATTTTTAGGACGCAACCTTTTTATAGTTTGCGCATCTATCTAATAGGATTGGAAAATCTTGCTATGAAATGGGTCACTTTATATGAGTGACAACTTTGATCTGACTTTTAATAAGCTTTAAAATGTAACAGATGAAGTTTTTTAAGAAAATTATTTTTAACAGCGCATTGGGCGTTTCAATTGCTATCTGTCTGAATGGTAATTGTAAAGCCGATGGAGGTTAGCTCGTGAGCTATTTTATAAATGGAAATTTAAAAAAATAGTAATAACGAGTTAGTCCTCGAAAAGCACCTGAGATGGAATCTTTGGTGCTTTTTTGTTTTGTTGTGGAATGAAAAGAGACGAGAATTCAATGAATTTCTCCCAGATTGCAAAGGTTTTCGCAGAAGTCTTAAAAGGAATACTTATCATCTTTAAAATCGAATAGTAAATTTTGGATTCGTCTAATAATTTTCCACTACTCACTATCCACTCATAACTCATAATTCTAAACTCTTTTTTCCCTATCTTTGCCCAACTTTAACCTTAAAAAATTAGTATAGCATGCAACTGTACAATAACTTAAGCGCTAAAGAAAGAGCAGAACTCATTGCGCAAGCTGGAAAAGACCGCTTGACCCTCTCTTTCTATGCCTATGCCAAAATTGGCAATCCAGAAACTTTTAGAAATCATCTGTTTTTAACTTGGAACGAGCTTGATGTCCTGGGACGCATCTATGTGGCCCATGAAGGCATTAATGCCCAATTATCTGTTCCGGCGGATAACTTTGAAGCTTTTAAAGCTCATCTAGACAGTATTTCGTTCTTAGCAAATGTGCGACTCAATATCGCCATTGAGCATGATAATTTTGCGTTTTTAAAACTGAAAATCAAGGTACGGGATAAGATTGTAGCGGACGGACTGAATGACGACACTTTTGATGTGACTGACATTGGCGTTCATGTAAATGCTGAACGATTCAATGAGCTTATTGAAGACGAGAACACTATTTTGGTGGATATGAGAAACCATTATGAAAGTGAAATAGGCCATTTTAAAAATGCCGTTACACCAGATGTGGATACGTTTAGGGAGTCTTTGGATATTATTGAAGAAGATTTAAAAGACCATAAGGAAGATAAGAATTTGGTGATGTATTGCACTGGGGGTATCCGATGCGAAAAAGCAAGTGCTTACTACAAACATAAAGGTTTTAAAAATGTGTTTCAATTGGAAGGTGGCATCATCAATTATGTGAGACAGATCAATGAAAAAGGTCTTGAAAATAAATTTATTGGAAAGAATTTTGTGTTTGATCAGCGTCGGGCAGAACGAATTTCTGACGATGTGATTGCACATTGCCACCAATGTGGAGCCCCGGCCGATTTGCATACCAACTGTGCCAACGATGCCTGTCATCTGCTCTTTATACAATGTGAGGCGTGCAAAGAAAAAATGGATAATTGTTGCTCGACAACCTGCATGGAAGTTCATCATTTGCCTTATGAAGAGCAAAAGAAACTTCGGAAAGGTCAAGGGAATAGTAACGATATCTTTAAAAAGGGACGTGCAGACCATTTGTATTATAAAAAGGACTTGAGAAATATATTTGAACATTTTGAATCTCCCAAATCCTAAAATAGAATGATACAATCTATAGAATTAATGGCTCCTGCAGGGAATTTTGAATCTCTACAAGCGGCATTGGATAACGGCGCTGATTCCGTATATTTTGGAGTGGAACAGCTTAATATGCGAGCACGAGCCACAGTCAATTTCACGGTAGATGACTTACCGGAAATAGCGAGACGGTGTAAAGCGGTCAACGTACGGACTTATTTGACCTTAAATACAATCATTTACGATCACGATTTATCCATTGTAAAAACTTTATTGAAAGAGGCCAAAGCGGCAAACATTACAGCTGTTATAGCTATGGACCAAGCTGTTATTGCCGCAGCACGCGCTATGGAGATGGAGGTTCATATTTCCACTCAGTTAAATGTGACCAATATTGAAACTGTGAAGTTTTATGCCATGTTTGCTGATACTATGGTTTTAAGTCGTGAGCTGAGTTTAAGACAAGTCAAGTATATAACAGATCAAATTGAAAAAGAGAACATTACAGGGCCATCTGGGCGTCTTGTCGAAATTGAAATCTTTGGACATGGAGCCTTGTGCATGGCCGTTTCAGGGAAGTGCTATATGAGTTTACACGCGTACAATTCTTCAGCGAATAGAGGAGCCTGTAAGCAAAATTGCCGAAAGAAGTATACCGTTATCGATCAGGAAACAGGTTTTGAGATGGAATTGGATAACGAATACATCATGTCTCCTAAAGATTTGTGTACGATTGACTTTTTAGATGAAATTATTCAGTCAGGCATTAAAGTCTTGAAAATTGAAGGAAGAGGACGCGCTCCGGAATATGTAGCTCATGTTATCAAGGCTTATCGTGATGCTATTGATAGCGTTGCTGATGGAGCATATAGCAAAGACAAAGTTGTTGGCTGGATGCGGGAACTTGAAAAAGTTTACAATCGTGGTTTTTGGAGTGGTTATTATTTGGGCCAAAAACTTGGGGAATGGAGTAAGGGCTCAGGGTCACATGCCACTCAGAAGAAAGTATATATTGGAAAAGGCGTACATTATTATCCGAAGGCAAAAATTGGAGAATTTAAAATTGAAGCTTATGATCTTAATGTAGGCGACACCATTTTAATCACAGGACCATCCACAGGGGCGAAAGAAATGCAGGTTGATGAAATGATGGTCAAAACAGAAAGGGTTGGGTCAGGAACAAAAAATGACTTAGTGACTATTCCATTGGAATTTAGAATTAGGCCTTCTGATAAGTTGTACAAAATTGTTGAAAATAAAGTAGAAGTGTAATGGTCATTGTCACTTTACAGCGCAACAAATGTATTGGGTGTAATTATTGTGTCGAATTGGCACCGAACCAATTTCAAATGTCAAAAAAAGATGGAAAAACAGTATTGCTCCACGCACATGAGAAGAAAGGATTTTACACCTTAAAATCTAACGACCATACTATTCTTGAAGCTTGTGAAAACGCCGCTAAGGCCTGTCCTGTTAAAATTATTAGCGTGAAAGTTAGTAACTAAGATTTTATAGCAGATTGGTTGTGGTGCCAGCTGCATTTGAGTATTGGTATGGGTCACTTTTCAGTTTAAGTGATCGCTGATAAAATTCAAACACCTATCTAGTACGAAAGATTACATCTGTGCAGGCGTGGTTTAATTAAATCAAAACAATTACTCCTGCGCCTGCGAAAAGTTGAATACAATATCTTATGTTGAACAAGAGATGTTTTGCCAAGGGGTCATTGCAACATGAATGGTATTTTCAAAAAATTAAATTGGTCTGCATTTGTTTTATAAAAAGACCGGCACACTATTCTTGTGATTATAGAACGATATCCGTTTGGGTACAGTCGAAATTGTGGGTTACTTCTCGACTGTACTCGAATGGATCACTGTGCTATTCTTTGATCAACTTAATGGTTTTTTGCTCGTTGTTGACGCCTTCCAATCGTAAAAAGTATAAACCCTTTGATAAAGATTCCAGATTGATTTCTTTGATGCTTTCTATATCATTTGTTTTGGTCATTACTGTTTTACCGAGGATATCCACCAAGGACACTTTTTTGATATGACTATTGGATTGAATATTGACCACATCATTAAATGGATTAGGATATATGGAAACGTTATCAAAATTAGAGTCTTCAACACTCAATGTACCCACTGTAAATTTATGGTCTACAATTTGGCCTTGATAGGTTGCCCGCCAAGTCCATTCACCAGGCAATGATGGAGCAGTGATGATCCAATACCAATACGAACTCGAGTAATTGTCAACCAAGTTATAATCCCAATCATTATATATAGTTCCATTTGGTCTTAAAACTTCGAGATCAATTGTGGTTCCTGCAAGTTGATCCCTTAAATAAACAGCGAGATGGACTTTTTCACCAGGTGCGAAAGCGTTTTTTTCATTTGTCGTTTCTTGATCTGGACAGGTGGGAAATACCGGAGGTGCCGAATGCGTTAATACCGCATTAATATTTGTATTTACATACGGTTTTTGATTCTGCCACCAAGAGTCTGTATTCATATTATTACAATTACCGGCATATGGATCTACCAAAACATCCTGTCCTACGCCATTCAATTCAACCTCTGAATAGACTTCGAAAT
>Ga0208015_1000728_pt1 | contig 14676 bp, 11 predicted proteins | sample 26BtaG_FD_184101 | JGI IMG/M metagenome (GOLD analysis project Ga0208015, IMG submission 184101) | Marine viral communities from Cariaco Basin, Caribbean Sea - 26B_WHOI_OMZ_CsCl (SPAdes) (version 2) | ecosystem: Environmental > Aquatic > Marine > Oceanic | place: Caribbean Sea: Cariaco Basin...
TTAATAAGAAGAACTTCCATTTGTTTTTAAAAGAGTGCGAGTTTAGATTCAACTATGGCTCACCATCTAATCAGCTGAAAACCTTGAGAAAATGGTGTGATATTTAATCCTTATCTACTACAGCCCCTTATTGTTTATTGAGAAACCGCATTGCTAATGGTAATGCGGTTTTTTTGTGTCTGCTTTCTTTCGATGAATGTTGAATATTACTCTGTGTAAAGACTCGTTAACTTCTACCCCCTCCTATGTTATGCCACTTACAGCCTATTACACGCAATTACTGCAAGTGCACACTTTGCTACCTTGCTTATATATCTCATCAAAAATCACGGTGTTAGGATAGCTACAAGTTGATAGGGAAGCTATTCATTTGGCTTACCATTAACTGTAATAAATACGGTTCTACTAAAAATTAATAACAACATCAACCATTACATTATAAAAAATAAACTCGCAAAAAAGGAATATAACAATGAGTCAACTAATCCGTTTAAAAGATATCCAAGCTACTCATCAAGACTTAATTGGTGATGACTATTATGACCCAACGCACAAAACTGCTTACGGTATCAATGAAGAAAAAATCGGTAAAATCGAAGGTGCCTTAGTAGAAGACACTACTGGTCGTATTCGTTACTTAATCGTAGATGCAGGCGGCTGGTTTAGTTCAAAAGAAGTACTGGTACCAGCAGGTTTAGCCCGTATCGTTGGTGATGATGTCTTCTTTGATAGCTTGACCAAAACACAAGTAGAAGCCATGGAAGTATACGATCACGATTACCAGTACAGCTATAAAGAGCAGTACGAAAGAGATCGTCAAGCATTTACTGCTGATACACTCCCTGTAGAAGATCGCGTCGATATTGCAGACCACTCTTATGATGCACCAAATACATTAGAGTTATTAGAAGAGCGTTTAACGGTAAACAAAGACCGTATCGTTGCTGGTCTAGTAAAAGTAGGTAAGCATGTCGTTACTGAAGAGCGTAATGTCGATGTAGATCTAGAAGAAGAACATGCCAATATCCAACGTACTAGCGTAGATCGCCCAACAGATCGTCGTATTGGTGATCTCGATGCTACTGAAACAGTTGAAGTTGAGCTACAGGCCGAACGTGCTCGCGTCAGCAAAGAAACCTATGTTTCTGAAGAAGTAAATGTTGGCAAGACGACCGATCATCACACTGAAACTGTGGTTGAGACCATTCAACGCGAAGAGCTAGATGTTGATGGTGACGGCAACGTGGTTGACCGTGAAGGTAACTTAGTAGACCGTGATGGTATCACAGCAGAAGATGTACGCCGTGCTCGTGGCATGTAATATGCTAATAAGTCATAGTTTAACGACGTAAATTTCCTATATCGTCAGTTAAATATGATAGTAATAATCAGCTAAACTCATATGTTTGGCCATTAAGATCAGAGCATGTCTCTGGTCTTTTTTGTATTCATAACATGAGCTAATGGTTTATAGTATTCAATGTAGCTAGTTAATATATGTGGTTGGCATATAGTGTTTGAAATTATTAGAAATTCATCGTTTTATAATTATAAAGGAATAATAATGACTACTGAAAATGGAAACAGCCTTTATCAAGATAACTTGGATAAAGAACAAAATATCTCAACGAAGCAGACGAATAATACCGTCAATGTTGGACACTTAGAGCTATTAGAAGAACGTCCTGTGATTAATAAAGAACGCTTAGATGTGGGTAAAGTGACCGTTACCAAACATTCACGCACTAAGACTGTTGAAGTGCCAATTGAGTTGGTAGAAGAATATATCACCATTCGTACTGGGTACAATGACGCAGAAAGCCAAGATTTACTCTCTGGTAACTATGATGAAAAAGACATATTGCGCCACGTTGAGCCTTCTTTGGATAGCAAAGCCGTAGTGACCATTAATGGTAAACAAATAGAGATTGGCGATGAGCCGATTGATATTGTGCTATCTCGCCAAGTGGCTACCATTACCAAAGACACCTACGCTATTCAAGATATCGAAATTAACAAAAGCACCCATGTGCATACTGATAGCATTCAAGTAGAGCTCAAGCATGAAGAGTTAGATGTGACTGAAGAAGGTCTATTGGCTCATGGTTCTGATCCAACTCCGTTAAAATAAGCGCTTATAGTTTAGCCACTACGAAATTGTATGATTGATAAAGATTATGTCACAATATAAAAAAGCAACGCTATCTTAGCGTTGCTTTTTTAATGCCTATCACTTACTAAATATTGAAGACCAACTATGAAGCTTCATTACACTCGAATGTATTAACATTTGACTCATCTGCACCAGCGGTACGCATGACACCAGTTTTACGAGCTTCATGCCCTACGCGCCATTGTGTGAATCCTTGACCACCATCAATTGCGGTCGCCACTTCAAACACTTCAGGATTACTACCTTCATTGGTTTGGTTCAACGTTACTGTGCCCATGTCAGTTGCGACAACAACTTGATTGGCATCTTCTTTATAAGTCGCCTCAACTTTTAGTTCAGGTGTACATAGATACGACATCTGCATCACGCCGCTATTTACTGAAGCAGTGGTATCACCTTCTACTTCATTAAGCGAAGCGTCTTCAGTATCGACGACGACATCACTAGGTTCAGCAGGCTCCGCTGACATTGGAACGGACTCTTCTGTATTAGCACCGTCTTCCATTCCCGACTCTGGCTCTGCCTGTTGCTGACAAGCACTGACCGTCAAGGCGCCAGCCAACAAACTTGTTAAAACTACTGAGCTACGCACTTTTTTTAAGAATTCTACACTCATGACACTCTCCCAAATAAATATGTTAAACACTATAGCGTGTCCATAAATTCACGCCTATGCTGAATTTGTAAGTAATCAATACAAAGTGTTTGTTGGACTTAGTCTAGCAAGTTTTAAGTTTGCATAAGTTATCTAACAGATATAAAAAAGCCCTTATCTACTTAAGTTAAGGGCTTTTTCAAGTAAGAGCTTGCTTTAATAGCAGTTCAGTAAATAGCTAATGACTTGCTATGGTTAAAGACTAGATTTTACCATGACACTGCTTGTACTTAAGACCTGATCCACAAGGACACGCTGCATTACGACTGATGTTCATACCTGCATATGGGTTTGGTTCATTAGCATTACTACCGTTACCTGCTATAGCAGCACCAACGCCAGCTGCCGCAGCACCGCTGTTTAGACTACGGCTTTGTGGTTGCGGCGGGGCAGCTGAACCACTCGCATTGCTATCCAAGTTATCTACATCGTCATGCTCGAACTGCATTTGCATATGGGCAGCGTTCTCACGTTGCTGAATTTCTAATGCTTCCAGTTCTTCCTTGGTTGGGATATGTACACGTGACAAGTCTTGTACAGTCTCAGACTTAATCGCACCAAGCATCATTTGGAACAATTCAAACGACTCACGCTTGTATTCCTGCTCAGGGTTTTTCTGTGCATAACCACGTAAATGAATACCTTTACGTAGCTGATCCATCTGCGTTAAGTGCTCTTTCCAATGCTTATCTAGACTCTGTAGCATGAAATGACGCTCAAGCTGAGCGGCGTCTTTTTCACCCATCTGCTCACGGCGACTGTGATAACGATCTATCGCCGTTTGAACGATTTTCTCACGCAGCCCTTCTTCATCCAGACGACGATCCTCATCCAACCAATCGTTAATCGGCATTGAAATTTTGAACTCGTCTTCTAACTCATCTTCTAAGCCGTCAATATTCCACTGATCATCAATAGAGCCAGGCGGAATAAACTGATTTATCATCGCGTTATACACTTCATGATGCATCACTTCGATGGCTTCTAATAAGTCCATCTCTGCTAATAAATCATCACGCTGACCATAGATAACTTTACGCTGCTCATTGGCAACATCATCGTATTTCAGTAGGTTTTTACGAGCATCAAAATCGCGACTCTCAACTTTACCTTGCGCGTTTTCGATCGATTTAGAAACCATTTTATGTTCGATGGCTTCATCTTCTTTGAGACCCATCGCACGCATCATATTGACTACGCGATCGCCTGCGAAGATACGCATCAGATCATCTTCGAGCGATAAGAAAAAGCGTGACATACCAGGGTCACCTTGACGACCAGCACGACCACGTAGCTGGTTATCGATACGACGTGACTCATGGCGCTCAGAGCCGATGATATGTAAACCACCAGCTGCTACGACTTGGTCATGTTTGACTTGCCATTGAGACTTTAGACGCTGCATCTCCTCTGGGCTAACCGCATCGATATCTTCGATAAACGACTGCCAGTTACCCCCAAGGATAATATCCGTACCACGGCCTGCCATGTTGGTGGCGATTGTGACTGACTTTGGACTACCTGCCTGTGCGATAATTTCTGCTTCACGCTCATGCTGCTTGGCGTTTAGAACGTTATGCTTAACGCCTTCTTGGTCAAGCAAGTAAGACAACTCTTCACTAGCCTCAATCGTCGCTGTACCAACCAGTACTGGCGCGCCTTTGGCTTGAATTTCTTTAATTTCGCGAATAATGCCTTTGTATTTGCCTAACTTGGTTAGGAAAATTTGGTCATCCATATCGATACGAGCAATTGGCTCATGCGTTGGAATCACGATGACATCTAGATCGTAAGTAGATTTGAATTCGGCAGCTTCAGTATCAGCGGTACCTGTCATACCAGACAATTTGTCATATAGACGGAAATAGTTCTGGAATGTCGTGGTTGCAAGCGTCTGGTTTTCTGCTTGGATCTCAACGTTTTCTTTCGCTTCTACTGCTTGATGCAAGCCTTCTGACCAGCGACGACCAGGCATGGTACGACCTGTATTTTCATCCACGATGACCACTTCGCCTTCATCGACGATATAGTGAACGTTTTTGACAAACACATGGTGCGCACGGATGGCCGCTTGAACGTGAGCCAAAAGTGGCAGACGACTTGGGCTATATAAGCTTTCGTTTTCACCCAGCTCGCCCACTTCGATTAAGAAGCGCTCAATTTTCTCATAGCCTTTTTCGCTAATCTCGATTTGACGGTTTTTCTCATCAATCCAGAAATCTTCTTCTTCGTTATTCTTATTGGCTTCTTCATCTTTTGAACGAATAAGTACAGGAATAATGGTATTAATCAGCGCGTACATACGTGATGAATCTTCGGCTTGACCCGAGATAATCAATGGCGTACGCGCCTCATCGATTAAGATAGAGTCAATTTCATCAATAATACAGAAGTTTAGCGGACGCTGTTTTTTCTCAGCGAGGCTAAAAACCATGTTATCGCGTAGATAATCAAAACCGTATTCGTTGTTGGTACCATAAGTGATATCTGCTTGATAAGCGTCAATCTTTTCTTGTGGTGGCTGCTGTGAGTAAATCACACCAACAGTCATACCCAAAAATCCGAACAACGGACGGTTCAGCTCAGCATCACGTGCGGCCAAATAATCGTTAACCGTGACCAGATGAACCCCTTTGCCGCTGATCGCATTTAGGTACATGGCCAAGGTTCCCATTAGGGTCTTACCTTCACCAGTTTTCATCTCAGCGATTTTACCTTCGTGCAAGGTGATACCACCGATCAGCTGCACGTCATAGTGACGCATGCCATTAACACGTAACGATGCTTCGCGGCAGACAGCAAATGCCTCTGGCAATAATGCATCTAAGCTTTCGCCTTTTTGGTGTCTGGCTTTAAATTCTTCAGTTTTTTGTTGTAGTTGCTCATCAGACAGGGCTTGTATTTCAGCCTCTCGTGCGTTGATCTTGCTGACCACTTTACGCATGCGTTTTAATTCGCGGTCATTTTTAGTGCCAACTACACTGCCTATAATCTTTGATAACATAATTTTTTGACCTATGGAATATTCGATAATTAGTGCGCATTAGCCAAAGCTTAGCTCTCTGCCTTGTCATCACCCGACTAAGTACTACCTAATTTAGTATCGCCCAATTAAGTGTGCCGTCATTATATATGGTTATGACGCTGATGGATACAAGGGCAGCGAGTAGATATTTGCCACAGTAAAAACCTAGTAGGACGTGTTAAAATAGCGAATACCTTCTTAAATTTCTTAGCTTTTTTAGCGACTTTATTTGTTTGTCGCGGTTTGATTTCTATACGCTTGCTATCGCTACGTTCTGGCTCAAAATTTGTCGTTAAGCCATTTATCTACAAGTGACTAGCTTCTTAATAAAGCCAAAGCTATCTATCAAATTCGTACATAAGACAAATAACCCTTTAGCACCCCTATCATAAAATACTTATTACCACTCATTAAAGCACTATAAGAGACTCTGCATGACCGTAAAGCCATCTGGACAAAATCAGTCGTCAAATCCTAATTCATCGGAAAAACCCTTATCAAAACAAGAGAACTCTGACTGCTTAAGTATAGGCGATGACGTCTACAATCTAGCAGACCATACGCCGATGATGGTGCAATATCTAACCATGAAAGCCAACTATCCACAAGCATTGCTCTTGTACCGGATGGGTGACTTCTATGAGCTGTTCTTTGACGATGCTAAGCGTGCCGCGCAAATATTAGATATCACATTGACACGCCGTGGTACGGATAAAGCAGGCAACACGATAGCCATGGCGGGTGTGCCATTCCATGCGGCCGATAGCTATATGGCACGCTTGATTGCTGCTGGTCAGACAGTGGTCGTATGCGAACAAATTGACGAATCGACAACTGGTAACGCTGATAATAAGTCCAATGTCCCTGCGATGGGCGATAAACAGAAAAAAGACAAAAGTAAATCTGCTGCTGGTAGCATCATGCGCCGTGAAGTGGTTAAAACGCTTACCGCAGGTACTATTACTGATGACGCATTGATTGCACCTAATCATACGCCAACTGTGGTCGCCATCGATATTTCGACTATGAAAACGCAAGACAATAGCCAGACGTTACAAGCAGCCGTTAGCCAGATGGATTTGGCTGCAGGTACACTGACTACCCAGACACTAATAGCAGATAAAAACGATATAGATGGTCTGCAAACTCAAATGCTTACTGTGTTAGCACGTTTTGCACCCAGTGAGTGCATCATTAGTGAAGCACTCAGCGATAGTATTGGTGGCGTTGGCGGCAGCATTGGAAGCAATGATTCAGAGTGGCTACTGTGGTTACGACAAAATCTGGACTGCCCTATTATAGAAGTGGCTGCCAATGACTTTCATCGTGAGCATGCCAGTGACACGCTTTGTCAGCAGTTCAAAGTCCAGCGTCTTGATGGATTAGGTATTGCTGAGGCTCCACTTACACAAACCAGCTGCGCTGCGCTTATCCACTATGCGCGTCAGACTCAGCAACGCCATGTACCACAAGTGAACCAACTCATTGTCGAGTATAGTGATGACTACCTAATTATCGATGCCAATAGCCAACAAAACCTTGAGCTATTTATCCCTGTTAGTAGCAACGGTACTTCTTTGATATCTGTGCTGAATCATTGTCAGACTCCGATGGGCAAGCGTTTACTCGTGCAGCAAATGAAACGTCCACTGCGTCAGCATTCACGTATAAATATGCGTCTAGATGCGATAACTTGTTTGCTAAACCTAGAGAGGGCTTCAATTGAATCAAACCAAGACTTGAAAGATAGTTTACTGGTTACACGTTTACGAGAAACGCTGAATACCATTGGCGATATTGAACGAATCAGCAGTCGAATCGGGCTAATGAGTGCTAAACCTCGTGACTTGCGCAAGCTTGCCGATGGTATCGCTAGTAGTGCTCAGCTTACTACTCTATTGACAGAATCCGGTATCAGCCATGAAGACGCGGGCCTATTACCAATGCTGATGCAGCAATTGCCAGCTGAGTTACCTGCTGTTCAATCCGTTGCCGAATTAATCGAGCGCGCTATTGTCATTGAACCGCCTGCTCATATCCGTGATGGCGGAATGCTAGCGGCGGGCTACGATGAAGAGCTTGATCGTCTTACCCACTTGCATGACAATATTCAAGTGACATTGGACGAAATGTTAGAGCGTACCCGTCAAGACAATCAATTACCTAGTCTAAAAGTCGGCTTTAATAAAGTTAGCGGCTTCTATTTTGAATTGCCCAAAATGCAGGCAAAGAATGCCCCTGCCCACTTTATCCGTCGACAAACGCTTAAAAGCAGTGAGCGCTTTATCACTGATGAGCTAAAGGAAGTTGAGACAGAATATCTAAGTGCCCAGTCCTTAGCATTAGCTCGTGAAAAGCAGCTGTATCAAGAGCTCCTAAATCAATTAAACCAACATTTAGCTGAACTACAACAGCTTAGTGCTGCTATCGCCCAATTAGATGTGCTAAGCAATTGGGCCCAGCTTGCCATGACGTATAACTGGCAGCGCCCAATTATGGGTCTACATACAAAAGACCACAGCGAATCAGTAGCCAAAAGTCAAACCAATATCGATATTCGTCAAGGTCGTCACGTTGTGGTCGAAGCGGCATTGAATCAAACAAATGCGAATAGTAGGAACGGTAATTCATCAAGTACAAACCACTTTGTTGCCAATGACTGCGCATTAGGTAGCACCAATGCTGATGAAGGACACCCTGAAAGATTGCTTCTGATTACCGGTCCTAATATGGGTGGTAAGTCGACCTATATGCGCCAAACGGCTTTGATAGTCCTACTCGCTCATTGCGGTAGTTTTGTGCCAGCTAAGCATGCTCATATTGGTGATATCGACCGCATCTTTACGCGTATTGGTTCAGCTGATGACTTGGCTGGTGGCAAATCGACCTTTATGGTAGAGATGATTGAGACGGCCAATATCTTAAATCAAGCAACCAATAAATCACTGGTATTAATGGACGAAGTCGGTCGCGGTACTGCCACTACTGACGGTTTGGCCATCGCCCATGCCTGCGTCAATCGCCTAGTCGAGATTGGCTGCTTGACATTATTTGCCACTCACTATTTTGAGCTGACCCAATTAACGAATGATATTGGCAATCACCAGGTTAATATCCGTAATGTCCATGTAGCAGCTAGTGAAGTCGACGGTCAATTATTGCTATTGCATCAAATTAAAGATGGCGCAGCGAGTTCTAGCTTTGGGCTACATGTCGCAAAGATGGCTGGTATCCCTACTCAAGTGCTAAATGATGCTAAGCGCTATTTAGCAGACAACCTACAGTTAGACCATTTAACTGTAGATAAAGCAAAAACTATTGATGATAAAAATGAATTAGCTAAGTCAGTAAAGGATAAACGGCAAGAAAGTTATAATGATGCTACTCTCAATCAAGAAATAACTCGTACTGCTCAAGCGACAGACATAATGGACAATTCAAAACAAAATCAGTTATTTAGCTTGCAAGATGAGCTGAGCATGATTGATCCTGATAGTCTAACGCCCAAGCAAGCACATGATTTACTTTATCATCTGAAAAAAATCATTAGTCATTAAAGGGAATTGTCAAAGCGTAGTAAAGGCGCTAAAATACGCTTTATTTTCCAACTATTCTATGTAGCCCTTATAGTTGATTTAATTTAAAAGAATTACACTGCAGCTGAGCGCAGAGGTATAAATCATACTTCATGCAAGGCTGACACAATAATTCTCTTGAAAGAGATTGACTATATCAGCCAATCCAATAACAGGTAGACCTCACTATGACCTTTGTCGTTACAGATAACTGCATTCTTTGCAAATACACCGACTGTGTAGAAGTCTGTCCTGTGGACTGCTTTTATGAAGGCCCAAACTTCCTAGTCATCGATCCTGATGAGTGCATCGACTGCGCGCTATGCGAGCCTGAATGTCCCGCCAATGCCATCTTCTCAGAAGATGAAGTGCCAAAAGGACAAGAGATGTTCACCCAGCTAAACGAAGAGCTGGCACAAAAATGGCCAAACATCACTGAGATGAAAGGACAAATGCCAGAAGCCGCTAAGTGGGATGGCGTAGAAGGTAAGATTCAGTATTTAGAGAAGTAGGCAACAACTGATACTTTGGATACTATGTAGGCTGGGCTTTTGGCTCAGCCTTTTTATTTATAACCTAACTCCAATTCGTATCGCGTAGGCTGTGGCTTCAGCGTAGGCTGGGCTTTTAGCCCAGCCTACCTACGCCCATCACCTCGTCTATATACTGACTGCCTTATGAGAAACTATATTCGTGACAAAACCCAAGGCGGTTGTTGTTTTTTGACCTTTAATCTACTGGATAGAAAGTCGTCACTCTTATTGACTCATATTGACAAGTTTCGTGATGCCTATGCTAAAACCATTCAACACCACCAATTCAAATTAGACGCGATGGTCGTCCTTCCTGACCACGTCCATATATTGATTACTTTGCCACCAAATTCTGATAATTACGCTGTCATAGTGGCGAGTATCAAAAGCCAATTCTCTAGGCAAATCAATAAAACCGAAGCCATTACTCTTTCACGACAAGCAAAAAGAGAGCATGGTATTTAGCAACGACGATTTTGGGAACACGTATCCGTGATGACGCTGACTATCGGCAACATATGGATTATATTCATCATAATCCTGTTAAGCATGGCTACGTCACCAATCCTCAAAATTGGCAGTACTCTACGTTGCATAAGTTGATTAAAAAAGGCGTGTATCCCGCTGATTGGGAACGGACGAGAATGATAAAAGTATCAACATTCGATATGATGTGTAAGCTAATATATTGGCTTACCTTTATAGGCTTTGGGATTTGTAGGCTGAGCTACGCTTGGTTTTTTATTAAATTTAATCGTTTAATCTGTGTAGGCTGGGCATTTAGCCCAGCTAAAACTCTGCAAGGTTAAAATGCTGGGCAAAATGCCCAGCCTACGCTTGCTTGTTAGTTTGCAGTTTTTGTATTACGACATTCAGCAGGAACGTATTTGAAAGAACCTGCACCAGTTGTACATTCCCAAGCAATACCAGGATTATTCACAGCCTCCTCAGCATTACTATCTTGGCCACTAGCTGCAGTATTTTCTTTTGCTAAGCTATCGGGTGTGGGAGTTAATGTTAATGCTACGTTTTTACCTTTTTCATTCATAGTTGCAGTGAGAGAACCATCATCTGCTTCACATGCTAGTATTGCCACGTTTCCTACTTTTTCATCTGCATTATCTGAACCACCAAACGTATTCACTCCAGCACATGGATTCTCAGGCAAACTACCGCCATTTAATGTAATATTTTCAGCAACTGTTGCTTTAGCTGCACCCATTATGCCAAGTGCTTCAGTAACACGGGCACGGACGGTATAGTCTTGATAAGCAGGTAGAGCGATCGCAGCTAAGATACCGATAATCGCGATAACGATCATTAGTTCGATTAAGGTAAAACCTTTTTGAGCAGTGTTCATAAGAACTCCTTTTGATGTAATAAGAAAATAGCTTAATTGCCAGCTTATTTTCAGTTATATAATTTATTTACTTCTTACCCTAAATGAAGCACTTATCGTGCCAATTCAGAAACATAGTGATCATTATTTCTAAATTGACAAATAAAATGTGCAATACATTAAATATTGTCACTCACTTAATATTTTTACTTATGTATTGTTATTAATGTTACTCACTACTTACTAAAAATTGTCAGTTTATGTAATTTATAGGATTTAGAGTAATTGCACATGACATTTTTTGTCAAATAAACATAAGCATGTCATTAACAGTTCATCTCCATTCATCACCTGTTCCGCATTTCTTGTTCGGATCATCTCCACGACATTTTATATTTTGAAAATTCAAACTCAATGTACCATCGTTCGCCATTTGACTACCATTCTTGGGCGTAGCTATAATATTCCATTCCGAAGTGAGCAGATTAGGAGTAAAGCTTATTGTATATAGAGCATCACCTTGCTTGGGATAGTCACCGCTTAACCCTGCAATCAGAGCGTTGCTATACGCACCTTGCGCCAATTTACGACTCTGGACTTCAGACGCAATATTATGCATCTCGCTCATCATATCGGTACGCTTAGTCTTTATAACATATTGCTGATAGCTTGGATAAGCTATAGCAACTAAGATTCCAATGATGGCGACGACGATCATTAGTTCGATCAATGTAAAACCAGAATGCTTCTTAAAAACGGTGACTGTCGTGTTCGAATCAATCCACATCACCACTCTCCTTGACCCGTACCACAATCACTATCTCCTATTTTCACTTTATTTTTATTTTGACAGCTTAAACCTGTGCTAGATATCATAAAATAGCTAGCATATTCTGTAATCCCCGAATCTCTTGGTTCAGCTAGCATCTTCCAGCTTCTACCAGTTGTATTGTCAATACCTGTCGTAGTAGCTGGTACTAATGAGCTAGCAGTATTGACACCATCCACTAATGTGATCTGATAACGATAATTGGTTGAATCACTACCTTGAGGGACATAGATAGTTGTGTTGTTAGCATCATAGGCGTACGTCGCTGTGCTACTACTGCTAACTACTTTTGGTCTAAAACCTTTATAAGTTAACGCTGTTGCTCGCCATCGCTCTAACTGTATCTCTAACTGCAACATTTTAGCTTGTACATCACGTTCAGCATTCATAATCGCATATTGACGATAGCTTGGGATCGCAATAGCAGCTAATATGGCAACAATAACCACGACAATCATCAACTCTATTAAAGTAAAACCTGATGATTGAAGCTTTGGGTTATTACCGTGGCTCTTAGCTGAAGCATGCACTCTATTTTTCCTCTTCATAAAGCTCATACCATCTTTTCGGTATAAATTTATATTTTTCATACCCAAGATTACTGTCGCTTGTGGCCTTACCGTTTGTAGCGACTACATTATCAGACTTACCACCACTACCAGTTGTACCATCATTCACAATAGTGTTGTTTGTTACTTGCAAGCCAGCCTCATCGGTTTGGTTTAATCCCCCTGAACCAACATTATTGTTATTTCGATTAGCAATTTTAACTTGGTCAGCCAGTGACTGTGGACCGATCAGCATTTTGACATTACGCTGGTCTTTACTATAAGCACCTAATGTCAGTTCTTGTATTCCTTTACCAGCCCGAGTATATCCAGCTGTTCCATCAAGCGACTCAGTATCATCGCACACTCCATAAGGCATACAGTATACTTGTCGTTCCGAGCCACCTACCACTCTAGCAGAACAGTTATTTGTCTGATCATAAACCATTTCTGGACTATAGACAGTTGTATATAATCTATTGCCATATGCTAAAGGCTCTCCTACTGACTTCACCCCTTCTACACCGCTATACCCATCAAAATAGGTTAGTGGATAACGCCAACCTGCATAATCATATATATAGTGTTTCTTGGTATCATCGTAAGCGCCTTTCGCTATCGTCTCTAGCACAGTTTTACGGTTAGTTAGATTTTTTAACGCATTGTTTTGGTTAAACGGTAAACTAACTAAGTCATTAATCTTTTTGTCTACTGTAGTCAAACTTGTGTCTGCATAGCTAAAGATGCTCGGCTGAGCAATGTCATAGTCAAAAACATTAAATAGATAGTTAGGGTTGTCCGTATCCCTAAGCATAGATAGTGGTGTGCTACGATCTCCCGACGCAATAGTCACCGAAGCAAATATCTCTTGATAAGGACTAGTGTAGAAACTGACAATTGGTCTCTCGTAGAACCGATACGGCAGTGTTTGTCCAGAGCTGGCGTCTAACACTCTAACCACTCGCTTCACTAAACTGGCATTTGTAGCACCTGAGTTTAGATCCGCGCGGTACACACTACCGCCCAAATCAGCATAATAAAGATGGTCAATATTGCCATCATCATCCCGATCTAAAGCAGTAATTCCACCTACCACACTATGATTCATGCTCGTCACTTTAGTGTGGTTTGTACCACTATCACTACCAGATATAGACGAGATAATACTACCATCACTAGCATCTAATATATAAACTGCATTACCTTCTGCCTGCGTTTTTTTATCGCAACTTGTGTTGTCTCCACTGGTTTTTAATTTGAAACTTGGATTCTCATAGCAAGTATCATAACCACCAGCAACGATAATCACATCTTTAGACTCGTATTTTGTTCCTTTCTTCATTCTAATTTTTGCGACTGTAGGTTCACTCCAAACTTGTCCTAAACGAGAAAATCCAGCATCAGTCGTATTTTTAGAGAATAAGAAGGTTGGTTTATCTTTCGTAGTTAGATCCAAGCCGTATACGCCTTTACCGCCCATTCTTAGGCCACCATATGCTTTTACTGACGTCGCCTTTACTTTTTTGGGCGTTCCTGAAAAGTCATATTCTAGTACTGAACTACTCGTCCATGGTGCGTCAACGCCGAATACAGTTCTGCCTACAGCCCCTTCACTGTCTGCTTTTAGCGCTTTTAATTGCTGTTTGATAATAGTTTTAGGAATAAAGGCAAATGTTTCTTCGCCTTTTTCTGATGATACTAAATGTAGTGCTCCGTCCATAGAGCCAAACATAATATAGTCATCACGATCTTTTTCATCGTTAGATATCTCACCATCGGTTGTAAAGTCTGCACCGTAGGACACTTGCTTTGGTTTAGAGTGTACTACGCCTCCTAATACCTTCACCTCTTGAGTTGGTGGATTTTTTACTATTAGGACTTACGCAAAACCAGAGATATATTGCCAACCTAAAGCATAGCGTAGTACCATAATAGTCATGAAGAAGCCTAAAGTAACCCGACTAGATTATTGCCAGTATCTCATGGTGAGCCAAATAAA
>Ga0208015_1000729_pt1 | contig 14665 bp, 11 predicted proteins | sample 26BtaG_FD_184101 | JGI IMG/M metagenome (GOLD analysis project Ga0208015, IMG submission 184101) | Marine viral communities from Cariaco Basin, Caribbean Sea - 26B_WHOI_OMZ_CsCl (SPAdes) (version 2) | ecosystem: Environmental > Aquatic > Marine > Oceanic | place: Caribbean Sea: Cariaco Basin...
GACATGGCGCAAGAAACACGGTGGAACCAAACGGAACGCGGATGAATCTGATTTTGGATGATTTTCGCTGATTTTTAAGCACAGATTGTATAGAACTACACAGGCCAGCATTTTGGAATTTTCAATCTTGTAATTGGTGCTTTTGCAACAGGTTAATTCTCACTGATTTTCATACACGGTTGACGCAGATCCCACAGATCATCTTTTTGGATTTCTGAATTTTATATTTGGTGCTTCCCTAATTGTGTTAATCCTCTAATACCTTGCGTTTTTGCGTGCTTTGCAGTTATTGGCAGGGTGGCAGCTTTTTTGAATTTGACGGTATTGCTGATAGAGCTTTAGTTGACTTCTATATTTGAATCTTTGTTGGCAACTGTTTATAACTTTCTCTTTAAAAAAGCGTTATTTATATGTAATTTTAAAAACTTTTATTTCAGAGAAAGAATCCAGCAATTTCAGCAATTTTAAGCTCAAACATTCAGGAATCCGTGGTCAAAATCACGGTCTAATAGAAATGTTTCAAACTTGGTTTGAAAATCGATCTTATTATTGTGGATTTGAAGGAAAGTCATTATAATAACCATAACATTTTTCCCTTTGGGGAAATTAAAAGGGGATTTTTTTATGTATTTAATATTCGATACCGAAACTACAGGATTGCCAAAACGATGGGATGCCCCCATCAGCGATACGGATAATTGGCCACGATGCATCCAAATTGCTTGGCAATTGCATGATGGTATGGGCAATTGCATTGAGCATCAAGACTATTTGGTACAGCCTGACGGTTTCAATATTCCTTATGACGCAGAAAAGATCCATGGGATATCTACTGATTTAGCCCAGCAACAAGGAGTTCCGTTGGCAGAAGTATTGGCAAAGTTCAATGCGGCTTTGGCAAAAACCAAATTTGTGGTGGGGCAGAATGTCGGCTTCGACCTGAATATTATGGGGGCTGAGTTCCATCGTGAGGGCGTGGCCAATAATTTGCAGGAGCTTCCGGTTTTGGATACCTGTACCGAGCATACGGCAAACTTATGTCAGCTTCCGGGAGGTCGTTATGGTAGATTTAAATTGCCAACCTTAACCGAGTTGCACGAATTCCTCTTTAACACGCCATTTGCGGAAGCACACAACGCTACCGCTGACGTTGAAGCCACCACGCGTTGTTTTTTGGAGTTGATAAGACGTGAGGAATATACACAGGAGCAATTGGATGTGGCTGCAGATTACTTTGAAAATTTTAAAGAGGCAAATCCTGCCACCATTCAACTGATTGGCTTAAAGCATATCAACCTGAAGGCTGAAAGTGCGAAAATCAAAAAACAGATTGAGGCGCTTCAAGAATCGGACGAGCCTACAAAAAAGGAGATTGCCCAAAATATTGAAGAGCTTAAGGAGGTTGAATTTGTGCATTTGCACAACCACTCACAATTCTCTGTGTTGCAATCTACCATCAGCATCCCTCAGTTGGTGTCGGCAGCAGCCGAACATAACATGCCTGCCGTGGCCTTGACGGACCATGCCAATATGATGGGGGCCTTTCACTTTGTAAGAGCTGTAGGCAATCATAATAGAACCGTTGAAGCTAAAAACAAAGCCGCTGAAGAGCGCGGCGAAACACCTACCGAAAAAATAATCAAACCCATCCTTGGCTGTGAGTTTTTTGTGTGTGAAGACCATACAGATAAATCACGAAAGGATAATGGGTATCAGATTGTCATTTTGGCCAAGAATAAAAACGGTTACCATAACCTGTCAAAATTATCATCACATGCCTTTGTGGATGGTTTTTATTATGTGCCACGGATTGATAAGAAGTTGATCCAACAGTACAAGGAAGATTTGATTGTATTAACGGGGAACCTCTATGGGGAAGTCCCAAGTAAAGTCTTGAACATTGGTGAAAACCAAGCGGAAGAAGCCTTGCTTTGGTGGAAGGAAGAATTTGGTGACGATCTTTATATCGAATTGATGCGTCATAATCAAGAAGATGAAAATCGTGTAAATCCGGTGTTGATTGATTTCGCCAGAAAACATGATATCAAGTTGGTGGCGACCAACAATACCTATTATTGCAAGAAGGAAGACGCCAATGCGCACGATATTTTGCTGTGTGTAAAAGATGGTGAGAAACAGGCCACCCCTATAGGACGGGGCCGAGGGTATCGCTACGGATTGCCAAACCAGGAATATTATTTTAAATCTTCCGAAGAGATGAAAAAGCTCTTTAAGGATATTCCTGAAGCCATTTCCAATATTCAGGAAGTCGTGGACAAGGTTGAGGCTTTTGAGTTGGCAAGGGATGTATTGTTGCCCGCCTTCGCAATTCCTGACGAATTCAAGCATGAAGAAGATCTTGTAGATAATGGGAAGCGTGGAGAGAATGCCTATTTGCGCCATATCACTTATGAAGGTGCCAAAAAAAGGTATCCGGAACTTACGGACGAGATCAAGGAACGAATCGACTTTGAGTTGAGTGTTATTGAAAATACGGGATATCCTGGCTATTTCCTGATTGTTGAAGATTTTATCCGGGAAGCGAGAAATATGGATGTTTCAGTAGGCCCAGGACGTGGCTCAGCGGCAGGTTCTGTGGTGGCATATTGCCTCAAGATTACCAATATTGATCCGCTTAAATATAACCTGCTTTTTGAGCGTTTTTTAAATCCGGATCGTGTTAGTATGCCAGATATTGATATCGATTTTGATGATGAAGGCCGGAGTAAAGTCATGGATTATGTTATCAAAAAATACGGAAGCAACCAGGTGGCCCAAATTATTACCTATGGTACCATGGCGGCCAAATCGTCTATTAGAGATACGGCAAGAGTTTTGGATCTACCACTTTTTGATGCGGATAGGATTTCCAAACTCATCCCGACCATGTCCAAGTTGGGCAAAATTTTTGGATATGACGAAAAGCAACTCAGTAAGGCCTTCAGATCTGAAGACTTGGAAAAAGTAAACGAACTTCTCAACATTGCCGAAGGTGGGGGCTTGGAATCAGAAACCGTTAATTTGGCACGAATTCTTGAAGGCTCCGTCAGAAACACTGGAATTCACGCTTGTGGGGTGATTATTACCCCTGATGATATTACCAAATTTGTTCCGGTGGCTACGGCAAAGGATTCTGATTTGTATGTGACCCAGTTTGATAACTCTGTTGTAGAAGATGCGGGATTGCTGAAAATGGATTTCTTGGGATTAAAAACCTTGACTTTAATCAAGGATACGGTGAAAATCGTGAAAGCAAAACACGATATATTACTTGATCCCGATAGTTTTCCTTTAGATGATGAACTCACTTATGAGTTGTTCCAAAAAGGTGAAACCGTTGGGGTGTTTCAGTATGAGTCGCCAGGAATGCAAAAACACCTGAAGGAATTAAAGCCAACTGTTTTTGAAGATTTGATTGCCATGAATGCCCTTTACAGACCGGGGCCAATGGAGTACATCCCGAGTTTTACCAGACGTAAGCATGGCGAAGAGGAAATAGACTACGACCTTCCTGCGATGGAAGAGTATCTAAAGGAAACCTACGGCATTACCGTTTACCAGGAGCAGGTGATGTTGCTATCCCAAAAACTAGCCGATTTTACGAAGGGTGAAGCCGATGTTCTGCGAAAGGCCATGGGTAAAAAGCAGATTGCGGTTTTGGATAAAATGAAACCAAAATTCATTTCCCAAGCGGAAGCAAATGGCCACGATGCCAAAAAGTTGGAGAAAATCTGGAAGGACTGGGAAGCCTTTGCGAGTTATGCGTTTAATAAGTCGCATTCAACCTGTTATGCGTGGATAGCCTATCAAACCGCCTATTTAAAAGCGCATTATCCGGCAGAATATATGGCCGCAGTATTGAGTAACAATATGAACGACATCAAGCAGGTGACGTTCTTTATGGAAGAATGCAAGCGCATGAAATTGAAAGTGCTTGGGCCTGATGTCAATGAATCTTTCTATAAGTTTTCTGTAAACAAAGACTATGCAGTTCGATTTGGAATGGGTGCCATTAAGGGCGTCGGGCGAGGTGCGGTGATGACCATTGTGGAAAATCGTAAAAAGGATGGGCAATATAAATCTATTTTTGACTTTGCAAAACGTGTGGATTTAAGGGCAGCCAATAAAAAAGCATTTGAGAATCTGGCCTTGGCAGGTGGATTTGATTGCTTTACAGATACACATAGGGCACAATATTTTCAGGATGAGGGTGATGGTATTACCTTTTTGGAAAAAGCAATCCGGTATGGCAGTAAGCACCAGGAAAATGAAAATTCGGCCCAAGTGAGTCTGTTTGGTGATGCGAGTGATGTGCAAATCGCAGAGCCTTTAGTGCCTCCATGTGAAGAATGGGGGACTATGGAAAAATTGGCCCAGGAGCGGGAAGTTGTTGGGATTTATATTTCAGGACATCCGCTTGACGATTTTAAGATAGAAATGAAAACCTTTTGTAATGCCACCTTGGCGCATTTTGCAAATTTGGAACCTTTTGTAAATAGAGAAATGACCTTTGGTGGCGTCGTGACCAATGTGGAACATCGTGTAAGCAAACAAGGTAAAGGGTGGGCGATGTTTACCATGGAGGATTATACCGATAGTTTTGAATTTCGAATTTTTGGAGAAGAGTATCTCAGATTTAGACACTTTTTAGTGAGAAGCTCATTCGTCTATGTCAGGGTCTATGTCAAAGAGGGCTGGATCAATAAAGAGACTGGCAAAAAAAGTGAACCAAGGTTGCAGTTTAGTAATTTTCAATTATTGCACGATGTGATGGACACTTACGCAAAAAAACTATCCATTCAACTTGAGATAAGAGATTTGAAAGAAAGTAAAATTAGGGCGCTCGAAGATATTTTGAGAATGCATGAAGGTAACCAAGCCCTGAATTTCTTGGTTTATGATACCGAAGAGAAGATGAAATTGCACATGCCAAGTAGGAAACAGAAAGTAAAAATCTCTCAAGAGCTACTTGATGAATTGAGCGGTCAGGATGTTTTTTTTAAGTTGAACTAAGCAATGCCTGCGAAGGCAGGCATCTCATAATATGAAGATGCGTCTTGATATAAATCAACATTGATGTCATCATAATGATTAAGTTCAAGGGTTATTGGATGAAGAGGATAGGTTGGTCATAATTGTACAAATTTATGCATCAGAATGTAACGGCATGCTGTTTATATGGTTAGTGAGTTCCACGAGGTCGCCACATAAAAGGCCCTCCTGACGTCGGGCAGGTTTAACTGAAAGGCTTGATTCATGCGCCGAAGGAGTTGTGATAACCATCGCAAATCCAGTTATAAGCAAAACAAATGTTAAGCGTATAAGGATTGGCAAATATTTTGATTAATTTTGTTTCTTTAAAATAAATAAAACAATTAAAGCATAGAAAATATGGCATTAGAAATAACAGATGCAAACTTTGAAGAAACGGTTTTGAAAAGTGATAAGCCGGTAGTCGTAGATTTTTGGGCCGCTTGGTGTGGACCTTGTAGAATGGTTGGACCAATCATTGATCAAATTAGCGAAGAGTACGAAGGTAAGGCTGTAGTTGGTAAAGTGGATGTTGATGCAAATCAAGAGTTTGCTGCCAAATATGGTGTGCGCAACATTCCGACGGTATTAGTATTCCAAAACGGAGAAGTCGTTGGAAGACAGGTTGGTGTGGCTCCTAAAAACGCCTATACCGATGCTATTGATGCGCTTCTATAGTCGTTAAACACAGAAAAGCAACTGCCGTCATAATCGATTCAAAGTAAAATAATTATGATGTGATGTGCTATCTGTCATCAAAAAAGCATAATATTAGGATAATATGATAAAAGGTTTGCTGTAATGGTAAACCTTTTTTTATTTTAGATAAAAATTTAAAAATATAAAATGAGCAATAAATTAAAAATACAAGATCTTATCGATAGTAAATTGATAGAAGAACGTAAAGTGTTCCTTTGGGGGCAGGTAGATGATAAATCTGCAAAACACGTGGTTGAACGTTTGATGTATTTGGACGCTTTGGAGACCAAAGACATACATTTTTACATCAATAGTCCTGGAGGCTATGTCACTTCTGGGTTTGCAATTTATGATTGCATGAAATCATTAAAAAGTGAGGTGTCAACCATCTGTACAGGATTTGCAGCATCTATGGGTTCTATTCTATTGTCGGCAGGAGCAAAAGGAAAGCGTTTTATTCAGCCACACGCCCGAGTCATGATTCACCAACCAAGCGGTGGGGCTCGTGGACCGGCGAGTGATATTGAAATTACAGCTCAGGAAATATTGAAGACCAAAGAGTTGAGCGCGAGGTTGCTGGCCGAAAATTGTGGACAGACTCTTGAAAAAGTGATGAAGGACTTCAACCGCGACCATTGGATGGGTGCAGAGGAATCTGTGGCTTATGGGATTGTGGATAAAATTGTAGAATAAGTACAAAGTATTAAGTACAAAGAATTAAGTACAAAGTATTAAGTATTAGGAATAAAGAATAAAGAATAAAGAATTAAGAATTAAGAATAAAGAATTAGGAATCAAGATTGATGGCTCTTTAAATAAATGGGTTTTAATTATAAATAATAACAATCTTGATTCTTGATTTTAAAAGCGAAGCGGTCTAAAACCCAAATTGATGAACTTACAAACAGAACTCAATAAAACTGGGGGATTTAAAAACCTCGAACTCCTCGCCAAACAAGTGGTTGAGGGATTTATTGCTGGGATGCACAAGAGTCCGTTTCACGGGTTTTCGGCCGAATTTGCCGAACATAAGATTTACAATCAAGGCGAGAGCACAAAACATATTGATTGGAAATTATACGCCAAAACCGATAAGTTGTTCACCAAGCGCTATGATGAGGAAACCAATTTGCGCTGTCATTTGATTATTGACAACAGTAGCTCCATGCATTATCCGGAAATGACCGAGTTCTCAATCAGCAATCTGAATAAGATAGCCTTTTCAGCATTGGCTTCAGCCAGTTTAATGCATATTCTCAAAAAACAGCGAGATGCTGTGGGGATGAGTATTTACAGTGATGCCTACGACTATTACGCGCCAGAAAAAGGCAGTGAACGACACCATCAAATGTTGTTGGGTGAGTTGAGTAAGACGGTAGTGTCAAAGCCAATTAACAAACAGACGGAAACCTATACCTATCTTCATCAAATTGCAGAGAAAATTCATAGGAGATCGTTGATTTTCTTTTTTACCGATATGTTCCAGACCAGCACGGATCAAGAGAAATTATTCGAGGCCTTACGGCATTTAAAACATAAAAAGCACGAAGTGGTCTTATTTCATGTCTTTGATAAGGATAAGGAATTGACTTTTGACTTTGAAAATACCCCAAAACGCTTTATTGATGTAGAGACGGGAGAGTACATCAATCTTTATCCTGAAACCATAAAAGAGGCCTACAAAGATGCAGTAGGCTCCTATTTTGATGAACTTAGGCTTAAATGCGGCCAATATCAAATAAAATATGTAGAGGCGGACATTACAAAAGATTTCGATAAAATCCTGACAACCTATATGGTAGAGCGCGGAAAATTTAAGTGAGTAATAATTTTGCAAAAAATGATCCAAAATGTTTGCGATATTGAAAATGCAGTGTATATTTGCACCCGCCTGAGCGATGAAAACGATAAGTTTAATCGGGCAGGCTCGCATTAGCGCAACGGTCTGGTAGTTCAGCTGGTTAGAATGCCGCCCTGTCACGGCGGAGGTCGCGGGTTCGAGTCCCGTCCAGACCGCATAATGCTAAGAAGCTCTAAAGGAATTTAGGGCTTTTTTTAGCGAAATTCCCATCGTCATGGGATAAGAAGGTGTTGTGTTGTTTCCGTACTCCGATAGCTATCGGGACGGAACGTAGTGATACCAGAGCAATTTGGTATTCCGATGAGAAGCTTTCCTTTTCTGTTTTAACAGAATCGGGATGCTTTTTTGTTTTGGGGAGATTTCTTGATTTCAACAACTTCCGTTAGCCCTTTCCTGAGGTTTAAGGATGAATTGGCAAGATATCGTGCATTTCATCGGATTTTTTTGACTTTTATCCCTTAATAATTTTGTTGATAACTTTTTTATAATATCTTTGATGCTCTTAAGTAAGCCCTAACCAACTTATTTCAAGACTATCTTAATCCATTTTTTTACAAGGTGTTATTGCATGTCCTTACTTCCCTCGACATGAAATTGCAATACTAGAGCACTTGTGCTCAGAAGTTAATAATCCATTCCTCCCTCGAATGGCATTTTTATGCCCAATTATTAATTAACTAAAATAGTATATAATCCCTAAATTGTAATTAAATGAAAACTTTAAAAATTACTTTATTATTAGCATTATTCTTAACAGTTTCTAGCCAAACTGAAAAAGCCCCTTCTCAAACTAAAACGGAATCAAATAAGTACGAGCAGTCAAAAACGCAATTTGACTTGCTTGCACATTCAAGAAATGGGATACGCATTCCAACCCAGGGATAGATTGAATGTATTTCTAAAAAGTATAAGCTCTTATTTTAATTAATAAGAGCTTTTGGCGTTGGTATAAATTAAACGGTAGAGATTGAATAAATTATTATAAATTTGGAAGCATTCAAAAAAAATATTCCAACGTGTTCAGGTTAAATTTTCTAATTGCTCTTTTATTTTTTTTCGGATCATGGGTTTATTCCCAAAAAAAGTTGGAGTCGCCCGAATATGATAGTATCTTAAAATTTCAAACCCTTAGCAAAAGCAATGAGTTGTCTCTAGATGAACAATTTGCCTATGCAAAAAAAGCAGTGGAATATGCCAATGCTTTGAAGGTGGATTCTGTTACCATTAAGGCCAACCATAATTATTCTTTGCTCTGCATCTATACCGGTGATTTCGATGAGTTTAAAAGAATTAACTTCAAAACACTAAAGCTTTCAAAATCAATTCAGGATTCTTTGGCCATGGCTATAGCCAGCCATAATTTGGGTTGGTACCATCATCAAAATAGGTTTCAAAATGACAGTGCTTATTATTATTATTCTAAAGCTTATAAGATTTCTGAACAATTAGAACTTACGTCACGTCAGGTAGACATATTAATAAACATTTCTGAAATCCAAGGAGTAGAAAAGGATTATATAGGAAGTGAAGAAAGCGCAATCAAAGCCATAAAATTGGCTGGACATCTTCCTATGGACGAGTATATGAAGGAAAGTCTATGGCTCCTCTATACCAGGCTCGGTACAGGAGCAAGAATCATTAAGATTTTTGATAGAGCGCTCGAGTATCATGAGAAAGCTTTGTTGATTGCCAAAAGCATGAAGGAGGGCATCATATTGCAGCTGTCCTCAGAAAACAATATGGGGCATGTCTATAAGGAAATGGGCGATTATAAAAAAGCATTGACTCTTTATGAAGGCATTTTAGATCATAAAGAACTGTTTGATTTAGAGCCTGAGTTTTATGCCTTGGTTTTGGACAATGTGGCCTACGCAAGGTTCTTGAATGGGAACGACAATTATGAACTCTTGGAACAGATGTTTGAAAGAGCATATTTTATTTCTGACAGTCTCAACGATCCTTTGAATAAGCTCAATGTGACTATTGATCTTTCAAACTTTTACAAAGCTCGTGGCCTGCAAGAAAAAGCATTAAAATATGCCGAAGAATCGTACCAATTGGCCAATGACATTTCGTCTAACGACATCCTTTTAGAATCGATGATCCTGCTCTCTGAATTAAATCCTGGAGAGGAGGGAAAAGTCTATTTAAAAGAGCATATAAAATTAAGTGATAGTCTTTTGGCTTATGAACGGGGCATCAGAAATAAGTTTGCCCGCATTGAGTTTGAAACGGATCAAATAGAGTTGGAAAATCAACGGATTGCCGCTGCGAAAATGTGGTGGACCATTAGTTCCATTGTGTTGTTGGTGGCCTCCATCTTGGTGTATATTATTTTTACCCAGCGCAACAAAAACAAAGCCTTAAAATTCAAACAAGATCAGCAGGCCGCCAACGAAGAAATCTACAATTTAATGCTGTCACAACAAGACAAGGTTGATAATGCGAGAGCTGAGGAAAAGAAACGAATTTCGCAAGAATTGCATGACGGTGTTTTAGGACGTCTTTTTGGCACACGGTTAAGCTTGGACAGTTATAATTTCATGGAAGGCAAAGAAGCGGTTCAGGTAAGATCAAAATACATTTCTGAATTGCAGACCATTGAAAATGATATTCGGAAGATTTCTCACGATCTGAGCATAGATTTTGTGGCAGGTTCAGGGTTTATGGATATTTTAAAAGAGTTGATTGAGAAACAATGTGAAGCGTATCGACTGGATTATGAATTTAATTATACCGATGATATCAACTGGGATGTGGTTCCTAATAAAACCAAAATCAATGTTTACCGAATGGTGCAGGAATCGCTTCAAAACATCTATAAGCACGCTAATGCAAAGACGGTTAAAATTAGCTTTCAATTAAAAAAATCTGTAATTTGCTTGCTCATTGTTGATGACGGTATTGGCTTTGATCCGAATAAGAGCAAAAAAGGCATCGGTTTAAAAAACATCAATGCCAGAGTTAAGGAACTTAATGGAACAGTAGCATTCCGCTCAAAAGTTAATCAAGGCACAACCATAAAAGTGAAAATCCCCTATACACCCTAAAACCAATGCAACACATTCATATATTAATGGTAGATGACCATCCTATCATAATCGAAGGCTACCAGAATACCTTGATGGCATCCAAGAAAGACAATCAAATTTTACGAATAGATACGGCGAATGACTGTGACACCGCCTATCAATTATTGCAGCGATCTGCCAATGAAAAGCCATATGATATTTGCTTTTTTGATATTAGCCTGCCCAGTTCTGCCGATGGCAAATTGACTTCCGGTGAGGATCTTGCAAAAATGACCCGGGATATCATGCCCAATGCCAAAATTGTTATCTTAACAATGTTCAACGAATCTTACAGGGTGCATAGTATAATCAAACAAATCAACCCTGACGGATTTTTGATCAAGAGTGATATGACCTCTAGTGAATTGGCTGAGGCTTTTCAGCATATTTTATCCTCGCCACCATATTATAGTAGCACGGTTAGTAATTTTTTGAAAAAATCGGTTACTACTGATATTTATGTCGATGACATCAATCGGAAAATTCTACATCTTTTGTCACAGGGCATTAGGACCATTTCTTTAAGGGAACATATCAATTTATCTATGAGCGCTATTGAAAAGCGCAAAAAGCAACTCAAACTTTTGTTCTCTGTGGAGGACGGAAAGGATGAAACACTCATTGAAAATGCAAGAAAAAAGGGTTTTATATAATTAAAAGTGTTAAAACTTCTGTTTTTGTTGACTTTTGAAAACACTCTAAACCCTTGCTACGCTTGAATACTACGGTTTTTCCGCATCAAGTTTACGGTTTTTCCGTAATAAAATGTCAGATCGGTTTTCTATATTTGAATGTCAACAATAATTAATTAATCCCTCTAAGTAATTTGTTGAATTAATAGCAAAAAAAGTAAAAACCTAATAGTTGACCGTCTGGAAAGCTTTTAGGTTTTTTTAGTGAAACCCAAAACGCAAAAGCGAAGCGCATTGGGTTTTGTTGGTTGAACTAATCCCGCTTTCTTGCGGGATGAAACCCACAACCCAAAAACGAAGTACATTCAATTTTTCAACTGCCAAATCTGTAGTTCCTCGTTTACAATAACGTGAATTTCCGCTCTTTCATATCTTATTGGTACTCCAAGATATTTATAAATACTTTTCCCACTTCTATATTTATTTTTAAATCTTTTAAACTAAAAGATTAGTTTGAACTAATATTTTAGTTATATTAGCATTGTCAAGTCAGATCCATTTAATTTTTTAACGTCGTGTTAATTTTTATAAGGTATAATATCTGCATCGATTTTAAGGAGCATGAATACGCCATTTAAAATCATAGTCGGTATTAACAGGCTGCAAACTTTTAACCTGATTTATTGACTCAAGATTAAAGTATAACTAAAAACCTTCCTGCTCACGCAGGAAATTATTATGAAACAACTTACCAAAGCCGAAGAAGAGATTATGCAGGTGTTATGGCAACTGCAAAAAGCCAACGTCAAACAAATTATAGAAGAATTGCCTGAACCGAAGCCTGCCTATAATACGGTATCGACCATTGTGCGGATTTTAGAAAGCAAAGGTTTTGTGGATTATGAAAAACAAGGCAAAGGCCATGTGTATTTTCCGCTGCTGGCAAAAACGGAATACAGCAACCAAAGTATCAATATGCTGGTGGATAATTATTTTCAAGGCTCGTTTAAAAGTATGGTGTCGTTTTTTGTCAAGAAAAATGATTTGAGCTTAAAGGATATGGAATCCATTTTAAAGGAGATTAACAAAAAAGACGACTAAATATGTTACACTATATTCTACAGACCATTGCGTTTCAAGTGTTCTTTTTGATCATTTACGATGTGTTTTTAAAGAACGAAACTTTTTTTAATTGGAATCGTGCGTATTTGATCGGTACGGCATTCTTGTCGTTTATCCTGCCTTTTTTAAAATTTGAGAGCATTAAAGCCATGGTTCCGGAACCTATGGTCGTGCGACTGCCAGAAGTCATCATTGGAGATGTTTCGCCAACATTTGACAGCCCTGTATTGGTGATTGGATCCCAGCAAATTACAGAGCAAGCGGCAAGTTTTTCATGGACTTACGTTTGGATTGTGGGAATGGTCTTGGCGGCATTAATTTTAGCCTATAAGATCATTATGATTGGCAGAATGCTTTACAAAAATCCGCAACGTTGGCAAGGTGACGCCCTGATTGTGTTTTTATTGAACAGCAGCGCAGCCTTTTCTTTTTTCCACTATATCTTTTTGGGAACTGATCTTTCAGCAGAAAAGAAAGAACATATTCTACAGCACGAAATGGTGCATGTCAAGGAGAAACATAGTTGGGATTTACTGGTCTTCGAGATCTTACGCATCGTGTTTTGGTTCAATCCATTCATCTATATGTATCAAACCCGACTCTCCAATTTGCACGAGTTCATCGTCGATGCAAAAGCCGTAAACTATAAAGGCAAATCGGCCTATTATCAAAGTTTGCTGTCCCAGGTCTTTGAGACCCATCAGGTCTCATTCATCAATCCATTTTTCAAACAATCATTAGTCAAAAAACGAATCCTCATGTTGAGCAAATCAAAATCAAAACAAATCCATCTTATTAAGTACGCCTTATTGGTCCCTATGGTCATGGGTATGTTGATGTACACCTCCTCTTATGCGAGTGAAATAAGAGATCCTTTTCCAGTGTTTCAAAATGAAGCGTTGAATCAGGAATTGACTTTTCAGGAGCTTGTGGACAAATATTATAATGAGATTTTAGAATTAGCAAGAAATGGCAATCAATCTAAAATAATCCATGATTATGGGAGCGAAAGTGAAAAGTATATTAAGTCTATGGATGAGGTAGCAAGAAGAAAAGCTTATGATAAATATCATGCAGAATTGTTCGTTGAGCAAGCCAAAAAAGAGGGAACTTACAATGATAGGGAAAAGACCTTTGTTAATAAAGTGCTTAAACAATACAATACATATGAAGCGTATTTGGCGCATCAAAAAACGGATGAAGCTATCTCTAATTGGGAAAGTGGTACAATGGGCGGTGTGTTAAGGTTAGCTGTTAAGGATATGAAAAACTTTACAGTAGCAGAGCAAAAACGTTATGATAAAAAAATGGATATGATTAAAAATGACGACTTTTTCCATACATTAATTATTACCGATGGTAAAATAACTACTTCATTGGATTTTGGTAAAAAAGAAAAGGAAGAGAAAACGGAATCCTTTGAATCTTATGATGTTGAAGTGCCTTACGCCGTAATTGACCAACCACCGTTATTCGATGGTTGTGAAGCATCTGGGTCTAAGGATCATGATAAACGATGTACCTCTGATAATATAGCGCAGTTTGTCAATAAAAATTTCAACGTCGCTATCGCCGAAGAACTGAACCTTAAAGGAAGACAACGCATCAACGTCATTTTTAAAATTGGCGAGGACGGCAAGGTTCGAAATGTGATGGCACGAGCGCCGCATCCAGCGTTGGAAGCGGAAGCCGTTAGGGTCATTCAATCCATGCCCAATTTTACGCCTGGCAAACAAAAAGGAAAAACTGTGACGGTGCCTTATAGCTTGCCTATTTTGTTTCAGGTTAAAGATGATGCGCCAGATACAAGTAAGGAGAACACAGATCAGTCTGAGCAAGATTATCTTAAAGCCTTGCAATCTAAAGAACAGAACAAAATAGTGGATGAAACGGAAATCCCTTATGCCGTTGTAGATGAAGTGCCAATATTTCCATCTTGTCAAGGTTTAAGTTCGAATAAAGAACGTAAACAGTGTACTTCGGATAAAATCGCCTCGTTCGTCAATAAAAACTTCAATGCCAAACTGGCCAAAGAAGTAGGTTTGACTGGAAGACAACGCATGACGGTTATATTTAAAATTGGTACTGACGGCACGATTTCTAACATTAGAGCGAGAGCCAACCATCCTGAATTGGAAAAGGAGTTAATTCGCGTCATAGAAGCCTTGCCAAAAATGCAGCCTGGTAAACAAAATGGTGAAGCGGTAATTGTTCCTTATAGTCTTCCGGTAATTTTTGAAGTCCAATAA
>Ga0208015_1000731_pt1 | contig 14644 bp, 15 predicted proteins | sample 26BtaG_FD_184101 | JGI IMG/M metagenome (GOLD analysis project Ga0208015, IMG submission 184101) | Marine viral communities from Cariaco Basin, Caribbean Sea - 26B_WHOI_OMZ_CsCl (SPAdes) (version 2) | ecosystem: Environmental > Aquatic > Marine > Oceanic | place: Caribbean Sea: Cariaco Basin...
GTTAAAAAGGTCATTAATAGTAGTTCTCAACTTTATGGTTTCCTTATAGAAGTACATTATTAAAGTATGAGGTTCCTAGTATGTCAACCTATAAAGAGGTGTGTGAAGCTCATGCATGAGCGCGGTCAAGATTGGCAACATCTCTCGGCTGGGCGCTACGCTAAAGGTATGCTAAAGCATAAGCGCTCTTACGAGCCCGCCGCTATGGCAGATGTGCTTATTATCGGTGCTTTTATAGAAGCGCGGTCTTGCGAGCGTTTTGCCGCCTTAGCCGAGCAAGTAGAAGATGAGCGTCTGGCCCGCTACTATCGTTATTTGCTGAAGTCAGAAAGCCGACATTTTGAAGATTATTTAACACTAGCGCGGGAGATGACGGCAAAAGACCCTGCAGAAGATATAAACCAACGGATTGCTTTATTTAAAGCCGTCGAAGCGGAACTGATTACTAGCCCTGATCCTGAAGTCCGGTTTCATAGCGGCGTACCGAGCTAAGCTTTACCCGTATTTTTCTAGGCAACTTGTAAGCCTGCTTAACTCTTTTGACCCTATTTTTTGGTCAGAAATAAAAAATCCCAGTAACAGGTCATTTTAAACCTCTTACTGGGATTTTTATTTCTACTGCTTTATTGAAAGCTATGAATAATAACTAAGCTTCTTTTAATAAAAATCTACTACTAGTCTTTAGTCCCACTAGTATTGTATTGAGTATGATCTTTTGCTACATGGTGCGGATCTTGATCAGGCACTAACTCAGCAGCTGCAGCAGGGTTGGCATTTTGCAAGGCATCATCTGGCACAACCCCATCGGTATCGTCTGCATCTCTTAATTTATAATGGTCTACTGCTTTATCTTGATTCAACTTTGGCTCATGATTTGACATAGTATCTCCTTCAGGAGGTTATAAAAGGTATCTTGTTAGCGTGGTTAGTCTTCTAGTTGATCCGTAGTATTGAGCACTCGCGTCTGCGCATTGTCAACGCTAGCATAACGATTCAAATCCGTAATCTCATCACTTTTAGGATTATGCGGGCTCGCATTGGCTGTAGTCTTATCGTTTATACCTTCATCAAAAGCATTGCCTTCTTGGTCACGACGATCCGGCTGACGAGCTGGCATATCTCCTGCCTTCACATGCTCGGTATCCAATACGTCCTTATCGTCAAAAGTCTCAGTCCCTTTATTAACTGATGTTTCTGCCGCTAGACGTGAGTCTTCAGCAGCTACGCTATCATCTATCAGCCCAGCATCAGTCTTTCTTACTGAATCGCTGTGAGCAGCATCGTTCGGGGTTAGCATACTATCGTCTGTCGCTAAAGGCGTTTTGCTTAAATGTGGGTCATTGGTATCCATCGTATTTACCTTATATTTCGTTGTTTTAATAATTATTAGTTAGTATTTAGGCGTTAAAACATTGTATTGGAAAGTATTGTATTAAAAAGCGCTGTATCAGCTAAAATCTTAGCTTAGATATCGTTGCCTTTTTGCGTTAAATCGTATGCATTTAAATCCGCTACGTTCTTCCCCCCTGGCGGTAAATCTTCATGCTTGCGAGGGTCTGAATAAATCTCATCGGTCTCTTGCGAATCCTGCATAGGACCATCGATATCCGGCTTGTGCTTACGGCCTTCAAAACTGTCTTCTGGATTCTCAGACGTCGGTATTTCAGCCGTAGTAGCTACGTGCTCTGCAGATTCATTAGCAACAACTTGGCGCTCATCATCAATGATTACTTTTTTATCGTTCATAACTTATCCTTATTAACCTGAGTGTTCAGCCATTAGTTTTTATTCATTAAACAATAGGCTAGATAAACCAATATACTAAATCAAATATCGACACTTATTTATCCGTTCGTAATGACTCATCAATAAAAGGCGGGGCTTGCTCTTCGGTCAGATCCTTTGCCTGTTCAGTCTGATTGGCAGTATCTGTATCTGTATCTAAGTTTTCTGCGATTTGATTGGCATCCACATTATCGACAGCTTGTTTTACTTCAGATTCATTTGGGTTGTTTTGCTCTTGTTGATGGTTACTCATAATAGTCATCCTAATCTATTGTCTTAAGTTATTTTAGTTATTCACTGTACTGTGGTTAAAATTATAATAATCTACTGCTTGTTGCCAGTGTTACCGCGTATCCAAATGTGAAAAATTGTGATAACCCCATTCGCTTTGTAACCGAACTGACCTAGGTAGAGTACTTGCTACATTGACATTTTGACGCTAAGCCTAGCGTACCTATAGTTATAAAATTAATAATAGATACAGTATCAATAACTTAGAAATAATAAATCTTGGCATTGCACAGTCTTTTGCCTGTTTTGCCATAATCATAAGCCGCTATAAAGATAGACATCAATAAAAACAAGCACTGAAAAATAGCCACAAAAAAACAGCGCTTAAAAAAGCCCTGTTTATGTAAGGATAATAGTAAACCGCTAAGCCGAGCTGACTGAGACTAACTTTCTGTATCAGGCAAACTCACTTCATTAATTGCAGCCAATAAGTGATCCTGCGCAATATGTGGGGTCTCACCGGCTTGTGGGTGACAGCGATGCCATTGTCCATTGCCCTCTAACTCCCAAGCTTGCACGTTATCTTGTAGGTAGTTGATTAGCCCTTGCTGATACACCTTTTTGAACAGCTTCTTGTCTTCAATAGGAAAGGCCACTTCGACACGGTGGAATAAGTTGCGATCCATCCAATCCGCGCTGCCACAATATAGACGCTCATCCCCCCCATTATAGAAATAATAAACGCGGGTATGCTCTAGGAAGCGACCGATGACTGAGCGCACGGTAATATTATCGGACAATCCTGATACTTGCGGACGTAAACAGCACATTGAGCGTAATATGAGCTCAATTTTTACCCCAGCTTGCGAAGCATCATAGAGCTTATCGATCAGTTTACGCTCAGTTAGGGCATTCACCTTGATAATAATATGCGATTTTTTACCCGCTTGCGCATTAGCAATCTCATCATCGATAAACGCCATAAGCTTATCGTGTAAAGTAAAAGGCGCATGTAGGAGCTTTTTCAGATTGGCGGGTTTGCCCATCCCCGTGAGCTCTTGGAAGATTTTATGCACATCTTCAGAGATATCGGGGTCAGCGGTAAATAGACCGTAATCGGTATAGGCTTTAGCATTGCCCGCATGGTAGTTGCCCGTGCCTAGATGGACATAACGGCGGATATGCTCGTCTTCTCGGCGTACGATTAGCATAAGCTTGGCATGAGTCTTATAACCGACGATGCCGTAAACCACGACCACGCCTGCCTCTTGTAGGAAGTTTGCCACAGCAATATTAGACGCCTCATCAAAGCGGGCGCGCAGTTCAATCACCGCAGTGACTTCTTTACCATTACGCGCGGCAGCAGCTAGCGCCTGCACAATTTCAGAGTTGGTGCCCGAACGATATAGCGTTTGTTTAATCGCGAGGACTTTAGGGTCATTGGCGGCTTGCCACAGCAAATTGACAATCGGCGAGAAGGCATGGAACGGATGATGTACCAACACATCCCCACGGCGCATGGCGGTAAACATACTTCTTGATTTCTCGCCTTTTTCGAAAGACTCGCGGCGAAAAGCCTTGGGCACCATATGGGTAAAAGGCTCGTAGCGTAGACCAGGCAGATTAAAATCAAATAATAGACGAGTTAGATTGACCGGGCCATTCACACGATAGAGCTGGTTGGCATGCAGCTCAAACTCTTCTAATAGAAAGTCAATGATGCTCTGTGGGCAGTTGGTGGTGACCTCAAGGCGTACTTTATCGCCAAAGCGGCGGTTTTCTAACTCGCCTTCTAAGGCCTTGGCGATATCTTCAACATCATCCGCTAGGTTTAAATCCGCATTTCGGGTCAGTCTAAACTGATGGCACCCCTTCACCGTCATCCCGGGGAACAGCTCGTTCACATGCTCATGAATAACAGCCGATAGCATAACGTGGTGCTCTTTGCCGCCCGTCAACTCATCCGGCAAGCGAATCACCCGTGGCAAACTGCGCGGGGCTGGCACGACTGCTAAATTAATATCACGGCCAAAGGCATCTTTGCCCTCTAAGCTCACCATAAAGTTGAGGCTTTTATTGACTAAGCGCGGGAAAGGATGCGCCGGATCGATACTAATGGGGGTCAATACCGGCATGACCTGCTCGATGAAATAGCGCTTCATCCAAGCCGATTGTGCAGCGTCTAGCTCATCGCGTTTCAGATAGCGAATATCGCGTTTAGCCAATTCAGGTAGGACATCTTCATTTAGAATACGGTACTGCTCAGCGATAGCGTCGTGAGTAATCCCAGCGATTAGGCGCAGTACTTCGCTTGGTCGCATCCCGTGTGGTGTACTTGCGACATCGGCATGATTCAACTTTTGCATGAGACCAGCCACCCGAATCTCAAAGAACTCATCCATATTTGAGGAGAAGATAATCAAAAAGAACAAGCGCTCAAGCAAAGGATGGCGGGGGTCTTTCGCTTGTGCTAAGACGCGCAAATGGAAATGCAGTAGGGAGATGTCACGATGAATATAGCTGTTGGCCGAGTAAGTCCCGTCATCAAAACGCTGCCAATCAATCTGCGATAAAGCTTCCCCATCCTCATTGCCCCTGTCATTGCTAAGCGCACTCTCATGAGCCGCCATAGGTTCTTGAATCATGGCATTAGCAGCAGCAATTTTAGCGTTTAGTTTCGTAGTGTTGTTTTTAGCAGTATTGTTTTTAGCAGGGGTCGAGGGAACGGCGGTCATGATGGCTTCCTAATGGGCGGGTGGCGCTGCGTACAGCTAAGTACAGCTATGTAAAAAGCCACTAGGCTTGATTAAACCTAGTGCGAATAGTGAAAACTGCTGTAGTTAACCTACTTAAAGCTTTGAATCCTCACTTAATTATAGCGTATTAATATGATTGTTTTATGTCAGAGCAAGGGAGTATCACGCTTACTCCGCTGGTGGCGCTGGCAATGCGGCACTGTTCATGCGTCTCATGATGATACGTTGCTTATTACGTAGACGTTTGGCACCTTGATTTTCTTCATAATATTTAGGATTGGGTAGCATAGCGATTAATAGCGCTGCTTCATCACGGTTGAGTTTTTTGGCCGGCTTATCAAAATAATGTTGCGCTGCCGCTTCAATGCCATAAATACCATTACCAAATTCTGCCACATTGAGATAGACCGCTAAAATACGCTGTTTATCCCACATATTTTCGATCAATACGGTGATAAGCGCCTCTTCGCCTTTACGGACATAGGAGCGATGCGAAGTGAGGAATAAATTTTTCGCTAGCTGTTGGGTAATGGTGGACCCACCAGCGCTTGCCTTCCCTGTGGCTTCATTCTTTTGCATCGCCGCTTCGATCCCTTCCATATCAAAGCCTTCGTGATTTACAAACTTCGCATCTTCACTAGCAATAGCCGCTTGCTTAACGGGTTTAGCGATTTGGTCATAGTCTACCCACTCTTGCGTGACCGAACCGCCTCCCATACGGTGCGCTAGCATAAACATACTATTATCAACCGGTTGAGTCTTCCACATCGCTAGTAAAGCTATGACCAAAACTTGATAGGCCACGACTAGCAGCATAAGAGATAAGAGTATGCGCTTGATAAATTTAAACAAAGCTGACATTAGCGACTGCCTGATATAATGAGAAGAAGGTATAAAATATGGTGCGACAGACTGACCTGCCGTGAGGATAACCCCGGTGAGCGCATTTAGTGGACGCTATAAAGTATGCTATCTTACCCAAACCTGCTCTTAGTGTCATTAGCTAACCGCTTTGGATAGCCGTTTAACTCTAGGATAATTCATGATAATCCGTAAACTTTTATATAAATTTTTAGTCAGGCACTACCCTATTATTTAGACTTAAGCCCACTTTACTTAGGGCTTAAGCCTATTGTCCCTACTCCTATATACGCCATTGAAAAATTGATAAATAGGTTAAACCCTAATGACACTTCCCTTTATAGCTGCTGACGCTTTGCATGCAACTGCTAATAACACTACCGAAATGACCGATGATAACGCTACTGAGAAGACTGTGGCACAATGGCGGCAAGATTTAGCGGCGCAGTGCCCTGACTTAGATAAAGACACTTGGTGGTTACTCGGTACTGCAGGCTGTCATCTTTGTGATGTGGCTGCGGGTCTGATTCAACGGCTGCAAACGGTGGCCCCCATCACTTATCAACGCTTAGATATTATCAGGTTAACGGATGACGATATGGCAGCCTTTGCTACTAAAATTCCGGTGTTACTCGCTCCCAATGCACGGCTGAATTACCCTTTTTCTATATTGGATTTGCAGCAACTGGCGACACAATCTTAAGCTGTAGCAGGGTCTCGTTTAACTTATTCTAAGAGCGCTAGCAAACGCTGCGTGATGAGTCCTAACAAAAAAGACCTTGGCACAAAAATAATTTAAGATTACTCAGCACGATAGTGACTCCCGTATTAAACTAACAGCTATAAAAACCTTAATAACGATTTAGCCGCAAATTTGTATCACTCCTAGCACTAGCTTGTGACGGGCTCAATACTTCCTAATACCCCCTTATTAATAAAAATTGAGCACTTAGGCTTTAGCTGCTCATAAGGACACCCGATGAAAGACCTAAAAAAAATCACCGAAATTGAAGACTTACGCCGTGTGGCCGAGCGTAAAGTCCCCCGTATGTTTTATGACTATGTAGACTCAGGCTCGTGGACAGAGACGACCTACCGTAATAATGAAACGGACTTTGACCGGATCAAATTACGCCAACGGGTCTTAGTCAATATGGAAGGCCGTAGCTTGGCTACCAAAATGATTGGTGAAGATGTGCATATGCCGGTGGCGATAGCACCGACTGGCTTTACTGGGATGATGTGGGCAGATGGTGAGATTCATGCGGCGCGCGCTGCTGAAAAATTTGGTATTCCTTTTTCCTTATCCACTATGAGTATCTGCTCGATTGAGGATGTGGCTGAAAACACCAGTCGCCCATTTTGGTTTCAGCTTTACGTCATGCGCGATCATGAGTATGTCGCCAATCTTATCAAACGTGCTAAGGCGGCGAATTGCTCAGCCTTGATATTGACTGCGGATCTACAGGTATTGGGCCAGCGCCATAAAGACATTAAGAATGGGCTATCAGCGCCACCGCGCCCCACTGTAGCGAATATTCTAAACCTAATGACCAAACCGCAGTGGTGTATGAATATGCTGCAAACTCGCCGGCATACCTTTGGTAATATCGTGGGTCATGCAAAGGGCGTAGATGATTTGTCTTCCTTGACGGCTTGGACCGAAGAGCAGTTTGACCCACGTCTGAGTTGGGATGACGTCGCACGTATTAAAGATATGTGGGGTGGCAAGCTCATCATCAAAGGCATTATGGAGCCTGAGGATGCTATCTTAGCGGCACGGAGCGGCGCTGATGCATTAGTAGTCTCAAACCATGGGGGCCGGCAACTGGACGGCGCGCTGTCCTCTATCGCGGCGTTATCTGATATCGTACAGGCGGTCCATGCAGAAAATAGCAATATTGAAGTTTGGCTCGATAGTGGGGTGCGCTCGGGACAAGACGTCTTAAAAGCCATTTCACTGGGCGCAAAAGGCACTATGATTGGCCGCTCCTTCTTATATGGCTTAGGGGCTTATGGCGAAGATGGGGTACGCCGTGCGCTAGAGATTCTTTATAAAGAGTGCGATATTACCATGGCTTTTTGTGGCCATACCAACATTGCGCAAGTGACTGATGATATTTTAGTGAAGGGAACGTTTGAAAATTTAAAGGTTTCTCCCTCACGTGCTTAGCCGCTTCATTCGTCATATAATAAACTATAAATAAGGCTGCACTTTAGTTATGACCTTGCAATTATTAATGAAAAAAGCCCCTATCACTACCCTACTGCTCATAAGCTTCATAGGGTTGTACCTCATACAACTTTTGACGGGGGTAGATGCCAATAATCCTACCTCGCAAGAGTTGATTAAATGGGGCGCGAATATCTTGCCTCTTACTATGATTGATGAGCCTTGGCGCTTGCTGAGCAGTGCTTTTCTACATATCGGTTTGATGCACCTTATCTTTAATACTTTTGCCATGTACTTTTTTGGGCAGGTCGCTGAGCCGATGTTTGGCCATGCTAAATTTCTTGCGATATTCCTACTGTCTGCGATAGGCGGCAACCTACTCAATAACTATGTGACTTGGTATGCCCTGTTGAAAGACGGCACGCTATATGGCCTCTCAGCTGGGGCATCCGGTGGGATTATGGGGATTGGCGGCGCCTTATTGATTGGTGCCCTGTTTAAGGTCGCTATTGGCGGGTTAATGCTAAATTTGCGTAGCTTAGTGATTATCATGGGAATTAACCTCGTTTACGGTTTTGCTGTGCCAGGTATTGATAATGCGGGTCATATTGGTGGTGCCCTCACTGGCGCCATATTGGCTTTACCTATTGCCTTCGCTTATCGTAAGCGCGGTTTTACGGCTCAAAGCAACACTTCTCCCTCCACTACTACAGTGACAACGAACAGCCCTCTCTGGCAGATGCTGCCTTGGTTAGTCATGGTAGCGGTAGCCGTGGCTTTTTATTTCTGCTGGCTAGACATTTATCAACAGATAGCGCTACACTTAAAAGCCTTAGAGGCTTAAAATACTCTTGTTGAAAATATCCTATTTAAAATGTCTTTGTTTAAAATAGCTTTTGCTTAGAACAACCTTCGCTAACCATAGTCATCAATTTCAATGACTTGACCTCTACTCCTTATATATGAGATTTGCTAATGACTCCCTTACTTCGCCCTTTGCCTTTAGCAACTGCCCTATTAGGTAGTCTGTTGTTTTCTATGACTGGACTATCTGCGCAAGCTGCACCAATTAAGAACCTACCGGCTGATCCTGACGCTGTGCTCAGTGTGGGCGCTAATATCCGTTATGAGAAAACGCCTTATAATACGGATGGTGGCGATTTTTCTGTATTGCCAGGGCTGTTTTATGACAATAATAAAGTCTATGCGCGTGGCAACACCTTTGGGGCTTATATTCTTAATGATGGCACGCATCAATTGGATGCCTTTGCGCAAATCGCTGGCAATAGTTTTGATCCAGAGGATGCTGAAGGGGCGCTTGCAGGTCTCGATGAACGCAAATGGACGGGACTGGCGGGCTTAAGCTATCTACAACGCACCCCTATTGGTGGACTGCGAGCGCAGATTGCTACCGATATTGCAGGTCGCAGTGATGGTAGTGTGGCGAGACTGACCTATTTAGCCAAATTCACTGATGATAAGCTCACTGTCTATCCAAGCATCGGTGTAGAGTGGAATGATAGTAATTATAACGAATATTATTATGGTATTAGCGATGAGGAAGCGGCTAGAACGGGGTTGCCAAGCTACTCACCGGGCTCTAGCCTTAGTCCCTATGTGAGCGTCAGTGGCATGTATGACTTTACTGATAAATGGGCAGGCTTTGCCAGTCAAACCTTTGATCATCTCTCTAGTGAGCAGTATGACAGCCCAATGGTAAAACCTGATAATCATTTTGATTCCAAAACGACTTTAGGGTTGTTGTATAAATTCTAGGGTTGGTTTTAAAGAGTAGTAATCGCTTGAACGTTGGGCGTAGGCTGGGCATTTTGCCCAGCTTTTTATTGTGCGAAGTTTGCAAATTAGAGACGTAGCGTGGGTGCTAACCCACGGGCTTGTTATGTTCTAAAAGACTTCCGTGGGTCACGACCCACGCTACCCAAACTGCAAATATCGCGTGGTGTTATTTTGGTTGGTAGGGTGCGCCCGGCGCACCATTTAAATTACGATCTTAATCGGTGCGGGGGCCGCAATATCCAAAAGCTACCTATTTTTGATCTATGAATTCCGTGGGTTATAAACCACGCTACTTTTCTATAAGTCTACTGGGCTAAAGCGCCAGCCTACAAGAGCCGCTTGGTTGATATATAAATTCCGTGGGTCATGACACATGCTAGCCATAAAAAATGCCCCACTAATAAATAGCGAGGCATTTTTCAATTCGGACAAACAGAAAACCAATTTAAAAAATCAGCCTTCCAATGTCATCGTTTTATTTAGGATGAACCATATCAACAGGGATTACCCACTCGTCAAACTGAGCTTCAGTCAATAAATCTAGCTCTACCGCAACTTGCTTCAAAGTTTTGTTTTCTTTATAAGCCGTCTTAGCGATTTTCGCAGCGTTTTCATAGCCTACATGACGGTTTAATGCAGTCACTAGCATTAAAGAGTTGTGCAAGAAATGATCGATTTTATCTTTAACAGGTTTGATACCTACAGCACAGTTATCGTTGAAGCTGTTGCAAGCATCACCCAACAATTGGATAGATTGCAATAGATTAAAAGCGATTACTGGTTTGAATACGTTGAGCTCAAAGTTACCTGAAGCACCCGCTAGGCTAATCGTAGTGTCGTTACCCATAACCTGCGCCACAACCATAGTCATTGCTTCAGACTGAGTTGGGTTCACTTTACCTGGCATGATTGAAGAGCCTGGCTCATTTTCAGGAATTTCTAACTCACCCAGACCACAACGTGGACCAGAAGCTAACCAACGAATATCATTAGCGATTTTATTTAAGCTAGCTGCCAACGTTTTTAAGGCGCCTGAAGCATAAACTTCCGCATCACGGGCTGCTAGGGCTTCAAACTTATTCGGTGCTGTCACAAACGGTAGGCCTGACAACTCAGACAATTGCTCAGCAGATTTCACAGCGTAATCAGGATGGGCGTTTAGACCAGTACCAACCGCAGTACCGCCTAGTGGCAACTCATACAAACCTTGTAAGGCATTGTCGATACGCACTAAAGCATGGTCTAGTTGGCTAACATAACCGCTGAACTCTTGACCTAAAGTCAAAGGCGTAGCGTCTTGTAAATGCGTACGGCCAATTTTTACGATACTGTCGAATTCTTTAGCTTTTTGATCCAAAGTATCGCGCAAGGCTTTAACTGCAGGAATCAATAAGCTGTTGATCTGACGAGCAGCAGCCACACGGATAGCCGTTGGGAAGCTATCGTTGGTCGATTGCGCATGGTTCACATGATCGTTCGGGTGGATAGGTTGATAGCTACCACGCTCATTGCCAGCGATTTCATTAGCACGGTTCGCCAACACTTCGTTCATGTTCATGTTCGACTGCGTGCCTGAACCCGTCTGCCATACGACTAGCGGGAACTGGTCGGTAAGACCGCCATTGATAACTTCGTCAGCCGCTTGCACGATAAGGTCGCGCTGAGCTTCTTCGATACGGCCTAGGCTCGCGTTAGTGATGGCTGCCGCTTTTTTGACTAGCGCCATTGCTTCAATCATTGGGCGCGGTAAAGTCTCGCCACCAATCTTAAAGTTCTCACGGCTACGCTGCGTTTGCGCGCCCCAATAGGCCTCTGAAGGTACTTCTACATTGCCCATGGTGTCTTTTTCGGTACGGGTTGACATACTGTCTCCTGTTATGAATGGCCATAAATAATATATGTGTGCAATAAAAACGTTATTGAGGCGCCTACTGCGAATTTTTGACCCGATTATGATAGCATGACTGATGATGAATTTCTTACAGGGTCAGGTTATTTTCGTGACTAAAAGCATCTCTACTCTTAAGCAGTGCAGGATTCTAAGGGCAATATGAGCAACTCCATAACTAATAGTTATCCTCGTGATTCAGCGCTGTCGGATAAGCTATCGAATCAAACAGTTATCAATCCATCTCGCCGCCAGTTTACTCGCCAGCGTCGCCAACTTAGTGAGCAGCAACGTCGACTTGCAGCTACCTTGGCCAGTGGTCAATTGTATAAGCTCAACGGGTTATTGCCTCAACAGGCGCGGATAGCATTCTATTATGATGACTTTGGTGAATTACCGACGCAGCCGATTTTAGACTGGTGCCAACGTTTAGGTTACTTAGGCTATTTACCCGTAGTAGGGTCATTAGACAAAAGTGATAAACGTATGCGCTTTGCGCCGATTTATCGCCATCAACTGAGCGCCTTGCCCACCAGTCAACATGCCTTAGGAATGCTGCATTATCAACATCGTCACTTGCTCTGGGCGCATGAATTAGATGTTATTTTCTGTCCATTAGTCGCGGCGGATTTGCATGGCAATCGCATGGGTATGGGTGGCGGTTATTATGATACGACACTAGCCAAGTTGACACGAACTGGTCGAAAAAGAACGCTTATTATTGGCTGGTGTTATGATTTTCAAGTGGTTGAGCAGCTCGCCCGCCAACCTTGGGATGTACCGCTAGATGCACTGATTACACCCACGGGCATAAGGTGGTTTAAATGAGTAAAGACAATCAGTCCTCATCTGAGGCGGTAAATCAGCACCTATTGGGTTTAGAAGACGTCACTGCTGAAGAAAGAACCACGACATTAATAGAAAACCAAAGCTTTAGCGATGCTGAGTTGGCCAGCCTGGTCAATCCTAAACGCTTGCAAGAACTGCTTGAGCAGAGTGATAGTTTTTTAAGCGGTTTGGCTAATGAGTTGAATGATTTTGATCCCGAGGATTAAAACGAAGGTTAATAGTGTGTGCCATTAAAAAAGGTGAGGCAGTTTAATAACTGCCCCACCTTTTTTATTTAAATCCACCCCGGCCCTGAGTCAGGTAATAACAAAGCACTGCTTTGTCCTGACGCAAGACAAGAGCTATGCTTGCGTAGTTAAAAAGGAAGGGGCATAAAAGCAAAGTCTTAACAGCAACAATTATCTTATGAAACTATAGCTTCTTGAATTATTAAAGCACCATCGCCGCAATCCAACCAAACAGCAATAACGGAATGTTGTAATGGATAAAGGTTGGAATCACACTATCCTTAATATGGTCATGTTGACCGTCCACGTTCAGACCAGAGGTTGGCCCAAGGGTAGAATCTGACGCTGGCGAACCCGCATCCCCCAACGCGCCAGCCGTACCAACAATAGCTACTGTTGCTAACGGTGAAAACCCTAGTGACAGACATAACGGTACATAAATCGCGGCCAAAATAGGAATAGTAGAGAATGATGAACCAATACCCATCGTTACGATTAAGCCTAGCAATAGCATGATAAAAGCAGCAATAGCTTTATTACCCGCAAACAATGAAGTAGCGCCATCCACTAATGGTTGAATCTGCTCGGTCGCTTTCATTACTTCCGCAAAACCTTGGGCAGTAATCATAATAAAGCCAATCATTGCCATCAGCTTAATACCATCGTTAAAGACCGTATCCGCCTCACGCCATTTCACCACCCCAGTCGCCATGAATACGCCAAAGCCAAACATCGAACCCAGCAATAGCGAGTCGGTATAAAGCTGCACTACGAAGGCGGTGACAATCGCTGCCAATGCCACCAAAGTTTTCATCTTACTTTGTTTTTGCGCAGTCGCCGCCGTTTTGCTTAAAGTATCCTCAGCTACTGTGCCACGCTCTACGCTAGCATTTTCTACAATGTCATTTCCTACAATGTCATTTTCTATAACACTGTCATGTGCTGCTTGGTCTATCGCGACTTGCTGGTACTGTCGTGGTTTGCGATAACTGATAAATATCGCCGTCATTAAACCTACAAACATCCCTAATGCTGGAATAGCCATCGCTTTGACTACGGAGATATCGCTGATATCAATACCCGCTTCGCCGACGTTTTTCAGCATAATTTGGTTAAGATAAATGTCGCCAAATCCATAGGGGATAAACATATAGGTCGTCACTAGCCCAAAGGTAATTAGACAAGCAATCAGACGTCTATCAATCTGCATCCGGTTAAAAGCCAATAGCAACGGCGGTACTAGTAGCGGAATAAAGGCGATATGAATAGGGATCAAGTTTTGGCTAAAGCAGCTCATCATGACCAGACCTGCAAACAGCATATACTTAATCATGCCGCTGGTCCCACCTGCATCAATGCGCTTGATGACCGATCCCGCCAAGGATTGCGGCAGACCTGAATGAGCAATCGCTACCGCAAACGCCCCTAGCAGTGCGTAAGACAAGGCAATCTGCGCCCCATTTTTGATGCCATCTTGAAAGGCAGCTAAGGTCGCATCAACCCCCAGTCCAGCGACCAAACCGCCTACGATAGCGCCTATTAGCAAACTTAACACCACATGGACGCGCGCCAAGGAAAGCCCTAGCATCACGACTACCGCTAGCAGTACCGCATTTATCATCATAATTAGTTGAGCCTATAGATTGTATTAAATAGTGTCGTATTAAAATTTTAGAAAAAAACAGCGGCCTATTCTACCTGATTCACTGCCTCTATTCAGCGCCATCTGTCACTGGCATACTAAAGCGTATGGCAGATAAGGTTGATTAGGGCATTTATAGCGATTTCTTCCTTCTATTTATCCCCTATTTAATTCGCCATTTGACCCCTAAACTCAGGGTTAACCGCCCCTGCTAAGAGAAAAAGTGTCATAACTTATCGTTATCTGATTAGTCTATAAGCTTGCAATTTTATTCTAAACCACCATTTACTAGGGTAAGCGCAATTTTATTACTATAACCCCTAGCCTTAATGACCTCCACATTGATTACTCTGTACATTGATAACCTTTAAAGAATAACCTTTTATAAAGAATCATCCATACTTCAAGCCAGCTGCGCCCAGGCGCACTCTGCGA
>Ga0208015_1000732_pt1 | contig 14633 bp, 15 predicted proteins | sample 26BtaG_FD_184101 | JGI IMG/M metagenome (GOLD analysis project Ga0208015, IMG submission 184101) | Marine viral communities from Cariaco Basin, Caribbean Sea - 26B_WHOI_OMZ_CsCl (SPAdes) (version 2) | ecosystem: Environmental > Aquatic > Marine > Oceanic | place: Caribbean Sea: Cariaco Basin...
AAAAAGTACTGGTTGATAGCAATCAATGACTGCCCCAAGACCTTATTCAATGCGCGAATGACTTCTTTATCCCCTTTCATATCCTACCCCTTTATTTTGCTTAATAATTCTAGTCAATATCTCTTAGATGGTGGCGGTGACCTAGCTTATTTAAGCTCGGGTTCGACCTCACCCATTTGACTTTGGAGGTAGTTGGGCAGACCAATCATGTCGATAAGACGCAGTTGCTGCTCAAGCCAATGCGCATGGTCCTCTTCCGTATCTTCTAGTTGCGCCACTAACATATCGCGCGTGACGTAGTCGTGCTCAGTCTCGCACAGCGCAATGCCGTTTTTAAGATGCTGTTGTACTTGATACTCAAGGTTTAAGTCTGCTTGTAGCATATCAGGGACAGTCGTACCCACATTGATCTCATCGACCTTCATATCTGGCTTGCCGCCCAACATCATGATACGACGAATGATGGCTTGGGCATGTAAGGTCTCGTCTTCCATCTCATGATGGATACGCTCATACAGCTTGCCATAATGCCATTCTGCATACATTTCAGAGTGAATGAAATACTGATCGCGTGCGGCCAACTCACCGCCAAGCAAAAAGTTTAAATAGTCGATAACTTGTGGGCTGCCTTTCATGGTTGCACCTATTTATTTAGAGTAATAGTGAGTTTACCAATAAATGTAGCTATAGGAAATATAGTTTAAATAAAATTTTAACACAAACCGCTCTATACGCCAGTAGCATTTAGAACTGGGAATGAAGGGATAATTGAGAATGAGAAGTGATTGTGTTACTGAGATAAATATGAAGCAGCATTTAGATTTTATTTATAAAACTAATTTTTAGCCCTGTAAATAATAGCCATCCGCTTAGTAATAAAATTTTTATTGTTAAGTATAGATTTATATTCTTACTAAGGCTTACAGGGTATAGTTTAGCTTACACTAGGTTCGGTTAGTTATCTTCTATCCTTACCCCCTACACTTACTAGCCCCTCATTAACAAGGCCAATGTCGCCTTTCTTTAGACAAAAAAAGAGTCATTATCTTAAACTGAGACCTAGTGAGAGGCGGCAATTCATAATAATGACTAAATCTTTTCAGCGGACAATTGGGCTATAGAAAGTGATAAATAAGGCAGGCTTGCCTGTAATTTAGCAAAAGCTAAACGGCATACGCCAATTGACTGACCAATTCGCTGTCTGCCATCATCTCATGATGCTCATCTAAATAGTCATTGACCATAGGCTCACAACAGCCACAGCAAGTCGCCACATCTAAGGTCTCTTGCAGACCCGCTAAAGTATCGATACCTGAAGCAATCGCTGCTTTAATTTGCTTTTCTTTCACATCATTACAGATACAGACGTACATATACTTGCTCCTAAGTCACTCTAGCAGGGGCCTTAAATAAGGCACTTAACCTACCCTTTAATGACTTAATTAATATATTGATAATGCTAGCTACTGGACGCTGTCACTAGTATTTGCAGAAAACTATTTTCTCTAACTCTCTGCATAGCGTTGGCTAGACCCTTACTATGATATTGATAAGCTTTAGATAAAGTATTAGCTCAATAAGTCTATAGTAACGATAATTATTACTATTTACAATAGCTTTTGCCTTTTTTTGGTGCACGTTAAGGTTAAAAGACAATACGACTTGACTGAGCATTGATAGTCGTAGGCTGATTTTAGGAAGGGTTATGAGAGCTTGACCTTATTTAAATTGCCCTATAGCTAATGGCACTTTTCTATAGCGCACTAAAATATAGATTCCTGTGGATGAAATGGCTGAAAATTCAAATAAATTAGAGATTTATAAGATACATGCTTTCCCTATTATTTAACTAAGTTAACGTGATGCCGAGTTTTCTCACGCAAGTAGGCTAAACGGATGCACGATATCAACGCACAGGCTACATTACATACAAACGATTACTAAAGTAGCGAATTAAATTAGCAGACCTAGTGCTATCTTGAAGTTGTTAACCACTAGGGACATGGGTGTTACAGGTTTTGTAACTTAATACAGTCAGTTGCTCTTAAGTGGAGGGTTCGCATTATAACCTTACAGGTAGTAGGAGTTATAAGGCAGTCTCGGCTTAGCTTAGGACTTACCCAAATTTATTAATAATACTAGGAATCCCTAGACAACTATTTGTTATTTTAAAGGAGTTTATTATGTTTAGATGGGCTATTATTTTCGCAGTTATCGCTTTACTGGCCAGCCTATTAGGCTTCGGTGGTGTCGCAGGTTTAAGTTCAAACTTCGCGTATATCTTCTTAGTAATCGCTGTAATTCTATTCATCGTTGGTTTCATTTCACGTAAAGTATAGTTTTTTGCCTTAATCAGAATTTTTTAATAAAAAATTTATGAGCAGGCAGACTAATAATAAGAAGTAACGTGACCGAAAAGGCATCTATTAGTAGATGCCTTTTTTTATGGCTGCTAGGCACACAAATGCGCTAGATGACCGAATGATGAGTCGACTTTAGTAGCCCTGCACTCGATTATTAACGCTATAATGACTTTTATGTAGCTAGCAAATATATACCTGCAAAATTCTCTCTATCTCTATAGTTTTATTAGTATTTAACCCTCACTAAATACCTTTCTTAAACAACGACTAAATAATTAAAAGGCAGAAGTACCGTATGATTTATGACGTCATTGGCGATATCCATGGCCAAGCTACTAAGTTAAAAGGCTTATTGGCGCAATTGGGCTACACTTTAACGACTGATGACAGTACCCGTACGGGCGACTCTAGTAAAAGCTACTATGCCCCTCCTGCTGGTCATCAAGCCATATTCATTGGCGATCTTATTGACCGAGGTCCACAAGAGGTTGAAACGCTTGAAATTGTATTTGCCATGATAGATGCTGGGGTGGCGCAAGCTATTATGGGCAATCATGAATACAACGCCTTGGCATACGCAACTTTAGACGAGTACAGCTCTGAGACAGAAAGTCGCTACTTGCGCTCGCACAATGAAACCCACGAGCGTCAGCACCAAAAGTTTTTAGCAGAAGTGGCGTTTGGCTCTGAACAGCATGAATATTGGTTATCGCGGTTTTATGAGTTACCCCTTTGGATCGAAACTGACGCTGCTTGCTTTGTGCATGCTTGCTGGGATGTTGACAATATGGCCGTGCTCAAGCCGTTGTTAACCGAAGACAATTGCATAACTCCAAAAGCTTTGCAATTGACCAGTCAAAAAGGCACTAAAGAATACGATGCGCTGGAGCGGGTACTTAAAGGGGTAGAAATTCCCTTGCCAAACGATCTGACTTTTACGGATAAAGACGGGGCGGTGCGCCGCAATATGCGGGTACAGTGGTGGTTGCCTGATTTGAATGATAAGTATATCGTTGATATTGCCCGCGCTGCTTCATCCGACCTAGCCCAGATTCCTAAAGACACGCAAGCGGAAAACTTAGACTTTACCTTACGTACTGATAAAGCCGTATTTATGGGCCACTATTGGCTAACTGGCGCGCCGGCACCGTTAAGCCCGCAAGTAGTCTGTACCGACTATTCGGCAGCAGGGCCAGGTTATTTAACCGCTTATCAATTAGATACGACCAAGCCATTGCCCCTTAGCGCCGATAACTTTGTGCAATATGTGCATGCTTAACGACGCTTAATAAGAGGGCAAAGGTGGATAAAATAAATGGCAAGTGCCTAATAAAAGCCTGATTATCCTATTAAACAGGAAAATTGGGTTATAAGACGTAACTAATAGCCAATTGTCGCTTTTTATCGGGAGCGTTTTTTTGTATGATGGTCGTTTTGTAAGGATACTGCGCCATGACTTCCTCTCCTGCTCCTATTGCTTCACCAGAAGGCCGTGCTAAAGTCGGTATCATTATGGGCTCTCAGTCTGACTGGGCGACGATGAGTCTGGCTGCACAATTACTGGCGGACTTCGCTGTCCCTTTCGATTGTGAAGTGGTATCAGCGCACCGTACCCCTGACCGCTTGTTTGACTATGCCAAATCTGCCAAAGAGCGTGGCTTACAAGTTATCATCGCTGGAGCTGGCGGCGCCGCGCATTTACCGGGCATGTGTGCCAGTCAAACGCCGTTGCCCGTTTTGGGTGTGCCCGTTAAGTCCTCTATGTTAAGCGGTTGGGACAGCCTGCTGTCTATCGTACAAATGCCAAAAGGTGTGGCGGTAGGTACGCTCGCTATTGGGACTGCTGGCGCTTATAATGCGGCTTTATTAGCGATTCAAATCCTAGCCTTGCATGACGAGATTTTAGCAGAGAAGCTAACCATCTTGCGCCAAAACCAGACTGAAACGGTCCTTGCCAGTCCAACGCCTGGGCTGATTAACCTATAATCTGTTTACATTTTGTCGCTAATCTTTGTGGGCTGCTTGTCATTAGCAGCCCCTTTGCTTTATGATTTTTAACTCATTTAATCTATGACCGTTGACGCTATAAGACTTTGTTCTACCAGTGGCTTTATTTTATAAACGCCTGCAGTCCATAAATGTCTTTGTCACCCCTATTTACCTGGTTACTATCTAGGTATCTCTCCTTTTTTCACTCCTGTTTTTAAGAGCCTTTTATGACCCAAGCTACTGCTTATCCAGCCAGCCAAACTATTCATACTATTGGTATTTTAGGGGGAGGTCAGCTCGGTATGATGCTGGCTGAAGCTGCCATGCCTCTAGGCTACCGTTGTGTCTTTTTAGAAGACAGTGCCAATTGCCCCGCCTCTCTTTATGGCGAAGTCTATACGACTGAACAGCTAGAGGATTTTATCGCGGCCGCTGATGTGTTTACCTTAGAGTTTGAAAACACCCCTTTAGCGCCCGTTGAGCAGCTCGCGCAGTTGTCAGCACAAGGTCATAAACAAGGCATGTATCCGCCACCGCAAGCGCTAGCTGTCGCCCAAGATCGTCTTAAAGAAAAGTCCTTATTTAATCAATTAAATATTGCCACAGTGCCTTTTATAGCGGTGTCATCACAAGCGGAGCTACAGCAAGCTTGTCACACCTTAGGTCTGCCATTGGTGCTAAAGACCAGTCGCGGAGGCTATGATGGCAAGGGTCAGTTTGTTTTAAAAACTTTGGCCGATGTCGACCAAGCTTGGCAAGAGTTGGGCGGCGCTGTCAATGGTAATGGCAGCTTGACCTCGACCCCTGCCCCGCTTATCGCTGAAGGCTTTATTAACTTTAGCCGTGAAGTGTCTATTCTGGCTGCACGCGCCCAAGACGGCAGCATTCGTACCTATGATTTGGTGGAAAACCATCACCATGAAGGTATTTTGGCAAAGACTCAGGCACCCGCCGTGGGCACTAGTGACTTACTGGCTACTGCACAGACCGCTATCAGTACATTGATGACCCATTTAGACTATGTGGGTGTGATGGCGTTGGAGCTTTTCGTTAGCAAAGATGCGGAGGGTAACGATACGGTATTGGCTAACGAGATTGCGCCACGGGTACACAACTCGGGGCATTGGAGTATCGAAGGGGCGGTCACCAGTCAGTTTGAAAACCATATCCGTGCGGTCGTTGGTCTGCCACTAAGAGATACTGATAATGTGCACCCTTCTGTGATGATTAACGTGTTGGGTCAGTATCCTGATGTCAGTGCAGTCTTAGCTATTGATGGCACGCATTACCATACCTACCATAAAGAAGAACGCGCAGACCGTAAAATTGGTCACATTACTTTGATGCCTACGGATGTCGCCAAGCTAGACGACGCACTTACGGCATTGGTAAAGACCCTGCCTAACAAGGTAGGTTTGGATAAATAGGCAAGGTCTGGACAAATAAACTGTGCTTGGGTTAATAAGGCGCGCTTAGATAAATAAGGTAGGTTTAAATCAATGAAAATTTGGATAGATGCCGATGCTTGCCCGCTAGTAGTCAAAGACTTGGTGACCAAGACGGTCGAGCGTACCAAGGTGCCCGCCATCTTTGTCGCCAACCAGCCTATCAAAGTGCGCAAGTCGCCGCTCATTAGCATGGTGGTGGTTTCGTCTGGCTTTGATATCGCAGATGATTATATTGCGGACAATGTCGAGCCTGGCGATTTAGTGATTACTAGCGATATCCCATTGGCAAATGATGTGTTGGACAATGGCGGTCAAGTGATGACCCCGCATGGCTTGATATACGATAAAAACAACATCAAGCAAAAGCTCAATGGTCGCGATTTTATGGATATGATGCGCGGTACGGGCGCGATAGACTTGACGCAGATGGCGGGACAAAAACCTTACTCTGATAAAGACAAAAAAGCTTTTGCGGATGGTTTAAATCGTTTGGTGCGGTAGGGTTTATACTGTCGAATAAGCTGCTGAGTGGGTTATAGACCCATTTAGTGGCCTTGTTATCGACCACTGGTTGCGACTGCTTTCATCTATGGTCACTAATAGGCTTCTGTTACCCATTAAGCGGCTATTAACCCTGCCGCTCTTATTTATTTACCCTTCTTATCTATGGACTGTGCCGGTTATAGGTCTTATGACCTCAGTCCTTCATGCTGACTCACCCTTTCTATCTAGACTGACTATTTTATTTTATTGTTAGCTTTCAAAATATCCTTTACAACTAAGGTCAAGCCTTTTGCTGTCTGCAAACTGCTAGTGCTTACTGTTGCCTGCCATTCATAATCGTAAACATCATTACTGTCACTATCACAGCTACACCTATAACCCCTATCCTATTTCCTTCAATTGCTAGGCAGAAATTTTTGCTCTAGGCATAAAAACCCCTGTCTACTCAAAAAAAGTCATAAAATTTATTCCTAAATTTCATAATGTTAAGAATTATTTAACAAAAAAGTCAAAAAAACTGTAAGAATTTACCGCTATGCTACGACTAAGGGGTAACCGTTGAATAATTTACTGCAGCTTAAACGCTCTCTAAATCCTCTGTGACTAGGGGCCATTTTGCTTCTAAAGTTACTGTCAACTTACCCCACTTTTCGACAAGGAATTCACCATGAAAACCACTTCAGTCGTTACCAGTTTAGCACTAGGCTCTTTAGTTGCCATGGGCAGTGCGCACGCCGCCGATAGCAATCCTTTTGGCGCAAAGACAATGAGCAGTGCTTATCAAAACACCACTAAAGCCAAAGAAAGCAGATGCGGCGAAGGCAAATGTGGTAGTAGCGCTAAAAAAGTTGTTAAAAAAGCCGATAGCAAATGCGAGGAAGGCAAATGTGGCGACAGTGCTAAAAAGGTCGTTAAAAAAGCGGAAGGCAAGTGTGGTGAAGGTAAATGCGGTGCCGATTAATAGTGATGATAAAAGACGCTTAACTTCTATCGCACTCATTGTTTCAAGCCTAATTAAGGATAATCATGACGACCTTGACGCCCCCTCCCTTAGGAGCAGATAGCGCATCAGCACGCCAAGCGTCACTGGCAGGCGCGGGACTGGGCTTTCGCCGTGAGCTAATTAGCGCCATGCAGCAGGCGGATTTGTCCTCAATCGACTTTTTTGAGCTATCTCCTGAGAACTGGCTCAATTCTGCCGGCCAAATCGGCGGTCAGTATGCCAAGATGCTACGAGCGTTTACGGAGCACTATCCTTTTGTCTGCCACGGACTATCGTTGTCCATAGGCAGTACTGCCGAGCTGGACACTAAGTTATTAAATAACATAAAAACTTTTATGCAGTCTCATAACATCGACTTGTATACCGAGCACCTATCGTGGTGTAGTGATGAGTCGGGTCATCTTTATGATTTGTTACCTATTCCCTGTACTAGCGAGGCGGTGCACTGGGTAGCTGACCGTATTAAGCGCGCCCAGGATATTTTGGGTCAGCAGATTGGCTTTGAAAACGCCTCCTACTATTTTGTTCCCGCTTACAGCGACATGAGTGACGCCGAATTTATTACAGCCGTGGCAGAGGAAGCCGATTGTTTGCTGCATTTGGACGTGAATAATATTTATGTTAATAGCCAAAACTTTGGCTTTGATGCGCATGATTACCTTCGCCAACTGCCGCTTGAGCGCACCTGCTATCTGCATGTCGCAGGCCATTATGTAGAAGATGACGGTTTTGTGGTCGATACCCATGGCAATACTGTGATTGACCCTGTTTGGGCACTTTTAGCCGAGGCCTACGCCCTTATTGAACTCAAAACAGGCAAACCTGCCAGCACCTTACCCACTTGTCTTGAGCGAGACTTTAACTTTCCTGATTTTCATGACCTAATCGATGAGGTTGCGCATATTCGAGCGCTACAAAATAATGCGGGTCCTACAAGAGCATGCGTAAGCTCACATAAGGACCGTCCTCATGTGCTCAGCTAAAGTAGCACTGGCTGTGCCGATGGTCTCTGAGATGCCTATGGTTCCAGCCAGTACATTAAGGCCACTTAAACCGCTCAACCCGCATAGCCCGATTAGCGTCATTAACTCAACTAGCCATGCACCGAGCTTAGCGAGTTTTCAACAGCGATTTGGGCAGTACTTACGCCAGCCTAATAGGCGAGTAGGAGCAGCTCACGCAGGTGCTCAAAGCACTACCCTGTCATTGGCAGAAGCAGCACCAAGCGCGTCGTCACGAGTTGCCAAGCTATACCAGTCATTGGTGTTTAATAATATTCGCAGTTTTTTAGATCAGTGCTTCCCTATTTGCCAAAGCTTGATAGCTGATGAGCAATGGTTAGACGTCTGCCAGCAGTTTTTCGCTCAGCATTCGTGCCACAGTCCCTACTTTACTGAGATTAATCAAAGCTTTGTAGACTTTTTGGCACAGCCCAATAAGCTTGAGCGGTTAGGATTGCCCGCTTACTTTGCAGAATTGGCCCATTATGAATGGGTGGAGTTACTGGTCGATACCCATACGGACCATCCGTTTGACGGTAGCTATGAGCATGGTTCTACAGTCGATTTTGAGAATAGAGGTAACGCTTATTTGGCGCAGCAAGCGCATAGCCTGCAATTACGGCTAAATCCTAGCCTACAAAATCTACATTATAGGTGGCCGGTGCACGCGATTAGCAGCGATGAGCAGCCCCAATCGCCTGAAGACAGCTTTTTCCTAGTGTTTCGCAGTGACGAGGATAAGGTTGAGTTTATGCAAGTTAACGCTTTAACCCATGCTTTGCTTGAGCATATTAATAGCCAAGTGCCCATTAACACGACCCCTACTACGCTGACCCAAACGCTAACTAATTTATTAAGCGCGTTCTCGCAAGCCATTGGTTATGAGGACAGCAACGTATTGGTAGCGTTTGGCTTACCGCTGCTCAAACAGCTTATTCAGCAGGGTGTCTTACAAGGTATTCACCAAGTTGAATCTTGCTAATGACTGCCAAACTACTGGTCATTACATTTAAGCGCATACCCTCAATATTTAGGTAAAGGTAATCTCATGAGTGCTATTTCTCGTATTTTGCGACCTTTTAACTCCGCTATTCAACGTATAGAGACATGGAACTTTTTAGCGCCACTTGCTATTCGCTTATATCTCGCCCCTATTTTTATTAGTGCCGGTTGGAATAAAGTCACCGGCTTTGACGATATTGTGCAATGGTTTGGCAATAGTGATTGGGGGCTTGGTTTGCCAATGCCAACGCTCATGGCAGTATTGGTCATCATAGCAGAGCTTATTGGTGGTTTTGCATTACTGCTAGGGATTGGCAGTCGTGGGTTTTCATTGATGTTACTCGTGACGATGGTGGTCGCTGCTGTCAGTGTTCATTGGCAAAATGGCTGGTTTGCCATTACGCCGACCAACCCTGATACCAGTATCGCTAGTGTGATGACTATCATTGATTTTTGGGGCAGCGAGGCGAGTATTACTAACTCTCAAGCTGCGCAAGAAAGATTAGAGGCGGCACGCGAGATATTACAAACCCATGGTAATTACGACTGGCTAACTGAAACTGGGAATTTCGTTATCTTAAATAATGGCATAGAGTTCGCTGCCACTTACGCCATTATGCTATTGGTCATTTTGTTTTACGGCGCAGGGCGCTATGTCAGCTTAGACTATTGGCTCAACCCTACTGCAAGCTGTCGCCGGTAACTTAATAGGCCTTAACCTTCCATACTCTATTACTTTAATCCATCCAGCATTAATAAAGAGAGTCTTTCATGAGCGATCGCAATCCTAATTCGGCTCAGTCTCATGATAAAGTCACGCCTGAATTCATCACTCAGGTCCGTGAGCAAATGCTGGCGTTTGCCCAATTACAATTAGGGTGTTCGCATTTAGCTGAGGATGTCGTTCAAGACGCCTTGCTGGCAGCGCTACAGAATGATGCACAATTTAAAGGAGATGCGACTTTTAAGAGTTGGGTATTCGGTATCTTAAAAAACAAAATTGTCGATCATATTCGCAAAGACAGCAAGTACGTTTCATTCTCTGCGCTGCAAAATCTTCAGGAAAATGGTGAAGATATTGTCCTTGATACCTTGTTCAACGACACTGGATTCTGGCATAAAGACTGTATGCCCAGTCGATTTAACCACAGTTGGTCCAACCCTGAGGTACATGTGCAAAACGAAGGGTTTTGGGAGGTGTTAGAGGTTTGTTTGACCCATTTGCCTAGCGACCAAGCCAGAGCTTTTTTGATGCGTGAATATATGGAGCTAGATACCGAGGAGATCTGTCAGGAGATGGTAATCAGCAGCAATCATTACTATGTCTTGATGCACCGCGCTCGCTTGCGACTGCAGACTTGCCTGACCCAGCGCTGGTTTCAAGTTAATGCGATGCGTTGATAGAGGCTAGTCATTAGCTCGATTGCTATTTAACCTAAAGCTTATATCAACAATCAACCTGTAAAACCAATCTTATGAAGCCCTTATTATGAAAAACTGCCGTCAAATTACTCAGCTTGCCAGCGATGCTCAAGACCGGCCTTTAGCCACTAGAGAAAAATTACAGCTGCACTCACATATCATGATGTGCCGCGGCTGCCGAGCATTTTACAAAAATATCGATACGCTTAGTGACATGATAAAAGCCATGAAATCAAAAACTATTGACAGTAATAAATCCACAGGACCTTAAAGGTCAAACTGCTCGCAAGTAATGGCTTAAGCCTGCCCTATCGGAAAGCTTAATACTTCCTCTATTGTCTTTGCGCCCGTTAACACCATCAGCAATCGATCGACCCCTAATGCGATCCCACTACAAGCGGGCAGCTCATCACTGGCGGCTAATACATGCTCATCGATAGGCATAGTTGGCAAGCCACGCGACTCACGCTCGCTATTATCCAGCTCAAACCGCGCCTGCAATGCTGCTGCATCCGCCAATTCATCGTAAGCATTGGCTATCTCCAAGCCATTGATATAGAGCTCAAAGCGACACGCCACTTCATTACCTTCTCTATCTTGCTTAATCTTAGCTAAGGCAGCCGTTGCCGGCGGATAGTCGGTAATTAGCGTAGGTAAATCATGGCCTAAATTGGGCTCTACCAAATGGCTAAACAGCAAGTCTAGCCAACCCTGGTGATCATTACCCAAATCAATACCAGCGAGTCCTTTATCCGCTGCAATAGCAGACAAGACCTCACAGCTGGCTTGCAAAGGATGAATCCCCACGTAATCCATAAACGCCTGAGCATAGCTATAGTGATTCATAATTAAGCGATAGCCAAACACTGCGGCTAATAGCTCTGCCAATTCATCGCCCAGTTGCGCCAAACTAAAGCCAGGACGATACCACTCGAGCATAGTAAATTCACTATTATGGCGACTGCCCACTTCATTATCCCGGAATACCGGACACAGTTGATATATGGGCACTTGCCAACTGGCTAAGAGCCGCTTCATCGCAAACTCAGGCGAGGTATGTAAATAATACTGTTGCGGCTTATCTTGCACTGTGAGATTGGTAGAGACGGACGGGACAAAGACATCCGTATTACCCGCTTGCGACATTAACGGCGTTTGTACTTCCAACACCGCTCGCTCTGCGAAAAACTGCCGAATAGTGACCAACATTTTAGCGCGTTTATACGCCATCTCTAACGACATGGTCGGATGGTAATTGCTCATAGCATCGTCTTTTAATAAGGGTTGTTGAAGGGATAAGGTTATTTTCTAAAAAGATAAGGGTGACTTAGCGAAAGCTACCGGTGACCGTCTACCAATACTGGCGATTAGTCACGCTGCCATTCCCGCCGTAAATCATAGTTTTTACGCAATTGGTCAAAGGCTAAGCCGGGCACTTGTCCTGTAGCTTTATCCAACGCTTCGCGTAATAACGCATCGTCTTGTTGAATATTATAAAACTCAGCCAACTGGTCAGGATGCTGCTTAAGCACCGACCAATGATATGGGTTGGTGGGCAATAAATGCTCCATTAACGGAGTTGCCTCATCGCTTAATGGCAGTCCAAACGCTGTAATAAAACTATCAAAAATCATCTGAGTCCCGCGCAGCTTACCTTCTAAAGTATATCCGGCGATATGCGGCGTCGCGATAGCCAACTGATTTAGCAGTGCTTCTGATACCGAAGGCTCATGCTCAAAGACATCCAACACTACTTTGCGTTGGGTGTTAGCGATGTCGCTTAGCAAGGCAGTTTCGCTAATGACAGGTCCTCGCGCTGTATTAATTAATAGGGTCTCAACCGGTATTTGCGCCAAGGCTGCGCCGTCAATTAGATGCTGGGTAGGATAGTCTGATTGCTCAGCAGTGGTGAGCGGCACATGCAAGCTAATAGCCTGACTTTGCGTCAATACTTGCTCAAGACTGGCGTTATTAATAGTCGAAGTTGGCAATAGTGGATCATAACCCAAGACCTCCCAACCTAAATCCAAAGCATAGTGCGTTAACGTACTGCCGATATTACCCAAGCCAATGATACCCAACTTGATAGGCGTTGGCATTGAAGTAGTACTGCTATGCCAATACTGCGGTCGCAAGGTCAAGATAGCCGTAAGCACATATTGGGCGACTGAATCCTTACTGCAACCAGCGGCATTACTAAAAGCAATCTGTCTATTCGCTAGATAGTCTTGCTCGATATGATCGGTGCCAATAGTCGCTGAACCAACAAATTTGACACTGTCATTACCTGCTAACAAGGCCTCATTAACCTGCGTGACTGAGCGAACTAACAAAGCATCGGGCTGGTATTCTGCCACGACCTCAGCGGTAATATCACGACCTGCCATGGCAATAATATTGACCGGTTGCTGCAGCACGCGCTCATTAAAATAGTCGTGTAAATGGGCAATATTACTGTCAGCGATTAGGGTGAGCATAAAGGTCTACTTTTTTTATTAGATTGGAAGTCTATTGTTCTTGTTAAATGCCTGATTTTCTAAAACGACTGATGTTTTAAATTTTAAACGACTGGTGCTTTAAATAACAAGGATTAGCTACGCTATAAATAACCGGATAAATATAGGATTAGTTATAAAAACCAGGCGCTACTCCCCTGCCTCATCAAAATCCGTAGGGTTTGCTAATGGTTGTACTAAACCATGATGCACCGGTACCCATTGATGGTCTTTTAACTGGATAAAGCGCGGGGCAAAGATTTGGTTGCGATGCTGGGCAATCCATTCTCGCCAAATGGCTAAAGCGATTGCCAGTACGACTGGGCCAATAAACAGGCCAACAAACCCAAAGGCCGTAAGCCCGCCTAATACGCCAATAAAGATAATGATAAAAGGAATTTTGGTTGCGCCAGAGATGACAATTGGTCGAATCAAGTTGTCTACCCAACTGATGACTAAAATACCCCAAAGCGCCAAACCTATACCTTCAGTCGTATGGCCTTTGCTCAATAACCATAGCGAGACCGCTCCCCAAGCAAACGGGGTGCCGAAAGGGATTAAGGCCACAGCAAAGGTGATGAGCGTCATCAAGATTGGGCTGGGTGCACCGGCGAAATAATAGCCAATGCCCGCCAATAAAGCCTGCGCCAATGCGGTCAACCCAATCCCATAAACGACCGCTTGGGTAGTGGTGCCTACCGAATCGATATAGCCATCAATACGGTTGCCGATGATATTGCGCAGCGCTTGGCGAATTTGTTTAACGAGACTGATACCATCCCGATAAAAGAAGAATAGCGTCATTAACGCCATGCCCATTTTAGCCAGACTGCTGAAGGCCACATCCAAGGCAATTTTGCCGTAGTAAAGATGCGATTGTAACCAGGATTTAAAAGCGGCTAACGATGCTTCAGGGTCTTTATTAATATTCCACAAAATATCTTTCACTTGCTGACCAATCACTGGTAAATCTTTGATATTGTCCGGCAAATCTACATAGCCTGCTTTAAGACGACGCAGTAAAGTCCCGTAAACGCTCAGCGCTTCTTGTTGCAGGACAAATAACCCAACGACCAACGGAATGCCAATCATCAACGAGATAGCCACCGTCATTAAACCGGCGCTGGTATTGGGGCTCAGCTTAATCTTTTTATGGAAGAAGTTATAAATTGGAAAAGTCACATACGCTAATATGGCCGCCCATAATGCTGGCACGATAAAAAAGTGCACGACTTTAAAGCAGAGAATAAAAAGTCCGAATAGCAGTATTGTGGCCAGTAAACGTTGCGTCACTAGCTCTCTTGTCCAACTTTCAATCATGTCAGGTAACCCAAATAGCGTGAGAATTGACCATCTAAAAGTAAAATAATTTTATTAAAATAAAGCGGCTAGGTTAAAGTAAATCG
>Ga0208015_1000733_pt1 | contig 14617 bp, 13 predicted proteins | sample 26BtaG_FD_184101 | JGI IMG/M metagenome (GOLD analysis project Ga0208015, IMG submission 184101) | Marine viral communities from Cariaco Basin, Caribbean Sea - 26B_WHOI_OMZ_CsCl (SPAdes) (version 2) | ecosystem: Environmental > Aquatic > Marine > Oceanic | place: Caribbean Sea: Cariaco Basin...
AAAACAGAACAACAAATCCTTTAGCAAACGGAAAGCGGACCAGTCTAATTATGACAAAGGTGTTATAGAGGTGACTGAGCGATTCAATATCTTTAGCAATATTGCTTTCGGATATTATACCAATGTCGTTCCGGTAAAAAATGATCCTGCACAAACATGGATCAGTTGGATTTATAGTTCTGATGAGAATACCGTTGAGATTGATAGCACAGCTTATGCACTTCTAACTCCGTATTTTAATGGTGTAAAAGAGGGTTTAACAACGAGAAATTGGAATAATGCAGATAAGAGTATTGAAAACATCAGCAAGTTTCAGCAGGTTTGGGGAGCGGATATTGTTCCATCGGAATCAAAAGTCAATTTGGAAATTCTCTACAATCATCTGAACACTTTCTTTTGGTTGATGATTGTTTACAGCTTTTTGGGAATGGCTATGATCATTCTTGGTTTTGCAGAAGTGTTTTCGTCTGGGTCAAAATACAATCATATTATTCGCACTCTAACCAAAATACTGTTGGGATTAATGATTATAGCCTTAACCTTTCAAGCACTGGCTTTGGGAGTTCGCTGGTATCTTTCGGGACATGCGCCTTGGAGCAACGGTTATGAGGCGATTATATTTATTTCGGGCATTGGTGTGCTGGCGGGATTGCTTCTTTACAGAAATCGGAATGCTTTTATTCCGGCAGCCGGCGCATTGGTTGCTATGATAATGATGGGATTTGCCCATGGAGGCTCCATGCTCGATCCACAAATTACACCTTTGGAACCGGTCCTAAAATCCTATTGGTTGATGGTCCACGTGGGGATCATCACGTCCAGTTATGGATTCTTCGGCTTGTCAGCAGTATTGAGCTCGATTTCATTGATCCTGTTCAGCGTAAAACCAACCAAGAAAATAGAGAGATCCATCAAGGAAATGACCATTGTGAATGAAATGGCATTAACGGTCGGAATCTTTGCCCTTGCAATAGGTACTTTTTTGGGAGGCATGTGGGCAAACGAGAGTTGGGGAAGATATTGGAGCTGGGACCCGAAAGAAACTTGGGCATTTATTTCGGTTATCTTTTATGCCGTGGTACTCCATTTGCGATTGGTTCCGAAATTAAGAGGCAAACTAACTTTTAATATTGCCAGTTTATGGGCGATATGGACGATTATCTTCACTTATTTTGGAGTCAATTACTATCTGTCTGGGTTACATTCTTATGCCGCTGGTGACCCCATTCCGATTCCAGCCTGGATTTACATCACCGCAGCAGGAATGCTCCTGTTAACCCTAGTGGCTTATTTTCGAAACAAAGTTAATAAGTCGCAGAAACATAATAGCTGAACATTTGTTTTGAGTTCTATAAGTTTGTCTTAAAATATTATATAATTACTAATAGAATCAACAATCGACTTTAGATATCTAATTGATGTTTTATTTTTTTCAGTAAATGTAGAAATAGATCAATCTCTTTTTGATGTGTTCTAAAGGAAAGAATAGCGGCACGTAAGGTCAATTTGTCTTCTAAAACAGTGGAGGAAATAAAAATCCTACCGTCTTTTTGAATCTCATCCAGTATGATTTTATTGAGCACATCGCTGTCGTAGTTTTTTAATTCCAGTCTAAACGCCACAACGCTCAAATCGGGTTCGCATAGAACTTTATATCCGATAGTCTGAAGTTCTTTATAAAGGTAATTGGTGAGTTGCAACTTTTCATTGAGATAGCCGGAGAAAACACTCTCCCCGTACAGTTTCAGTGGCAGCCACATGCGTAAACCTCTAAAATGTTTGCTTAATTCTGGAGATAAATCGGCAGGTGAATATTGGTTTTCCATTTCGGCATCTCGCATATAATTTGCACTGTAGGCATGGGCCGACGCTAAATGATCAATGTTTTTCACCAATACAATTCCCAATCCATATGGCATAAACAAGCTCTTATGGGGATCTAAAATCACCGAGTCGGCCAATTCAATTCCTTTGAGTCTCTCTTTTCCTAAAGCGGTTAGCATAAAAAAACCACCATAGGCAGCATCAACATGCATCCAGATATTGTGGGTTTTGCTGATATTGCTTAATTTTTCCATAGGATCTATAGCCCCAACATCAGTGGTGCCAGCATTGGCGATTATTAAAAAAGGGTTTAATCCGATATGTTCATCATGTTTAATCTGAGTTTCCAAAGCTGAAACTGAAATCCTAAAGTGCGAATCGAGAGGGATTTCTCTAATAATGCAATTTTCAAGTCCAATGATTTTTAAAGCCTTGTAGATACTGTGATGCGATTGCGATGTACAATACACTACACTTTTTGAAGCCTTTGAGGTAGTGATGTTTTTGTGGTGTTTCGCCGTATGAAGTGCGATTAGGTTGGCGATGCTACCTCCAGAAGTCAAGTTTCCTCCGAATCCGTCGGAAAAGCCCATTAATTTACCTGTCCAATGGATAAGTGCGTCTTCCATTTTGACCGCTCCAGGCGATGCATAAAACACCCCAGCGTATCTATTGGTCACTGCAGCAAGATAATCGCCTAAGGCGGAACTGTAAATACCCCCTCCCGGGATATACCCTAAATGACCACCTGATGCAGGATTTAATCCGGTATCAACCACACGCTCTTTAAAAAACGCTAAGATATCATCCAAGGATTCTTTGTCCCTATTAATTTTAAAAAAAAAATCCCGTTCAGTTGCAGCATGTGTGTCGTAATGAAACGCTTTTTGGGTGTCTAAAGTGTCAATGAAGTCTTCTGAGAAACTCTGAATTTTATCAAGAAGAGCTTTGCGTTCTGTGGCAGATTCTTCAAGTTCAAATACATTATTTGTAAAATATGGCTTAGGACCTTTCATAGAGTTTTAATTAATATTCCTCTAAAATTAATCAAAATTTATATCCTGTTTGTATATAATCTTGTTTAACACCTATGGTAATAAGATGGGTTTTAATATCCTCTTCAAATTGTTGTGGTCCGCAGATATAAAAATTCTGCTCGGTACTTTGAACCAAATTAAGTAAATAGTCTTTATCAATCTTTCCAAATGGAAGATTCTTTGATTTGGATCTGCTTAAGATTACGGATAATTTGGTACTAAATAATTGCTTCAACTTGTTATAATATAAAACATCATTTTTGGTCTTGTTGGCATAAATTAATCTATGCTCTTGTTTGACATCTATGCCGTTTTTGGTCATGTTTCTGAAAATTGGCAAAAACGGTGTAATGCCAGTTCCGGCAGCAATAAAAGTGCCGCTGCCTTTGTAAGAATACGAGTCCCAGGCATAAGACAACTGTACAATGTCATCGGGTTGCAATTTTGCAATGCCCCGTGTGAGCGCATCTGGGTTTTCGTAAACCTTAATCACAAACTCTAAATGATCGTCTGTAGGCACATTGGCCAATGTAAAAGGCGCAACGGCAAGTTCGTAACCCGGTTTATCAATACTTAAATCGACCGCTTGACCAATATTAGAATCAAATTTCCATGGTTTGGTGATTTTTAGTAATATAACATTGTGATTTAGAGTGGAAACATTGATGACTTTTGCTTTATACGGAAATATGATACCCATGATGCTTAAAATTTAATATCTTTTCTATTGGATGCAAATTCTATGGAATGGTTACATAAGATGAGGTCAGCCAATAGTTTCAAGCTTTTTTACCTGACAAAATATTTCGAGGGGATTGGGCTTTGATTTTGGTGTGGAAATTATATCGGAACTGCTTTTGGACTTCAATTGGTGAATTTATAGTTTGGGGCATTTATTAAATCATAAAACATCATTTTAAATTGAATTTATGATAAAAATCATGACATTTGACAAAAGAAGTTAGGATATTTGTCGACTAATTATTGAATGAGATCTGTATACAATGGAGATAAAAACGCTATTTGTCTTAAGTCATGAAACTGCTAGTTGTATTCGTAAATCAAATGGTTTTTAATCATCCCCATAAACACGGCGCCATATAGATCTGATATGCAACTAATTTTAAATTTTCAGAGTATAACGACCAAAAAATTTAACCCGCTTGTGGGGTTAAACTATAATTACATTTAACATGTCAAAAAAAACAACCAATAAAGGCATTTATATTGCCACCACAGAACCTAATATTGGGAAATCTATTATCTCTTTAGGATTGATGCAGTCACTGTTGGGAAAGGCTGCAAAAGTAGGCTATTTCAGACCCATTATTGATAATTTCGAACCAGGAAAAACCGATAACCATATCAATACCGTATCCACCTATTTTAATCTTGATATAAAATTTGAAGATGCCTACGCCTTTACACGGAGCGAGGTCATCAAGAAAAAAAATGAAAACAAAGACGGTGAAATAATGGGCAGGATTATTGAAAAATATAAAGGCCTTGAGGAGCGATTTGATTTTGTTTTGGTAGAAGGGAGCAGTTTCATCGGTGAAGGATCCATAATGGAGTTTGATATGAATGTGTTGATTGCCAAAAACTTGGGTGTACCTGCTATTATTGTTGGGGGAGGTGTTGGCAAAACCTTGGAGCAACTTGTGGCAAATTTACAAATGGCCTATGATTCATTTAAGGACAAAGGGGTTGAGGTATTGTCTGTTATAGCCAATAAGATAGAGCCACAAAATCTTACACTGGTCACTTCAGAATTAAAAAAGTTCTTTCCAAAAGAAGTTATTGTAGACGCAATTCCGTTAAATTATAGTCTGGCAAATCCATCGCTTAAAGAAATTGTGGACACCCTGAACGCTAAAGTACTTTTTGGTGAAGAATATATTAATAACCAAGCGGGTAATTTTAGTGTAGGGGCGATGCAACTGCGCAATTATCTTATTCATTTGAAGGAAAAAGCTTTAGTCATTACACCAGGTGATAGGGCCGATATCATATTAGGGGCGTTGCAAGCCAATATTTCTGATAATTATCCATCTATATCTGGAATTGTGCTAACAGGCGGACTGATGCCTGAAGACTCTATCCTGAAACTCATTGAGGGACTTTCAGATGTGGTTCCAATTATTTTGGTTGAAGGTGGGACGTTCTCGGTAACAAATCGTTTAGGGAGCATTCAGTCTCAGATCTATGCTGAAAATACTGAAAAGATAATGACGTCTATAAAGGAATTTGAAAAGCACGTGAGCGTAGATGCGCTAATCGAACGTCTTATTACCTTCCAGACAAATGGAGTTACGCCAAGAATGTTTCAGTACAATTTATTTCAAAAGGCAAAATTGAGTAAAAAGCATATTGTTTTACCGGAAGGCAATGATGAACGTATTTTGAGGGCTACCAAACGACTTGTGGATCTGGATGTCGTAACAATTACATTACTTGGCGATAAGAAACAATTGGAAGATAAAGTGATGAGCCTTGATATTGGATTGGATTTTGACAAGGTCACCGTAATAAATCCGATCGAATCTGAATATTTTGAATCTTATGCAGAAACGCTCTTTGAACTTCGTAAGCATAAGAATGTCAATCTGCCTATGGCTAAAGATTTGATGGAAGATGTATCCTATTTTGGTACGATGATGGTATATAAAGGCGATGCCGACGGAATGGTTTCGGGGGCGGCTCATACCACCCAGCACACTATTCTGCCTGCGCTTCAATTCATTAAAACAAAACCGGAAGCACCTATTGTTTCTTCTGTGTTTTTTATGTTATTGGACGATAGGGTTTCTGTGTATGGCGATTGTGCCATTAATCCCAATCCAACGTCCATCCAATTGGCTGATATTGCCATTTCTTCAGCAGCAACCAGTACGGTTTTTGGAATAGACCCAAAAATTGCCATGTTATCTTATTCTTCAGGTACTTCTGGTGTGGGAGAAGATGTGGAAAAAGTGAGAGAGGCAACGAAATTAGTGAAGGAGAAAAGACCAGACCTGAAAGTGGAAGGACCAATCCAATATGACGCTGCAGTTGATATATCTGTAGGCAAATTGAAACTTCCAGATTCGGAAGTTGCAGGGCAGGCCAACGTTTTTATTTTCCCTGATCTTAACACAGGAAATAATACCTATAAAGCAGTACAACGAGAAACAAAAGCATTGGCAATTGGCCCAATAATTCAAGGTTTGAATAAACCGGTTAACGATTTAAGCCGAGGCTGTACCATAGACGATATCTATAACACGGTTATTGTAACGGCAATTCAAGCACAAGGGATCTAATGAGTACTAAGAATTAAGTATAAAGTATTAAGTATTAAGAATGAGGAATTACGGCATAACGTCGAAAATAAAAGGTATATGAAGATATTAATCATCAATTCCGGAAGTTCTTCCATAAAATTTCAATTAATGGATATGCCTTCCGAAACATTAATATGCAGTGGATTAGTGGAGCGCATTGGCTATAAAAATGCTACGATTAGTTATAAAACCAATGGCAACAACCTGCAACAAACACATCATATCGAGTCGCACAGGCAAGGCCTTGAGAGAGTAGTAGAATTATTGCTTGATCCCAAAAAAGGGGTTATTACCCACACCAATGAGATTAAGGTGGTAGGACATCGCGTGGTACACGGAGGAAATTCGTTTTCAGACACCACATTAATTACGTCAGAAGTTAAGGATAAAATACAGGAATACGCTGCCTTGGCACCTCTGCACAATCCTGGAAATCTTGAGGGAATTCTTGTTGCTGAAGAAATTTTTCCTTCTGCAAAGCAAGTGGCCATCTTTGATACAGCTTTTCACCAAACCATTCCGGAAAAAGCCAAGAGGTATGCCATTCCAACAAGCTTATATGAGGAAAACGGCATTCAAGTCTATGGTTTCCACGGAACGAGTCACCAATATGTATCAGAAAAAGCAATTGCGTATTTAGGAAAAGGATCATCTAAAATTATCACCATTCATTTGGGTAATGGTTGTAGCATGACTGCGGTTAGGGATGGTAAGAGTATAGACCATAGTTTAGGATTTACACCTTCCAATGGTTTAATCATGGGAACCCGAAGTGGTGATATCGATCACGCAATTATTTTCCATATGGTTAATAACCTGGGGTACACATTGGATAATGTCAAAACACTGCTCACCAACCAAAGCGGCATGCTGGGCCTAACGGGACATGTAGATTTAAGGGATATTCAAGCTGAAGCTGAAAAGGGAAATAAAGATTGCCAACTGGCTTTATCAATGAACGCCTATCGTATTAAAAAATATATTGGTTCTTACGCTGCTGCAATGAATGGATTGGATGCCATTGTGTTTACGGCGGGAATTGGAGAAAACTCAAGTGTGATCAGACAATTGGTATGTGAGGACATGGAGGTCTTTGGTATGGACTTGGATAAGACCAAAAACAACAAAAGATCAGGAGATATAAGAGAAATCAATACAACTGCTTCCAAAGTCAAAATATTGGTCATTCCAACCAATGAGGAACTGGAGATAGCAAAGCAAGCTTTTGAGTTGGTGAATTGATTTTATAAAAGATATTTAATAGAGTAGGAGTAGCACTGACTTTGGTGCTACTTTTTTTTGGAGATTATTTGAAATTTTGTAATTTATTCTACCAGATTAAAAAACAGCAATTTATTTTCATGCTGACGATGAAATTTCTTTCCTGATTTTATTGGATAAGATTGAAATCAGGTGTATCTACAATGTATTCCATTGGACAATTACTTTTAGAAACTTAATAAAAAACAAATACATTAAAATACATATTATTACGATATTGATTTACAGGTAGTTATGCCCATAATTTAAATTGGACATCAATCATAGAATATCTAACCATCAAAAAAAAATTAAATTTTAACTAAAATAGTTAGGAATCCTTACTATATTTATGGCGGCAATATTACCAAAACACATTTAAATTCTTAAAAAATGGCAAAATCAATTTTCTATCACGCTGGATGTCCAGTCTGTATTAGTGCAGAACACGACATCGTAAATCTTATTGGTTCAGACAATGTAGAACTTGTTCACATTGGTGAAGACCGTAGCCGAATAGCAGAAGCTGAAAAAGCTGGAGTCAAATCGGTTCCGGCCCTGTTAACGCCAAATGGAAATGTGCTTCACCTCAATTTTGGGGCATCCATGGCAGATGTGAAGGGCTAATGAATCGCCCTGTAAAGTTAGAACGCCTATCTTTCCAGGGCTTTTTCAGAGTAAAAAGCGCAATAATAAGGACTGTTTTAGTCCTTTTGATTTGCTTTCAATACAAGGTTCAGTCAAAATAAAACAAATATGAAAGTAGCAGTTTGGGACACTTATGTAACTAAAAAGGATGGTAACGTGATGCACTTTGATATCATAGCACCTCAAGAAATTAGGGATCCAAATATTATTTACGGGTATGGTAAGGATTATTTGAAAACCAAGGCACAAGACGGCCAAGCATTAACATCAAAGGAGTGCAGCTTTTGTCATATTGAAACCCTAAGACCACAATGGGAAGAGGAAATCAATAAGAAAGGTTATTTCATTCTCGAAATGGAGAACTGTTAATGAAAACAGATGTCAATTATCAATAGGAACTTCGAATTTTTGGCAAATACTTTCATTGAGAAAGTATACAACTATTCAGGCTTAGGTTATATAGTTGTTGATGTGGCAAAATAAATTAGGGAATTTTATCACCTAAAATTGAATTTATTTTTGGGAAACTCAGTTTTTTGGGTAATCTTCCGTATAAATCTATCAGACATGAAGCATTCATCTTTTAGTTTAGATGTACAAAATCAAAAAATAGAGCATAAAATTGTGGTTGCTCTTGAACGAATCTCAGCCGCGTTCAGGGTTCTGCTTTGGAATGAAAGTAAAGAAAATTCACTAAGTCCAATACAAATTCAGATTTTGATTTTTATTCATTTCCATTCGTTGGAGAAATGCAAAGTCGGTTACTTAGCAGATGAATTTAATATGACCAAAGCTACTATTAGCGATAGTGTTAAGGTATTACTTGCAAAAGAGTTGGTGTTCAAAATAACTGATGCATCAGATGCAAGAAGCTATTCAATTGTCCTTACTTCCGAAGGGGAAAAAATAGCAAAAAAGGCATCGTTATTCACGTCTTCTATTGAGCAACCTCTCGAAAAATTAACTGAAGAACAAAAATCCGTTATGCTCAACGGATTGCTGAGATTGATATATGATTTAAATAAATCAGGAGTTATTACTATTCAACGCATGTGTTTTACTTGCGCTTATTACAGGAGCGATGAGGGAATCCATTACTGTAAACTCCTGAACAAAAAACTCACAGAAACTGAAATTCGTGTGGACTGCCCAGAGCATGAAGTCATTAGTTAAAAACCATAGCCATCTACTAATAAGATAAAAATCATTGAATCTCCAGGAACATTACAATAAGCTCTATAAGGAATCCATTAGGGAAATATCTTCCGATAATTACGAAATCGACCCAATGATCCATGCTGAAAATGATCGGCGATTTGGGATGTCACTTTTGATCAGACCTCCAATGGCGGTCAAAATAGAAATACAAAAGTTTCTAAAGGAACTTCAAAGGATTGAACCCCATCAATATTATTATCCAAACTCTGACATTCACATCACGGTCATCTCAATAATATCGTGTTACGACGGACTTATGCTGCCAAACCTGAATGTACCGGCATACATTGAACAAATAGGAAATAGCCTTAAAAATGCGCAGAAGATTAGTATAAGTTGTCAAGGTGTTACCGCTTCGCCTTCTTGTATTATGATCCAAGGATTTATGGAAGATAACAGTTTAAATACTGTTAGAAACAACCTAAGACAAGACTTTAAAAACTCTGATTTGGAACAAAGCATGGACGAGCGCTATTTGATTCAGACAGCACACACAACCGTTTTTCGGTTTACCGAACCATTAAAGCAAAAAGAAAGATTTTTGGAACTTGTAGAAAAGTACAGAAATCATGATTTTGGAAGTTTCCAGGTAAATAAATTGGAACTTTCGTATAACGATTGGTACCATCGAGAGCGATTGGTTACAAGACTTCATGAATTTAAGATTGGAAACAGCAAGGTAAAGACTCAATGAGCATGAAACTACGATGGCTCCAGTGAATATTTTGCAAATTTGATAATTGATAAAAAAGAAAATTTCAGACTTAAGTAATTAGTAATTAAGTCATTTGTATTTTTATTTATTTAAGAGAAAAAAACATCTATTTGAAGATCAATTTTTTTTGCTTTTTGTTTATGATGTTTTAATAGAAATTGTATATTTGCCGACCGTAAGACAAATGAAAATCATTTTATTCTGTCTTTACCATTTTCAGAACAACAGTTCTTGAATGGGCTCGTAGCTCAGCTGGATAGAGCACCTCCCTTCTAAGGAGGCGGTCATAGGTTCGAATCCTATCGGGCTCACTGAATGCAGAACTTCCATCAGCCAACAGGCTGGTGGATTTTTTTGTTTTGAGAAATGTCGTAAAATGAATTTTTAAGGATCATGACCAATTGTTGTGTTTATGCAAAAAATGTCGTTAACTTAAAAAGTAAGAAAACCTTAGATAGTACAGGGTTGTCCTTGTTTGAAGACATCTTATGAATTTTAAGTTGGCTTATATCTACTTTAATACAATAAACTTTTCTTGGAATTTTTTCGCCATCCCGCCTGATTCTTATAGTCGACAAAGAAAATTTTTAAATCTGCTTGGTTTTCGTACTTCACAAAGAATATTTTTTTTTGGCTTGATTGGCATATTTTGTAAAGTACCACTTGCCATCATTCTTACCCGCTTGATTTTCATATTTCACTTTATACACCTTTAAATCGGCTTGGTTTTCATAATCAACAACGTATACTTTGACATCAGCTTGATTTTCATAGTCAACTGAATAGATTTTTTGCGCATTTGCAATGCTGAAAGTCAACGGCAGTATTAAGATTAGAAGTGAGCGTTTCATTTTGTTTAATTTTAAGAGGCATATGGTAACATAGGTTACAATCAAAAACCAAATGATACCGTATGTTTGCCCTTGTGATATTAGTCGCCTATTTACAATAAATTATCCCAAATTTAAAGAAATTATGAGAAATCAGTTTTTAATGGTCCTTTTTGTTTTTGTTGGATCCGTTTTTTACACTACAGCCACTGCACAAACCCTTAGCATCTCTGACATCGAAAATTCAGTGAAAGCAGATGGAAAATATGCCATACTCGTCCCTAATGCGCGCTATTTTCAAGCAGCGGTGATGACAGGTAAAAAACTCAAAGGCAATAATCCGAAAATGGATTTTGAGATTGTCATTATCAGTGTAGCTGCAAAGGATTTAGCAACCGATGAGAATTTGACTTCATTTATTGAAATCAGTGAAAAAGTGGGCATTCGTATTGTTGTTTGTGAGTCGGCAATGAACCATTTTGGAGTAAAAAAATCAGATTACCATACGTCTATTGAAACGACGCCAGATGGGTTTGTTTATCTGTTTGGTTTACAAGAAAGCGGATTTAAGACGATTACCTTGTAATTTTCACGGAATGCTTTTTCTTTTGTGATTTGAAGATTACTTATGAGTTATCTAAAGATAATTGATCGCTTGAGGTAATTAACCGACATGTATGTCCCATATCATAATGGTCCGATCGTCGCTTGCTGAAATCAAATAATTGTTATATGTGCTCCAAATTAATTTATTGACAGAGAATTGGTGTCCATCAAAGGTGTCTTTATCAATTATTTCCAATAGTTCAAAGGTTTCGGAATCCCATATTTTTATGCCTTTGTCGCGACTCGCTGTAGCAAATAAGCTAGCATCTGGGCTGTATGCAATGTCATAGATTGCCCATTCATGAGCGGGAATTGATTTTATGAGTTCGTAACTTCCCACTTCCCAAATGTTCAAATGGCCATCTCTTCCGCCTGTCAAAAGGAGTTTTCCATCTGGACTGAAATGCGCGATATTTGAGGACAATTGATGTCCAATAAAAAGCCTTTTCTCCAATAAGGTGTTTAAGTCAAGAATATGAATATTGCCATCTCCTGCAGTAATAGCTAATTCTGAACTCTTATAATTAAAATCAAGATGACGTACTTTTTCATCACTTAGCAGGACCAATTTGATTAAGTCTAAACTGTCCAATGAATAAACCGCCATACGGCCATCCCCGCCAAGGGTATATATACAATTGGTTTTTAAAGAATAGCGGATATTAAAAACCTGAAAGCTATGGTCTGTTAGAATTTTTATTTCTTGATTGGTTTCTAAATCCACTATATGAACAGTGCCATTAGAAGTTCCTGCCAGTAACCATTGTTTTTCTGGAATGTGACGAATAGAATATATAGGCGCTGGAAAACGAGCGACCACTTTATCCCATTGAAATGTTTCTAAATTCCATTGCGCGATAACCTGATCTACACTTCCAGAAAAAATCAGATGGCCATCTGTTCCTGTATCTAAAGCGTATATCGCCGCTTTATGTCCTGTGAGCTGTGCTATTTTATTTACCTCAATAGTCATGGATGTGAAAGTTCTTCTACGTGTTGTTGTCGCAATTATGATTAGTACTGGTGATGGATTAGTTGATCAATTACGCAAGATACGCAACTAATTTACTTCATAGAAATAGAATTAACATTTAGATATATAGTTTTTGTCGCGTAACTTACCTCAATCGAACTTTAACGTGAACTATGCGAATGGTGGTATTTATCTTCCATATAAACTTGGTAAGTATGACCCACAAAAAAACTCTCAAGCGAGGGTTTTGTATATTGGAAAGTACATAGTTTTATTATTCCGGTTTGTCCATAGAGGCATTTCTTGCCAATGGCGCTTCATCCGGTGCTTCAGCCAGAAACTTATCAAGATTGAATAAGGATTCATCCGTGGCTTTTGGACCACCGGCAATTTTAAGTTTATCCAATAGGTCCAAGACCATTTTTTCTTCTTCCATCTGTTCTTTTACGAACCATTGGGCAAAGTTGTAAGTGGCCCAATCGCGCTCTTCATGCGCCAAATTTACAATCTCGTATATGGCCGTAGTATTGTCAACTTCGTGCTTAAAGGTTTTCTCAAAACAATCCTGTAAGTTTTTCGGATCTGCAGGAGGTGCTTTGATTGCTGTTATTTTAACAGTGCCGCCGCGCTGCATAATATATTGAATCACCTTCATCATGTGGTCACGCTCTTCGGCCACGTGTCTGAAAAAGAAATTTGCAATCCCACCATAGCCTTCAGAATCTGCCCAACAGCCATAGCTTAAAAAAACCTGGGCTGCCTCAGCTTCCTTACCGGCTTGCTTATTTAAAATGTCTTCTATTTTTTTTGATAATCTGTTGGTATCCATTGTTTCTATATTTTAATTATTTATAAAATAAATCAATTCATTAAAGATGAATTACCTCATTCGCCACAAATAAGTGTTGTATAGATTTACAGTAAACTATCTGTGGAAATTTTGTTTTTAGGGCACGATTTTATTGGATAGAATTATCGGTTTTTTAGACTGTTCACTAATTTTACAAATAAATTAAACAGACAATTATGAGCACACAGAATTTATATAATGACGACGCAAAAGAGAAGATTAAAGAGATGGCAGAGGATATCGACTTTACGATGATGGCCACAAATCTGAAGCAAACACCCTTACACATGATTCCGATGAGCACTAAAAAAGTTGACTCTCAAGGAAATATTTGGTTTTTAAGCAATAAGAATAGCACACACAATGAGAATTTGATGAACGACCCTAATCTTCATTTAATTTATGTCGATAAAAATGATATGCAGTTCTTAAATGTTTATGGTACAGCTACCATCATCACCACAGATAGAAGGATGATTGATGAACTTTACGGGAAGGCTGACGATACTTGGTTTGATGGAAAAAATGATCCAAACATCACCGCAATCTCCGTAAAACCGACAGAAGCCTTTTATTGGGATCCGAAAAACAACAAACTGGTCACTTTGGTCAAAATGGGCGTTGGTGCCGTTACTGGAGATCAACCCGATACCATGGATTTCGGAAAATTAAAGCCGTAATTATTGTAGAATTTGAATTGAAATCGGTTTTTATCCATTTCCATTCTACTTTATACATTTAACTTAGATAGCACGTCACATTTGAAACTCGTTAAATTCACAAAAAAAGGCATTTATTGCATCCCTGGAAAATTCTATCTCGATCCGTGGTTGCCGGTAGATTTTGCCATCATTTCCCATGGTCATGCTGATCATGCTCGAAACGGAATGAAATTTTATTTGTGTCAAACGGATTCAAAAGCCATTTTAAAGCATCGACTCGGAGCTGATATACAGATCGAATCCTTGAATTATAATGAGCCAAGAACCGTCAATGGGGTGCAAGTCAGTTTTCATCCTGCGGGACATGTCATTGGATCTGCTCAAATACGATTGGAGTATAAAGGTTTTGTGGTGGTATTTACTGGCGATTATAAAGTGAAAAACGATCATCTGACCATCCCATTTGAACCTATCAAATGTCATGAATTTATCACAGAAAGCACTTTTGGTCTTCCTATTTATAATTGGCTAAGTGAAGCCCAATTGCAGCAACAAATGCAAGATTGGGTATTGAAAAATCAATCGCATAATCGTACCAGCGTGTTTTTGGGATATTCCTTAGGAAAAGCGCAACGCATCATGAAACTCATGGAAGGTGTTGATAAAATGTA
>Ga0208015_1000734_pt1 | contig 14600 bp, 16 predicted proteins | sample 26BtaG_FD_184101 | JGI IMG/M metagenome (GOLD analysis project Ga0208015, IMG submission 184101) | Marine viral communities from Cariaco Basin, Caribbean Sea - 26B_WHOI_OMZ_CsCl (SPAdes) (version 2) | ecosystem: Environmental > Aquatic > Marine > Oceanic | place: Caribbean Sea: Cariaco Basin...
TGCGCGGCACACGCGGCCGCTGGCCCTGATGGTTTCCAAATGCCAAGTCCCATAACCACCCCCCAAGAGGGGGGCGGCGGACGGCGACATACTTTCAATTTTTTAACGGAGAGAATTCGGGTCAGGAAGCCCCCTTCCCAGGAAGGAGGGCCTCAGGAAGCGACCAAATCAGTTCCTTGCCGCGCTTCTCGCTTATTATCATACCACGCTTCTCCAAGGCGTTGAGTACGCCTCTGAACCCAGCCAGCTGCGCCTTCTCATCCGCGCTTGAAGACCATTCCCGATAGGCAACAAGCGGCATCAGGGCCGTGGTGGAAATCCGATCCTCACCGCATGCCAGTGCAGCCTTCATAGACGACAGGATAGCGATTTGTTTGGTGCTCTGCTGCGCTTGGGACTTTGTAGCCTTGCGCTCGGAACCATCGAGCAGCTCGGCGACAACGGTCGACCTTTCGTAGCCTTCGTCGTCATATCCCAGAAGCTTCTTCCGAAGCGCATAGGAAAACCTAAGGCCATTCTCCAGGTTCCGTTGCTTCGTTGTTGTCAAAACCACTTCATTGGACTCGGGGTCTGCTTTTATGGTGAACTCTGAATCAACATTCGACCGGATTGCAGAGGAACCGCGCCCTCCGCGCTCTTCCTCACGTCCTGTATGATGCACGAGCAGCGCATGAGCCTGGAAAGCTTCAGCGATTTCCTGAGCTCCTGCGATTGCCGTAGACATATCGACGGAGCTGTTTTCTTGCAGGTCTCCGATGCTGTGGATGAAAGTATCGAAGATCACGAGACTCAAGCCGTCGTTAGTCTCGTCAAGGTAAGCCTGAAGATCCCGGATGAATTCCATTATCTCTCCGGCATCACCCAGATCGATCCTCTTTTTAATGACAAGGTAGTCGGAGGCCCCCTCCGCGCCGGCCAGAGAGACAGAAATCCTGTCTTTCACGGCATTTCCGCCTTCACCGCAGACGTGGACGACCACACCCTTGCAGGTGGGCATGCTCAAGACGGGTTTACCCTGGACAACATGGCTGCCCAGAGCAACTGCCAAGGCGGTCTTCCCGACGTTGCTTGGGGCGACCATGATGCCCACTTCGCTCTTCTGGCACAGGTTTCGGATGACGTGATTGCTTTTCATGCTGGGAACATGGTCATTCGCACGTTCAAAGACGAATTTTGGGGAGAAATTGGCTGCTGCAACCATTTCGGGTCCTTTCAGAGAATACCACGAGGGTCGTCCTCGCGGCTGGACAGGAAGTGAGTTCCCAGGAGAAAGAGCGGTGGTGAGGTTTGATAGCTGGCTGTTCCCGTCTCAACTGGCGCGTGACGCACCCGAAAGAAAAACGGAAAATCCTTCCCGGCTTCGGCAGAGAGACACACATAGGAAAAAGGCTCCTGTCAGAGCCTTTTTCCTATGTGTGTCTCGGTCAGGCCCTTCGCCCTGAAAACCAGGCAAGCAGCTCTCCAAGATCCCAAAGCTTCGAAACTTCCTTCCTGGGGTTGCTACCGGGCCCCGCCCTCCCGCCAAGGCTTGCAACAGATTGAAATCGCGCGCCTCATTGAAAATTGAGGTGATTTCTTTGAGAGTGTCTGGAACGAACCCACTTCCCTGTCATGAAACGCAACATGACAAATTTGAGGGCGGCAGCACGCTCTGCCCGAAACCTCCCGACCCTTTCGCAGGCCGAAATTGCGAAGCGGTGGCGGTTGAACGCTGATACGGTTCGAAAAATACTGAAGCCACTGAATTTGCCGCCGGTCCCGGGCCCCTGGAAACGGGCGCGCTATGCGATCCAGGACATCTGGCGCCTTGAGGGGATCCCGCAAGTTCAAATCTCCGACGAAGCGTTACACGCGCAGCTCATGGAGCCTTTACGGACGGCGGGGGAACTGGCCCATCAGCTCGGCTGCGACCCGGCCACCGTTCGAAACTGGGCACGCGAGGGGCACATTCCCTGTGCGCGCCTCCAAGGCTCCATCCGGTTTCACTTTTTCGCTGTCCGGCGGGATTCCGATGCGTTTTGAGGTTCCAAACACCGGTTCCCGGGCATTCGACCGAACGGGAAAAAGTGAGGCAGACGCCCACAGAACGTCACCTCAGTACTCTTTGCGGTCCTTTTCCTCATTTCGCTTTGAAAGTGCCGAAATTCGGAAAAAGGACCTCAATCCGCACCGAGAGAAAACCTGGCACTCAACACCATTCTTGAAGGGTCTCCGGGTCCGCTTCGAAAACACCAGCCACAATAACAATGGAGCAAAAAATGCATATGAATTTGCAGCACGCTGTTGAAATCCTCGACGCCGGGGAGCTGCCCTTCTCCGATGCAAACGCGAAGAAGATCCGGGGATCCGCCCGAAAATGCGCCAGGCTGCCCGCGTATAATTGTGACCTTTCCCGCATCCCGGTCGACGCGAAAGCCTTCGTATCGCGCTGGAGCCGGCACATGAGCGACAAGAATGCGCCCGACGGGTTCGAGACATTCAGGCAATTCTCGACATGGCATTCAAATGTGAAGAGCCTCATGGAACATGCATCCGGCGAGCGGCGCCAGCGGGATCTCCTGCGGGATGCCGCGGATGACTGGTCTGAACTGATCGGCACGACAGCCGGCATGATCCAGCACAGCCGCAAGGGCACCGGTTTGCAGCAGAACGACCTGATCGCGGTCACTGTGCTCAGGAATGCCGCCCGGGAACATGGGAAGCAGCCGCAGCAACTGACGCCTGGCATGATCCATGGATGGATGAAAGCAGCATCCCAATCGCAAAGAGCTGCGATGCGCCAGGCCGTTTCGACCCTCAACAAGCTTCACGGGCTCAAAGATCAGCTCGACGAAAGCCTGCTGCCGCCCCCGCTTGCAGAAATCCCAATGGTCACGGACCGGAGGATCACGCCGGAACTCCCACAGAAAATCGCCCGGGACATCTCGGAGTACGAAGCCGACCTGCACCGTGGTGAAGCCTATGGCGGACTTCTCGAGGGCCTGCGGAAACCGGGACGGAGCAAGGGCACTGTAAAGAATGCCAGAGATGCCGCGCAGTGGTTCTTTTCCTGCATGGCGGAGCTGGACCTGCTGGATCTTTCCACCGACCCGGACACCGAAAGTTTTGCAACTTTGTCCTGCATACAGGCTGCATACGATGCCGAAGTCGCTGGCGATTTCTACTGGAGGCCACTGGCAAAAACGACGGTCCGCAAGAACCTCGAAGGCACGTTCCGTTTCCTTCGCCGGTTCAACCCCGGTCTGGAGGCTGCCCAGCGCGCGTTCTTCGAAGGTTCCTATTTCCAGGGCTTAGATGACATGACCGAAGCAAACCAGGAGTTCTGCAGAAGGCTGGTCAAGTCGGATGCAAAGAAGCTCAAGTTTTTCAGCCTCGCCCGCCTGTTCCACCAGAAAGCCGCCCCCATGATCGCGCGGTATGAAGACCTTCCATACAACCAGCAGTCTCAGGCGGTGAATTGGGCATTGGCGGCAGCGGCAGCATCTGTTCTCACCTTCCTGCCCCTGCGGGCCGACACTTTGCTCAATCTTTCGGTAGAGGGCGGGGATGCGCATGTCTTTCTCCCGTACGGGAAGAAGTGCGCCGGGTTCGCCATCCCGCCGGACCTCGTGAAGAATAATCGCAGGATCAAGACATCGATCCAGCGGCGCGGAAAAACAGACCCGCGATTGATCCTGGACTGGTGGCTCGCGGACGCCCGGCCAATACTCATGGCCCGGTTGCAAAACCCTGATCCGGCGCTCCTTCTCGGCGGCGCAGGGTACGCCCGGCTCAACAAGGCCTGGCGGTTCTCAACGGCATCCGTCGACCTCTACATGACGCTCCACCAAGTCAGGCACGCTATTGCATCGATCCTGTGGAATGAGCCCGGCACAGAGCTGAACGTAATTGCCGCTCTCCTGGGGGACCAACCGGCAACCGTCGCCCGGAAATATGCCTTTTTCGATGACGAGACCCACATCGAGCGCGGGATGGCCGGCATGTCAGAGGTCAATGCCGCATTGGAAAAAGGATACCGCAAATGAGATTTCAGATCCGGGAAAGTGAGCTGCCGCGCCGCATGCGGCAGTTCCTCGCCGATATCGATTCAGGAACGGCATACGCCGCAGACACGCTCCAGAAGTCCCGCCCGGCGCTGTCCTCCTGTCTCTGCGGCCTGATCGACACGGCGAGGCAGTACAGTCTCCCTTTAGAGCTGAATTCGCGCACAGCAGAAGCGATGCTGTCCCGTCTTGCCGATGCAGGCTGGACGCAAAACTCCCTGTCCTCTCAGAGGACCTATCTTCGCCACTACGCCTACGAGACCGGCGAAGGTGTCGAATGGGCCTTGGCCTCCGGAGCCAATGATCGCCGGCCCGTCGAATTGGTTTTCAGAACACATTTCTGGACCCCCTACCGCTCCCTGATCCCCATGCTCACCGAGCAGGGGGTCGAGGACCGCCTCATCCGGCTTGCAGACCGCTGGCTGCGGCACCGGGACAACGTGAAGTGCCTGACCCTGGATCATGTTCTTGCGTTCAAGGCTGATCCCCGGAACCTCGGAAAACTGGCTGAATTCATGACCGCAATCGATCCAGGGAATCCGGATACGCGCCTGTTGCAAGAGGCGCAGCGAAAACGGCGCAGCAAGGCGAAAGGCAGGACGAACCAGCCAACGTACGGCAACCTTCCTGAGCCCTTTTTGTCCCAGGCAAAGGCAATCGCTTCCGTGCCCGGAGATAGAGGCGGTTTGTCCGGGAGCCGGGTCAAAGGCATGGGCTCTGCGATCCGGCGGTTGTTGCGTTCAGCCGCAAACCATGGGCTGGAGCCGGACCTTACAATGGATACCGCACGCGCCTTTGCGGCAGATCTCCTCGCCGATGATCTGAAAACCATCTCTGCCGCAGGGTATTGTGATTTCCTTGGATATTTCGCCAAACATTCGGGCTATCCGAAGGAGATTTCGGACGCGCTTCTGGAGACTCACTGGGCGCTGAAAGCCGATGCAAAAGAAGAGCGCCGGGAAAAAGAGATCAAACTTGCCAGAAACCCGGTCGGCCTTGTCGATTTCGCCATCACCGCCCATGAACTCCTCCTTCGGGCACCGGACGAGAACGACATCCGCAATCGCCGCCGGGACTACACCCTGGCCGGGGCCATCGCCCTGCTCTGCAAGCTCCCGATCCGCGCCAAGGATATCCGCAAAGGAAAGATCGGCGAAGAATTCTGCCGGGACAGCGAAGGCTGGAGTGTCGATTTGAAGACATCGAAGACCGGTCAAAAAATCAAAGGCCGACTGGCTGATTGTCTGACCCCCTATCTGGATGCGGTCCTCCTGATGGATACCGATCCGGCGCACCTTTGGCAGATTTACGATAGCCGGCTCGGCACTGCCCTGTTCGCCAATCCGGCCAGGGATTGGAAGAACTACGAACGCGAGTGGCTGCGCCGCAACATGGTCGAGAGGACGGGGCATAGCGCCCATATCGTTCGGTCGCTGATCTACGACACCTGCGTCCTGGATGACGACCTGGACCTCCGGGTGGCCCGGGCATTGTGCGGACATGGTCATGAAACGAGCAGGCTGTTCTACGAAATGAATGCGGACCGGTACCGCCGGGACCAAGCCCTGGATCAATTGGCCGCCATCGAAAGCAGCCTGACTACCTGAGGTGAAGGACCCTGGATTTCCTGTGCATCCCTCTTGTGAGACGCACAGGAAGTCCAGCCCCTCCACCGGTCAAAACAAGAAAGGAAAAGAACCACTCAACAGAAACCAGCGTCGCTCCGGAAAGTCTTGAGCCGCCCAAAAATACACAGGCGGCACCCCCCTTACACTTTCATTTCAGGAGTACACGCCAATGAATACCACACTGACACCCGCTGTTCGCGAGCTGCTGGAGTTCCTATGCGTTCACAACGAAGCGCTGCAAAATGCAGCATTCCTGCTCGGAGGCGCACCGGGACTGCGGCGCACCCAATCGCTGATCGACCGGCTTACCAGCACCCGTCATCTGAGCCGGAAAGCCAGGCAGGACCTGGTTGGGCTCTACCAGCTGCTATCACTGGAAAATGTCGGCTACCCCGATACCATTGAGACCGCCTGTTTTGCCATACTGGACCCTGAAGATCCAATCGTGGAGGACCTCTGCCTGCTGACTGACCATCTCCGCGATCATATGGATGCTGTCGAAGCCGAGGCGATCCTTCCGGTTTTCGATTTCGGCATCGCGGCATGAGGAAAACCAGCATGAAATACCAATTGGATGATCTGCCCGATCTCGAGGTTCTGGCCCTTCAGGCAATCCGAACCGGTCGGGTTCTCGCCAATGAGTGGCGGCAAATCCTCCCCGTTGTAGATGGGATGACACACGCAAAGGTCAGTGAAACGCTCAACCGACTGGACGAAGGCGACGTCTTTTCAATCCATGACGAGCACATTTGGGCTAAGCTGGAGAAAGCCCTGGTTAAAGACCTCAATGCGCACCGGGCCGGGTATGGAACATACGCTCTGGAATCCGACACCAGCTTCGACGACCTTTGGGACCAGGAGCTGGAACAAAAGCGCCGGCTCATGGAACTCTGGAAGTCCTTTATTTCTGCACGGCAGGCATTGATCGACCGCCGTCGCGCAGCCGAGTTGGCGTCACATTTTGCCGGGTAAAAAAATTAATGACCGGCACCTACGAAAGGGTGCCGGTTTCAGACTCTGTTGCTTTGATAAAGAATCTGATTGGTTGAGTTTCTGCTTTCTCGTCAATCACTCAGCAAATCAGAGAAGAACTCCGATACAGGAGAAACACCAGACATCCAGAGGTAATCCCGTGCCCTCGTCGCCGCCACGTATAGAAGATGACGCTCGGTGTTCATGACTTCGTCCAACTGAGCTTCATCCTTGGATGCTAACAGGCGTGCTTCGTCAGGCGGTTTTCCGTCATTCAACGAGGCGATAGCCACGGCGCGGTATTCTGAACCTTTTGCATCGTGCATCTGTAAAATCTGAGCTCCTGCATCAGCAAGCGCCGGTGCAAAACGTTCAATATCGCTTTCGTGCCGAAGCAGGACAGCCAGATCAGCACCAGGGACACCATCGTTTTCAATCCGTTCGTGCACCCACTGGATCAAAGCCTGGAGCTCTTCTTGGCAAGTCTCAAATATCCGGAATGTCGGAATGGGACCATCAAAATGAAGTGGTCCCAGAAAATCGGACAGCGAGCTAAGGTGTATCCCAAACCTATTGGAGGGATACGAGATGGCGAAACGCCGGAAGTTCACAGATCAGTTCAAGGCGAAGGTCGCGCTTGAGGCGCTGCGTGGTGACAAGACGATCCAAGAGATCGCGGCACGGCATCAGGTTCACCCGAACCAGGTGAGCACGTGGAAGCGTCAGGCGGTCGAGGGCATGGCCGATGTGTTTGCCCGTGGCGGCAAGCCGGAGGGGCCGACCGAGGCGGAGGTGAAGGAGCTGCACGCCAAGATCGGGAGGTTGGCCATCGAGAACGATTTTTTGTCGCAAGGGCTCAAGTGATGAGCCCGGCCAAGAAGAAGAGCATGATCCGCCGCGACCATCCCGATCTGAGCATCAGCCGGCAATGCCGGTTGGTGAAGCTGAGCCGGTCGGCCTTCTATTATACGCCCATCGGCATCAATGCGGCGACGCTGGCGTTGATGAAGAAGATCGACCGGGTGTTCACCAAATACCCGTTCTTTGGCAGCCGCCAGATCGCCGCTTATCTGCGTCGGGACGGCATCGTGGCGGGGCGGCACCGCATACGCCGTCTGATGGCGAAGATGGGCCTTGAGGCGATCTACAAGCGTCCCAGAACCAGCCAGCCGCATCCGCCGCATCCGGTCTATCCCTATCTGCTGAGGAAGATGCGGATCGACCGGCCGAACCAGGTCTGGTGCGCCGACATCACCTTCATTCCGGTGAAGCGCGGCTTCCTCTACCTGGTTGCCATAATGGACTGGGCAACCCGCAAGGTTCTGAGCTGGCGGCTCAGCAACACGATGCACGCCGACTTCTGCGTCGAGGCGTTGAAGGACGCCATCAGCAAGTTCGGTCCGCCCGAGATCATGAACACCGATCAAGGGTCACAGTTCACCGGGTCAGCCTGGGTCACCACGCTGAGCGAAGCCGGCGTGCGCATATCCATGGATGGCCGGGGCCGGTGCATGGATAACATCTTCATCGAGAGGCTGTGGCGCTCACTCAAACAGGAGGCGGTCTATCTCGAAGAAATCGCCCACGGGTTCCAGGCTCGGCGGGTGATCGGAAATTGGATGACGTTCTACAACACCGAACGGCCGCATTCTTCCCTTGAGCGCAGAACGCCCAAGGAGGCATATTGGGACGGTCAAGATCAGAAAATGGCAGCATGAAACCTAACCCGGATACACCTTAGAAACGCTGCCAAAATGTCCGAAAAATCGGGACCACTTCAGGGAAAGGCGTGCAGAACCTCTCGAAGGTAGAAATGGCTGTTGTTGATGTTCCCTTGGGTGAGTGTCACGAAGCCCAGAACCTGTCCTCCCTCAAGATCTTCACCTGGTATGCTCTTTGCAGTTTTGTTTTTTTTTGGAGTCGGCGCCTCGGGAACGGTTTCCACGAATGCCTCGACCAAATCACCCGCTGCATCGAGGACCGCTGATCTGCGAGGCGCGCATGAACCTTCCGCAAGCAAGACGACCTCGGCAGCCGCGCGCGCGTCTTCACCCGCATCATGGTGATCAAACGACAGTCCAAGGTAGGTCTTGAGTGACGCCAGTCCGTGGCCACCATTGCCTTTCAATTCCGGCCAAGCCCTACGAGCAATAGTTACGCTATTCTGCCAATCCCAATTTGGTTCTGATCGATCGGCGTTTGCGCAGGCTGCCCGGATCGCACTGCGATCGAAGCCGGAATGCTGGTAGACGGTGAGGCCTTCGAGTGCCTGCTCCAGTACCCGCAGGACACGCTCGAATGTCGGCGCTCCTGCAACCATTGCATTGGTGATCCCGTGGATATTGGTAAAGACCCAACGCGTTGTCTGTGGATCGACATAGGTTACCCATGTTTCGATCTCGTTGTCCGGGCGCACGCAAGCCACGCCAATCTGACAGATACTACCGCGGTCATGGTTCGCCGTTTCCACGTCCAGAGCTACGAAACGGAACGGACCCTCGGGAAAAGGTGGCACAATATCCGTCTTTTCCGGTTTTCCCGAAACGGACGCAGCATCGTCTCTCAGGAAACGAGCCTTTTGACGATCAAGAGCTGCCCTTTCGTCGTCACCAAATCCCAGATGACTGATGATAAAATCCACGAGGCTCTCCGGCTCATCATAAGTATCCATACCTCTGCCGTTCCAGGCAACGGCATGGCCCGGGGCGAGCGCAATCACTTCTTGCTCCAACCTGGAAATGTCCCACTCGTCCGCCAGCGGCACCCAGACCGCTTTGCAATACTTAGCCACAAAGGCATTTCGCAACTTCTTGGCAATGTCACCGTCGGCCTTGGTATCGGGGTCGTTTCGCTTCCGCCACATCCTGCCGGTATTGTACATACGCGAGAAGTAGTGGCTGGTTGTCTCGGAGCCTGTGCGATGACGCTGATGGATCCGCTTGAAGAATGTTTCACTCTCGGACGACGTGGATCCGATGTAGCGAAGATCTCCGAAGTGGTCGACGAGGCCATATATCCCGCGACAATCCCTGGGTGCCATCACGGTCGGCTGAGGTGTGGCCTTAAGAAGTTGCTCCAAGATTTCCCTTGCATCGGGCGCTTCCGATCCGCCGCGGAAGAAATTCAACATGTTTCAAACCTATTCGTCATGCCGCGACTCCTTTATCGCAGGTAATTCCAAGCCAAAGGAAACTCCTATCCAACGGGAGATCAACAGCCGAAGGTGCCATGGCAAATCTTTTTCAAGACCCAACCACTATTTTCGGTTTTAGAAATACGAGGTGGCGCAACAGATGAAGTGCGCCACCTCAACGTGAGCAATATTCACGGTTTGCCGGATGTAAAATCCCGGCTTTGTGGGCTCCGCACGGGATCGCCGCCATCCCCACAGCCGCACTTGATCCGCCCCACCGTGCGGCGTCTCCTGCGGTCCCCGCGCTTTTTCGGGTCCGGGTCCCCAGTCGTGATCCCATCCCAATTGACGGGAACCACTTGGATCACAAAGTCAGTGCTTCCGTCTCCGTAACCTTTTCAAATTCGGGCAGAAACTCGGTATGGTGCATTTCTATGTATCGTACGATCCGTGGGTTTTTGATGAGCTTGGAAACATACCCCCGCGCCAGAACCAGATCGAGATGATCGGATCCGTAGGTATCTTCGACCAATCGCAGCTCCCGCTCCAGATTTGCAGACTCGCGTTCCATAAGCTCAAGTTGCTGGCGGGAAACCCCCTTTGCAGCCTTGGGTTTCTCCGGATTGACAAGCTGGCTTTCAGGCGTCGCAGCCAGCAGCGACTTCGCATAATTCACGGTGAACTTGTTCATGGTTACCATCAGCTCCGCAGCTTCAATCTGGCGCAGCGGCTTCATCTTCTTGAGAACACGAAACCCCGTCAGCGTGACCTGCTTGTCCTTCAGCAATTCAGCCGCTTCTGGACAGATCCCATCCAACAGGCGCCTCTTCTCCTGGAGCGTTTTGATGTTGATATTCAAGGCGCGCGCTAATCTCTCCTCTGGAACGCCACGCTTCAAAGCCATCAGGATCATTTTGTGTTCCTGAATGATCGCAAGCCGGCTGATGCGCTTGTTGTAGGTATAAGCTTCGTCATCAGTGGAGATTTGGCAAAGAGCATCACGCTTACCCAGGTCTTGCAGGATTGCATGGCGCAAGTGCCCATCGAGAAGCATGTAATTCCCTGGGTCAGACTTGTCCGCAGTGACGACAAGTGGCTCGACCAGACCGATTTCCTCAACGGATGCAGCAACCTGACGATACTTGACCGTCTCCTTTGTCCCTTTCTGGACGACGTAAAGTGGATAGATGCGTCTCAGCGGGACACGGACAAATTCCTTTTCAAACGCCAGAGTAATCTGTTTCTTTTGCTTTGAACCCTTCATTGTATTTCCCCTGTGCGGGACGCAAGCCTGTCAGTCAGCTTCTTCGGAATTGTCGCCAGGCTTTCCGCGCGAAGCAATGTCACGAAATTTTCATCGTTCAGCAAAGTCCGCAAAGCTTCCGTGATGAACATCAATTCGTTGCGGGTTGCCGTCGCCTTTCGAAGCAGCACCTGCTTCTTCTCCACGTCGTTTTGGTATGTGCGCAGCAGGCTTTCGACAGATAGCGGCCGTCTTTGCCGCTTATCCGTGCCGGGCTGCCCCTTGCCATGCTTCTGGCGAGCCTCCACCAAGCGCTTTGCGGCCAAGAGCCTGCTCCCCCGGAGAAGGTTGCTCTCATAGGCCTGGCGCAGGATGTCTTGTACTTTTGCATCGTCGGCGTCGGCGATGTCGACAGCTACACTTACCGGAATTTTGCTACTTTCAACCGCCCGTAGAAGCCTGTGTTCACCGCTTTCCAAAAGCCGCAGCACACCGCGCACATATTTCATCGTCAGATTAGTCTTTTGCGCGATTTCGACGTCTGAATAGCCCCTATCTTTCAAACCTTTAATGTCGCGGAGCAGATCCAGAGCTCTGTGCTGCCGGCGGGCTACATTCTCAACAAGACTCATGACAAGACAATCTTCACCGCTGGCGGAAATCACGATCGCGGGGATTTCTGTTTGCCCAAGCTCTTGGAAGGCTTCCAGCCGTCCCTGGCCGCAAACCAAATCATAATGCGGGTCAGCATCGCTGTCTCTTCTTGCCACCGTGATGGGCCGTTTCAGGCCCAGTACAGCAATGCTGTCGACCAGCGCAGCAAAGGCATTACGGTTTCGAACGCGAGGATTGATGACCGTAATTCGATCAATTGGCACCATTTCCGCAGCTGTGTGAGCTTCCTCAATCATCAGGCGGCCTCCGGAAGTGGTACCTGAATCGCCATTTCGAACAGGGGAGACAGCGTGCCGAAACAATAAGCATCAAGCGATAACCCGTTGTTCTCTGCAAGCCGAAGGCGCGGTAGTGTCATGTCGATGCCTGGAAGCAGGTAATAATCGAGCGGGCTCTGGTTCGGCCTGTCCATACGAACAGCAACAGTGATGTCGGGCTTCAGCCTCGTGTCGAAACGGATGTTCCAGCGGAGGGAACCTGCGCTTGTCTGATGACACCGGACAATGACCAGTGAAGCAGTAAACTCATTGTTAATAGTCAGGAGATCCGTACTTGGATCCTGTTCTACAAACCCGCCTGCTGCTTCAATTCCTGCTATAGTTTCCGCCACAACACCAGGGTGCAGCTCACGCAGGCGACGATTGATCTCAATATACCGGTAGTCGCGATCCGGTTGGAAACCAACAAGCTTGTATGCGCGAATTAAGCTCCCGAATCGGGTGCGGTAAGAACCGCTTGACGGAAGCGCGTCCGCTTCGTCGATGATCAGGCCTGACAAATATCCCTGGGATTGAAGGATATCCCGAAGGCCGGCCAGCATCTCATCGTCAGTCAGCCTGGCTGATCTCGCGCCAATGATGGCACCAGCCGCGGAAAAGAGCTCCGGATCGACAATTGCTTCGAAGACACCCTCCGCTCTGACCCAAGTATCCGGGTCGTTTTGCACGCGATGCTTCTTCAACTTGAAAGAGCTTCGGTTCCAGACATTGTTCCCGATGTATTTCTCGTTGATCAGAAGCTGGTGCACGGTACCTCGGGTCCAAGCTCGCCCCAGATCGGTCAGTATTCCACGGGAGTTCAGCTTTTCAGAGATTTCTGCTTCAGATTTGCGTTCCTCAACAAACGATCGAAATATCTCCACTACGATGGCAATTTCTTCGTCAGGCCCCGGCACAAGGATCACCCGGTCGGTTTGAATACTCTTATGCTGGCCTCGTTCAAGAATACCTTTGGGCTGACCTCCCTCATCGATCAGCATACGCCTCAGACCGAAACCCGGCGGCCCGCCCTGCCGGAACCCGCGTTCAATCAGGCGGCATTGCCCGGCGAATACCTTCTGGGAAAGCTCGCGGCTGTATTCACCGGCCATCGCACGTTTGACGCCTTTGACAATCGTCGATACCGGACTGCCATCATTCTCAAATTGCTCGGCACAATAGACGACTGATATGCCCGCACGCTTGCAGATGTATTCGTAATAAGCACTTTCGTCGGCATCCTGAAACCGCCCCCAGCGGCTGATGTCGTAGACAAGAACAACCTTGAAATCGGCGCTCCCGGATTGAATGTCTTCGAGAAGCTGCTTCAGCCCGTCGCGCCCTTGAATTCGAAGACCGCTCTTTCCTTCATCCGAATAGGTCCGAACTATATCGATGCCTCGCCGCCGGGCGTATTGCGCAATGGCGTCAGACTGGTTCTCAGTCGAGTAGCGCTGGTGTTCTGTTGACATGCGCACATATTGCGCTCCGCGGATCGCACGCTGGGATTTTGGAGCCCCAGGGCTCTCTTCATGATCATCGCGCCAACTCAAGAGCCAATCACCTCCCTTCGTCAAAATGCAAATCAGTTGGGAATGGCCGCGATTCCTGCGTGCCAAAGCTTAAACGCGGGACCTCGGAAAAGTGTTTCCGAAGATGGGCAATGTTTTTTTCAGATCAGGACAAGGGCACATGAACAAATTAGACTACCGACTGGAGATCGCGGCTGCACTAAAGCGCGAACTTGGGGGATCTCACCGGGCGATCAAGGCTTCCATGAACTGGACAGGGGCATCTGAGAGAACCGCGAAGAACTGGTTGGCCGGAGCACACTGCCCAACGGGCGAGCACTTGATCGAACTCATGAGGCACTCAAATGAGGTCGCGGTAACTGTGCTGGCCTTGTGCGGCAGAAACGAAGCATGCATTTCTTTTGAGCTCGAGCGGCTCCGCCTAACACTTGTCAGAATGCTCTCGACTGCAGAGGAATTTTTGGGCCCAGAAACTGGGGCACCGCATCAAGCCGCAGAAAACCGTCGCGGCAGCAAAGAAAGCTCATAGTCTGCTCAGATACTGAGTGTGGCGCGTCCTCAAGGCACTGCAAAATGATCCATGCCTGAGACAGTGAAATCTGAAGGCCGGAGAAAGCGTGTTTCTGCACCATGCGCGCCGGGCAATCATCGGGTTCGGATGCCTGCAACACATTTGCTCAACTGGGCACTGCATCCTCAGACTGCAGCGTGGATACAAACTGGGATACGTTCTTTTCCACTTGACCGCATATCCTCAGTATTTTACCTTTTAATTGTGTAATAACATGGACTTAGCATGGCATCCTACCACCCCAGCCATCGGCCTTTCAGGAAAATCTGATGACCAGCTGCTCTTGCGCGTGATCCGTAGTTGGGCGCTTTTGCGATTTATGCGGGTTAGTGGGTGTCGCGCAGGATGATTTCTGCGTGGAGCCGTGTGGTTTGTTCGCTTGCATTCGGATCTGCGAGACGGCGGTCAAGGCTCGACAGGACTGCATCGACCATATCGTCAATTGGATTGCGTAGCGTTGTCAGGCGCACGCCGGGCCAGCGCGCCATCTCGATGTCGTCAAAGCCCACAACCGACACATCGGTGGGAATACATTTTCCTGCATCG
>Ga0208015_1000735_pt1 | contig 14599 bp, 15 predicted proteins | sample 26BtaG_FD_184101 | JGI IMG/M metagenome (GOLD analysis project Ga0208015, IMG submission 184101) | Marine viral communities from Cariaco Basin, Caribbean Sea - 26B_WHOI_OMZ_CsCl (SPAdes) (version 2) | ecosystem: Environmental > Aquatic > Marine > Oceanic | place: Caribbean Sea: Cariaco Basin...
TTATTTGATTATTGCATTGCATTGAATTGCAGCAGTTATGACAATCCTTGCATGATTCCTGCGGAGGCATTATCATGAGACAAAGAATCTGTGATAACTGTAAGTCTGAGATTCCATCAGGAAATGACCTACTCCCAAAATAAATCCACCTAAAGGTGGGGGTTTCTCACGCAGAAGCCTTAACTTAAACTGTTCGGTAAAAAACACCGAAAAGTTTAATGTGACTTCCGCTAACCCAAGAAACCCCAACGTGAAACCAATTATCACTTAAGTCGGTGATAATATGGTAAAAAACAAATACAAACATTTCAATCCAGAAAAATACAAGATTGAATCAAAGATAGCAACTGTTAAGCGAGGACATCACTGCAAGTTTAACATTAACTATCACATAATATGGATACCAAAATATAGAAAACATGTATTAATAGGCAAGGTGAAAGAAGTGTTAAGACAAATAATCGAAGGACAATGTTACGATTTGAGGATAGAACCTTTGGCATTAGAGATAATGCCAGACCATTTACATTTATTTGTGGGTGCAAGACCAACATCAACGCCATTTAAGATAGTGAATCAACTTAAAGGTAACACAAGCATACAGTTAAGAAGATTGTTTCCTGATATTAAATATTTGGGCTTCAAACAACATTACGGAACTGGATTTAAAGCGTTATGGGCTAGAGGTTATTATTGTGGTTCTGCTGGACATGTTTCTCAAGAACAAGTTAAGAGATACATTCAAGAGCAAGACGGAAAAGATGTATTTGAATACGATATATTTAACTGCCCTGAGAATTTAAAGGGACAACTAAAGATAGGTGATTTTTGTGGAAATTAAGTATGATAAGTTTTTAGAAAGAAAACTTATCTTAGAAGAAAAAGCAGGATTCGATTGTAAGGAACTTCCAGAGAATTTATTTGACTTCCAAAAAGCAATAACTAAATGGGCTGTGAAGAGGGGAAAGTCAGCAATATTCGCTGACACAGGGCTAGGAAAAACTATGATGCAAGTTGCTTGGGCAGAACAAATAACAAAAGAAACAAAAAAACAAGTTATAATAGTTGCCCCTTTGTGTGTTGCTGAACAGACAGTTAAAGAAGCAAAGAAGATTGATATAAAAGTCAAATATGCAAGAGAGTATGGGGAAGAGCCGATACTAATAACAAATTATGAAATGGTTGATTATTTTAAAAATGCAATAGAAAATAATAAGTTCTCAGGGATTGTCCTAGATGAATCATCTATATTAAAACATCAAGATTCAAAAACAAGACAAAAGATGATAGAATTATCTCAGAATATTCCTTATAGATTATCGTGTACAGCAACACCAAGTCCAAATGATTATATGGAATTAGGTTCACAAGCAGAATTTTTAGGCATAATGGATTCTGTTGAAATGCTATCTTTATTTTTTACTCATGATGGGAGCGAAACTCAGAAATGGAGATTAAAAGGTCATGCTAAAAACAGATTTTGGGAATGGTTAAGCAACTGGGCTGTGTATATTAAAAAACCATCAGATTTAGGATTCTCTGATAAAGGTTATGACTTACCAGAGTTGAACATAGAACACATTAAAATAGGTGGTTTTATTGATGCAAATTGCTCTGGTATTCAAGGAAGGCACAAAGCAAAAAGAGAAACAACAACAGAGAGAGTAAAAGCATGTTCAGAGATAGTAAACAAAAGCAAAGACCAGTTTATTGTTTGGTGTCAAAGAAATGATGAATCTTCTGGTTTAAATAAACTAATTAAAGATTCTGTCGAGGTTGTTGGAAGTGATTCTATTGAAGATAAAAAAGAGAAAATAATGATGTTCACTGATGGAAAAGTTAGAGTACTTATAACAAAACCAAAAATAGCAGGTTTCGGTATGAATTGGCAACATTGTAATAAAATTATGTTTGTGGGATTAACTGATTCTTATGAACAAATTTATCAAGCCATAAGAAGATGTTGGAGATTCGGTCAAAAAAATAAAGTTGATACTTATTTTATAACACATTCAAGAGAAGGAAAGATGTTACAAAACATCAATAGAAAGGAAAAACAAACAGAACAAATGGCTACAAATTTAGTGAAGTATATGAGGGAATTTCAGAAAAAGAAAGTATTTGAACTTAAAAGAGAAAGGATGAAATACAAAACAGGTATTAAAAAAGGTAGTGGATGGAAATTATATCTAGGGGACTGTGTTGAAGTAATGAAAGGAATGAAAGACGAGAGCGTTGATTATTCTATATTCTCACCACCCTTTGCATCGCTTTATGTTTATTCAAATAGTGATAGGGATATGGGAAACAATCGAACTTATGAGGAGTTTTGGAATCATTTTAATTATTTTATTCCAGAATTATATCGTATATTATCTTCTGGTAGAAATGTATCTGTTCATTGTATGAATCTGCCAACTAGCAAACAAAAGGATGGTTATATAGGAATAAAAGATTTTAGAGGAGATATTATCAGAGCATTTGAGAAATGCGGATTTATTTATCAAAGTGAAGCTGTAATCTGGAAAGACCCAGTTGTAGCAATGCAAAGAACAAAAGCTCTAGGATTGCTATGGAAACAAATTAAAAAAGATTCTTCAATGTGTAGGCAGGGTATTCCAGATTATCTTTTAACTTTCAGAAAGAAAGGTGAAAATAAAAAACCTATAAGTCACAGTTCAGAAGAGTTTCCAGTAAATAAATGGCAACATTATGCATCACCTTGTTGGATGGACATAAACCAAACAAATACTTTAAATGGAAAATTAGCAAGAGAAGAACAAGACGAGAGGCACATATGCCCATTACAATTAGATGTGATTTATAGAAGTATTGATTTATGGAGTGCAAAGGGAGATACTATATTCTCACCATTTGCAGGAATAGGGAGTGAGGGTTTTGTGGCACTTCAAAATAAAAGAAATTTTATTGGAATTGAACTTAAAGAAAGTTACTGGAAGATTGCGTATGAGAATTTATCAATAGCAGAAACTATGGAAAAATTAGATTATGGAAATAATGGAAAAAACATAAAACCAAAACTGACAAAAGGAAATTATGGGAATAGTAAATTAAGTTCTTTTTTAGACAAAAGACACAAACCAGAGGTTAATAAATCTCACAACAATCTGCAAAATAAACCAAGCGAGGTGAGTGCTGATTCCTCCCAACCCTAAAGGGCAGGGTATCCTCAGCACATTTTTATGAGTTCATGAAAGTCTGTAGAACTCATTGGGATGGACATCAACAAAAACTGACACATGTAGGAGATCTTTGCCCTGCATGCTGGGAGGCACTAATGAAATGATATGGAGCACATTGAATTTATTATTATGGACTTTGATCTTGCATGAGCTGGGACACTTCTTATATTTTAAGATTGTAGCAAAGAGAGATGTTGAGATCAGGATCAGCTGTCAAGGGATTAAAAGGATCACATGCAGAATAGGCTATCCATTGGATTATAAGATCCTGGAGCAAAGACAGAAGTATGAGCTTTATGCCGCAGGGATCTTGATGGGATTATTACCTCTCATGCTTGCTGTTTTTATCAATGCATTCTATTCAATACTGCTGCCAGTTTATTTTTTTGCATGCAGGAATGACATAAAAAATATATGGAGGGTTACACATGGACAAGGAAAAAATCCAGGAGATTGAAGAAGAGCTAAAGAGTGGATATGATGAGGAGTATGCGAAGCATTACAGAGAACAGAAGCAGAAATATCTCAAAGAGAAAGCTGCAAAGGATGCAATCAGGAATGCAAAGAAAGAAAGCAGGGGTCTGATAGGATTCTTGAAGTTTATATTTAGTGGTGGCAGATTATGAGTATTAAACTATGGATCCTTTTGATCATGATTGTCATTGCAGCCATAGCAATAGGTTTGAGGATATTCCAGAAGCTCCCAGAATCTGTGATGAATCTTCTAGGATTCTTGTTTGTCATGATCATTATTATCCTGGGCATAGTATATTTATTCAAGAAGATGTCACAACAATCAAGCTGGAATTAAAGATGAAATTTGCTATATATTGCAGAGTGAGCACAGGATCTCAGACAACAGATAACCAGGAGCTGAGGCTTGTTGAATATGTCAAAAGACAGGGATGGAAGTTTGATGTATACAGAGAGACAGAGAGCAGCAGGAACACAAGACCAGTGAAGCAGAAAGTATTGCAGCAGCTAAGGAACAAGGAGTATGATGGAGTCCTGATATATAAACTTGATAGATGGGCACGCAGTAGCCAGGAGCTGATCCTGGAGATCACAGAGATCTATGAGAGAGGCATAAACTTCATATCCCTGTCTGACAATATAGATCTATCGACTGCAACAGGCAAGCTGCAGTTTCAGATCCTGGCAGCATTTGCAGAGTTTGAAAGGAACCTCATCAGAGAGAGGACACTAGAGGGCCTTAACCGAGCCAGGAAGCAAGGGAAATGTCTTGGGAGGCCCAAAGGCAGCAAGGACAAAAAGCAGAGGAGGAAGTCAGGATATTGGAGGAGATATGATGGAACCAACCATATTCATTGATGCAACAACAAAGATTATTATCACCATAGTTCAGATTCTTGGTGGATTGACCATGATCCTAGCAATCTGGATCTCATTCAGACAGCTTCAACTACAGAAAAAAGAAGTGATTGCTCAGAATCAGAGAGTTATAGAATTACTGGAGGATATTTCATCCAAATTACAGGGCAAAAAACCCCCCCCTAGAAAATAGCCCATTTTATTTATATATGGATGCTGAACCAAACAAATGTCCGTTTGTTTGGTATGGTTTACATAACATTATGTAAGGTTATGTAAACCTGGTCAGCGGGGTAGGCTGACCAGGAGAGGTAAATAATGGTTACAGAATCAGTCTGAGAACTTATATATCAACAGGCTTGCAAACAATATGACCATAGGATAAGCCAGGACATTGATATATATCAATTCAGCACCCCACATCAATATTGCAAGGATCATGCAGATTGTTGCAGTGAATAAAAAAGTTTTCTTTGTATCATTCTCATAATGTTTGAACACAATAAAGATTATTAGATAACTTAATGCCAGGAGACCAATGCCTAAGAAACCACCAGACAGCTGATTCACTGCGACAAACTGCTGCTGGATGTCCACTGCATCTGTTAAATTAGTTGTGTTATACATTTTTACAGCTCCCACTTGACCAGTGCTGAGATGAACACAGCAACAAAGATCAAGATGATCATGATAGATCCTACAACGATCCTAAGATAGCCTCCCACTGCTCCCATGTTTGCATCATCTATTGCAGCATTGCTCATGTCATCAAATACATCAAAACTATTCTTTGTAAGCTTCAGGGCCTTATATGCATCACTGAAATAAGATCCTATAACATCCAGGATCCCTGGCTTCTCAGATATGCCAGACACTTCTGTCTTTATATCTTCAGCCTGGACATTCAATTCATCAAGCTGATCATATATGACCATGCTGCTATTATCATATTCCACATCATAGTTGCTCTGCATTGCTCCCATAAATAGCACAAAGACTGCTGAGAAGAATCCTATTGCAATCAATCCCACCATAAACTCACTTATCTTGACCATTTTTATCACTTCTTATTACTGCTGATCATTGATGCCACCCACATGCAGACTATCCAAATGCCCAGAGCTATCCCCCAGTTTATATCAATCAAATTTATCACAGTGCCTATGACCAGGGGAATAGGTGCCAGGATCAAAGCAACTGCCTTGTCCCAGTAACCAATGAATATAAAGACAAAAGTCAGGATCCATATAAGGAATATGCCCAGCTTGCCAGTTGATATAGACTCCTCAAACTTCTTTATCAGACTTTCCAAGAAATACTCCTCATCTCCAAAATACACATATGTTGATGCAGTATAACTTCTTCCTGTTGTGTTTGATACAGGGATCAGGAGAGTTGCAGCTGTGCTTTCCACACAGCTCTGATTATAGAGCTCTTTCCCAGAAGCTGAGATTTGATACACTCTGATACAGCCCTGCGTCACTATATTGTTTGCATCACTATAAGTCCATCTAAAATTGTTAGTTGCATTATTAAATATCAGCTGCGAATTTATATCTTGACTATTGTAGAAGTTCGCTGCTGTCGCATTCCCTAGTAGGATCTGAAACTCAAGAGTGGATCCAAATATATATGTTGGAATCGTTATCTTTTTAACATCTCCCAAAGGATACTCAAGAATAAACTGGTAAAACTCATCATTAAGCACAAGACTCAAAACAGCCTCTCCTTCAAAGTTAGTCTTTGCGATTTCTCTTATGATATAGCTGTTTGTATCAAGATCATATCTAAGGGCCTTGATATAAACTCCTTCCAGCTCATCATCTGCCTCATCTGAGACTGTTGCAGTCACTTGTGTTGCACTTGAATTATGCACTAAGAACAGAGTGATATTTGTATGTGTCCTATTCTGCAGATTAAAATAGTAGAATCTCTCCAAATACCCCACAGCAGTATATCTGATTGTATGTTCAACATTTGACAATCCCTGAAGATATAAGCTGCCATTTGTTGATGTGTGATTGTTTGCATATCCATCAGTGATAAGCTCAACATCAACCTCATCTATAGTGCTTGCATTCTTCTCATCCTTGAATGAAAATGTAATACTGTTCAGATTGTATATTGAGAAATTCAGCTCCTTAAACCAAAAGTCCATCAAGACTGTTTTTGATGTGAATGAATAGTTTGTCTTATCAACTTTGACAGTATAATTCAGGCCAGGATCAAGCTCAATCAGCAGAGTTCCGTTTGTTGTGTTAGCTGTGTAGTTTGTTCCGTTTGGAGCTGTTGCAGTTATGTTGTAAATACTGACAGTTGATCCATTCCTGCCATAGATCACGCTTGTAATATTGAGGAGATACTTGCTATAGTTGAGATATGCATTATAGTTTGCAGTCACATTGATCTCAATAGTCTTGTCATCAAAGCCTCCTTTTGAGAAAGTCACATTATGCATCTGTGTCTCCAGGACATCTATAGGAAAGCTTGAAGCTGATATATTCCCCAGAGCTGTGTCTGAATAATATGTTGTCCCATTCAAAACCATTGAGAAGTTGGTGAGAGAATAGTTCCAGTAGTTAGCTGTTGCATTGATATAGGAGTTTGTCACATAAAAGCTATACTTGAGCTGTTTTGAATTAGTGCCTCCTATAGAATTAAACTCCAGCTTGTCTGTTGCTTTCAGTGTATGCACAATTATCTTATAGTCCCCAGATGGCAGCCTGCTGTATTCCACTTTGTCCATATTATCAGGCATATCAAAATCGATCCAGTTGCCTGTGTTTGTCTCTGGATTCCAGATCACAAGATGCCCTGGATAGTCAGAGAAAGGCCTCTCATAGATCTTCCTGCCATTCTCTTCTGATACAATAAACGTGAATTTCTTTTTTGGCTTGTTATACTGAGTCTTGATCTTATATCTGTCTTTCTTTTTCTCAGCCTCTGCTCCACTGAAGTCCAGATCAGCTGATAATACTCTGATCTTGTTCTTCTCCTCAGTATCAAACTCTATGGCATTAACATAATGCTTTATCCCATATGCCTTGATCTGCTTTTTTGTATGGTCATCTGTTGCCTTGATATTGACTGTATAGTTTCCTATGCTCCAGTTTCCAGTATAGTAGATCTCCTCAAGTGAATACTGAGTCACATTAAGATCCAGCTCCTCATGGAAATACCAGATCCTATTATCCTTGTCTGTGATATTGACAGCAACCTGGAAAAGATACACATCCTCAAATGTAAGGTTTAAGGTAAGATTCGTGATCCTTGAGTCTATGATAGTCAGATTATCCACACTGAACGAGGTTGATGCATTAACAGTGATAAGAGGATCCACTGTGTCAATATGGAATGTTGAGGAGTTTGTTGTATTAATCAGCCCTTCCTGGCCTATAACATAAGCTTGCGTATGGAAAAAACTCCCATCAAGATCCACATACTCAGATGATAAAGTATTAAATGGTGTTCCGTTGAGTGTGTCATAATGTAAATGCCTTATCTGTTTTGCTGTCAAGTTTGTATCAAATATCATGATTTCATCAATTAAGCCATTAATTAATGATGTTGGATTTTGGTTATTTAAATAACAGCCAATACATACACTGATGTTAGAACCATATAAGGATATGACATCACTATCGCTTGTTTTTGTTACAGATGGATCATATACTCCATCCCTGTATACTTTCAGAGTATTTGATGAAAAAGTGAATCCTATCTGGTGCCAACTACCATCAAATACTGGAAGGCTTGAGGAATATAACTTGTATCCTGATCCAGTAGATCCATCATCAGAAAGATAAACAGAAAACCCATTACTAGCTCCTGGAGTATTTCGTATCATCCAACTTCTTGCAGTAGGGCCAATATCCCATTTAGAGATTACTACATTCCCCTCAGTATTAGAGCTCTTTACCCATACAAAGACACTTAAATTTTCTGTTATATTTAGATTACCATCACCAGAAACATTAATCAAACCATTTGAACCATTAAACTGAAAACATCCTCCATAAACACAGTCAGTAGAGTTCCAATAAGCTCCTCCAATTACACCCCCATCATTTCCATGACCAGAATAGTCAGGCTGTGATGTATTACTGCCCTCATCAAAAGGCATCAGCAGAGATGTAAAACTTTTATTATTCTTATACCAGTTTGTTATATTTGTTATTGTAGAATTTTCTAAATCACCAGTCACAGCTGTTGAGATCCAGCTTGTCAAATTATCATACTCCCCGATAAGTGTCCCATTTGTGCTATTCAACGTGACTGAAATATTAACCACTGTGCTCACAGAAACAGAGCTCTGCATTGACACAGAATAATTAGCAAACACATCACCACCATATAATCTGTGCTCAACCTTTGACAGTGTGATCCTATTGACAGAGTTTGCTCCTGTCCCAGTATGTGCATGATATAGGTCTATATTATGCATTGATGATCCATCAGATCCCTTGCTTGTTTGGCTTGCTTCTGATCCTGTCCCATACTCAACATATGCATTATATGAGTTTGCGCTTGCTGTGTCCCAGTTTGTCCATATCTGATAAGTCTCATATTGCGTAGGAGGATCTACTAGAGTGATCCAACCGCCATCATACCATCCGATCACCTCATCATCAGCTCCTCTTCCAGCAAAGCCTGCAAAAGTAGTGACTCCCTCAGATGTCAGCCTTAGTCCGCAGTAGTTTGTCCCATCTGCGCAGCTGCTGTTCATTGTATATGAAAAATAAAGCTTTCCAGTTTGAGCTGTAGGCAGAACATAGTTGTATGTAGTGTCATGAGTCCCACAAGTCAAGAATCCGTTTGTCTCAGCAGAGCATCCCCCTGACCAGTCATTCCTTTTTCCAAATGGGTTATAGTATATTGTCAGAGGCACTTCATCTGCATTGACAGTCATCTTTGTCTTATTGTCATAGCATATAGTTAGGTTTGGCGCATACCTATCTGCATCAGTTGATAAGAATACCAGCAGCTTCATGTATGTGCCATTTGCTGCTGTTGCATTTCCAGCTGTCTTTGATATGTTATAGTAATCCCTGTTAAATAACTGTGTTGTGAAATTCATTGTCCCATTAGCCTTGACAAGTATATATGACCAGTCCTGGATAGATCTGTTTCCGTTTGAGTCAGGATAGTATGCTTCCCCATTCTCATCTGTGATATTTATTGCAAATGTTTCATTGACTCTTGTCTGCGGAGCCTGCTCACTATTGCCATAGCTTATGTGTATTGTAGCCTCATAGTTATGATCTGGGCAGTTTGCAGTTGCAACAACTATGCTGCAGACTATAGCAAACATCAATGCCCATAATAAGATTTTATATTTCATTGTTGTCCGTAGTAGTTCTTTGCGAACATAACCCCCACAGCTGATAAACCTATGCAGATAGCATATATCAATAGATGTGTCAGGACATGGTGCGCCATTGGATAAAGTGGCACTACATCATCAGCAAGTGCATCATCATTTGCAATCTCTTCGTATGAGTTTCCCATGTAAACTGTAGCTATAAACACAAAGATCATCAGCACCAGTGTGAAAATTATAAAGATTGGCTTTGTATCTGTTGTATAACTTGCCACCAATACCAGGCACCACATCAACACAAAGAAGAGCATAAACAACCCATCAAACAATCCATGAAAATTGTCATGCTGAGTCTGCACCATTGCCTGAGCTGTTGCATCCATATCAGCATCTGCTTGTATATCATCATTCAGATCATTAAATACATAAGTTGAGAAATAAGTTATCAAGGCAAAAGCTATCAGCAGAATGATGACCATAGCTGTGTCTGCTATGACATTAGCCTTCTTATTCTTTCTAAAACCTAAACCTAAAGTTTTCCTTCTCATTTCTCCTCTTTCTCCTTTTTTGTTGGAACATATCCATAAGCTCACAGTCATCACTTGCAATCTCAGCAGTGAGCTCAAGGACACTCATGTCTTTATTGACAGCTTCCTTCTTGATTCTTTTCTTAAACCTGGGATCTACCCACATTCTGACTTCTCTCATTTTCTTTTCTTTGTATCCTTCCAGTCCTGGAATTTCTTAATGATCTTATTAAACCATACAGTATAAGTGAAATACAAGAACAGATACAAGATAAACATGTATATGAATCTCATGACATGCTTATGAAATGTTGCTGCTGTCTGGCTTGTCTCAGTCTCACAGTGCTCACCATATGTATATGCTGTTTGATTCAGATATGTTGATTCATTCAGGACAACAATCTCACAGCTGTCTTGATTATCAATTATGGCTTTGGGCACCAATATCAATAAGAAGATAAAAAAGAAACTAGCTATCAGCTGCAACAGCCAGTGCTCCTCTCTATCCCATGAGAATGTAAAATATACAATCAAGAATGCTACACCTACTATCCCAGCAACAAGCTCAAGTGTCATTGTGGAGCCTCCGAAGATCTCCCAGTCTGCTCATCCCTGATGATCTGGATGTCCTGCTGCATCTCCTGCATGATCCTTAATTGTTCATTATATAGATTTTGGTTTGTATTCACTCTGTCACCCATATCAAGCACAGGCTTTGCAATATCTCCGTAGAAGATCATCAAGCACACCACTAGGATTGTCACCGCTGCAATTCCTGCTATTGGGAGGATATAATCCTGCCACTTCTTTGTTCTTCTTGCCAGTGCTTTCTTGTGCTGATTGATCAGAATTAGTCTATGGTTTGTAGTATATGGCTGGTTAGCACTTACAATTCTGTGCTCTTCCTGCCATTCCTGGATCTTTTTTTCTCTTGCTTTTGGATCCTTGATCTGCATGATAGTATCAGGAGGATCCAGGCTCTTACATTCATCCTTTGAATAAATTATATCTCCTGTAGGAGTCAAGTATGCCTCTACAACCATCTTTCCTTTACTGTTCGGCTCAATGACTTCAGCTGGACCTACAGGAATTGTCCGTTTAAGTTTCAGCAGCTGCCACCATATCACTTTGTCTGCATCCATAAACTCCCTAAACTTATCAAAATAAAATATCTTTCTCCCATTAGCTGTGAGCTTCTTCAGGATCATTGTATGTTTAAATTGCTTAACAAAGAAAATAAAGAAGAGTATGCCAAATATAACAAGCAGCATGAATATGATCAACAACCAACTGTATACTTGATTTGCTGTCCCTGCTACATTAACGCTTCCCTGTAGTCCTATATCTTGTAGTAGTCCCATGTTTATCACCCATCAGATCCTAAGATCCTGACTCCATCCTTTCCTCCATCTGTTATTGTTTTGGAATCAACATGCTTTAATGTTGTTTCGTAGCTCTCTCTTTCTTTGTTGTCAATGAGCCTGGTCATGAATGGTATTGTCATCATCATAATAAAATCAATGATGACATCAATATCATTGTCCCTGACTTCCCAGTCATAACAATTATTAACAATAAACGTAGTGAGATCCATATGCACCTCTTCGATATACATCTCATACATAGTGGAATGTCCAGGAGAATCTGATGGAAAATTACCCTGCACAACATGAGGATTGATGATTGCTGAGATATAATTCAGAATACTTTGCACTCCCAGATCATTAGCTTTTTTTGTTCCAGCTGAGACTCTTTTTGTTGTGATCTTTCCTGCTGCATCCTGATCAACAACAATCTTCTCCCCTCTCAGGAAAAATTCAATATTCTCCAGCAGGCTTGATGTGTCAAGCCTGATATGCAATGCAGATGATCCCACATAATTCTGGTTGTATGATGTTGTTGCATTATAGCTGCTCTCTACCTCAGTCATATAAAAAACCCCCTTCTCTTTTTCTTTCTCTTAGTTGTCACTATTGGCCTGAGTCCCAGGCCAGTCAGTTCACCAGCTCTGGATCTCTTGCCTTTCAATTCAAACACAGCAGCCAGGCCACTAGGCTTATACTCTTTAGGCTGTCTTATAGGCCTATCCCTGAAAAACTTTTGTCTCCCTATTGGAGCCTTCTGGAATGTCTTAAACGGATTCCTGTATGATCCTGGTGATGGGAACGCAGGACTAGGAGATGGTGATGGGCTAGGGTAAAACGCTGGTGATGGAGATCTCTGCGGTCTAGGAGATGGTGATGGTCTAGGGCTAGGCTTAGGAGATGGTGATGGTTTTGGACTAGGCAGTGGTGAAATTATTGGGCTCGGTGATCTTGCAGGGCTCGGAGATCCTTTTGATCTTGACCTCTTTGAGTATCCTGGAGAGATCATGCTGCTGATAGATCTTCCTGGAGATCTGCTCATTGATGGAACTGATCCGAATGATCTTATAGATTGTGCTTTGCTCGGAGATCCTGCTGGAGACATACTTAAACTTGCAATCTTTGATATATTGCCTATTGAGATAGATCTCGCTGGTGCCTTGCTAGGGCTCGGAGCTGGTGATGGCCTGAATGCCATGCCCAAGCCAGGAGCTGATCCTGGAGACATTGCAATGCTCAGAGATCTTGCAGGAGCTGGTGATAAGATCCCAATAGATCTAGGCTGCACTGTAGCCTTTGGCTTTGGAGCTTGAAGTAATGTTTTAACTGGCCCTTTTGGTTGTGTCATTGCTTCAGGATATAACCCCTTGAGCTCACTCAATGCAAGCCTGCCTTTTATGCTAGGGATCTTTTTTGATTTCAGCAGAACATCCTGGACAGTGAAGAAGTCTGCAACATCCTTCATCCTATGGCTTGCTGGAGCAAATCCTGACTGTCTTGCTGTGAATGTAGATGCTCCTTTTCTTAGCCCTTGCTCACTTAATGGCATGACTTCAATACCCTGAATCTTGACAGGCTTTTGCTGCAATGGCAGGCCATAGATTTTCTGACCAGCAACAGCTGGACTTGATAGATCAGTCATTGCCTGCTCCATTGAATGAATATCAACAGCATGATGCCATTGCCCTCCAGCTTTTGACTCTATCAATGTAGGAGATGTTTTTGATACTCTGACTTTCTCTCCTACAAGAGTAAGATCCTTGACAAGTTTCTGAGTAAACTTCTGAGCCTGTGGCCCTGTTGCTTCAAGCTGCACATCAATATCAGCAGGGATCCTTGATCCTTTTGGCATTTGCTGCCTGGCAGCAAAAGATCCATACACAAGTCCATCCTGGCCCTTTGCAGCCTTCAGGACAGTCCTGACACCTTGAGGGCTTAATGTTTTAGTCTCAGCCATAAACTGCTTTTGAATATATCTTGATTTAGTTGTTGCAGTTGATCCCATGACTGTGAGTCCCAGATCAAACTTTCTCATCTCAATCTGAGGATATATATTTGATAATGAGGATCTGACAATCTTAGTCTGAGCTGGACTCTCAACAACAAAACCTTTGCTGAGATCTGCCTTTGTTAGATCAACAGGCCTGGATCCTACCTTAAACTTTCCCTCATAGAATCCAGCAACAGGAGTGCCTCTTTTTCCCATTTCAATAGTCAGGCCCTTGAATACTGTTTGAGTCTTTCCTCCCTTGACAGGGATCTTCAGTGTTTCAATTTGTGCCTTAGGTATGCCTACAGTTTTCTTTAACCCATATGCGCCTACACCTAATACTAAAGCAGATGCTGTAATTTCCCCAGCAATAGCTGATACTTCTCCAGGAGATCTAGGAGGAGCCTTTGCAATATCAACTATTCCCTTGGCCCATAAAGTCTCTCTTACTATTGGGATGGCTTGTGCTATAATAAAGCCAGTTGTCTTTATTGGATGCTTAACGACATTCCTTCCTAAATTAACAGCTCCAGCACCTAAACCTAAACCAATAGCTCCAGCTGCAGCACCCATCTGTGTGATGTCCTGCTTAAAACTCAGGCCATCTTGTGCTCTCATCCTTGCTGATTTCTGAAACATGACATCTGATTTCATGGTAAGTGATTTTTTACCACCAGTCTCTAGCTTCCTTGACTTCTCAATCTGTGCATATTCTTGAGGATTTGTATATACAATTACTTTTTGTTTTCTTCCATCCACATCCATCTCTTTGATCTCATATTCAGGCATCTTCTGGGATGCGATCTGAGAAATATTTGCAGTGATAGCCTTTTGCAGATTCAGAGGATTTTGTCTTTCAAAAG
>Ga0208015_1000736_pt1 | contig 14598 bp, 10 predicted proteins | sample 26BtaG_FD_184101 | JGI IMG/M metagenome (GOLD analysis project Ga0208015, IMG submission 184101) | Marine viral communities from Cariaco Basin, Caribbean Sea - 26B_WHOI_OMZ_CsCl (SPAdes) (version 2) | ecosystem: Environmental > Aquatic > Marine > Oceanic | place: Caribbean Sea: Cariaco Basin...
AAAGCCGGCTCGTCTTGGGTATTTAAGACTTGATACTCACGCAACTTACTAATGCGCTCAGCATCATTAGCAGCAACGGGATAATATATCGGGCTCAAAACTGACTCCTCACTGCGATAACTTAACTTCAGTTAGCAGCTTAAATTATAAAAATAACATCGCTTTAATAGCATTTTACTGGTTATATTCTAGACGCTTTACTACCAATTTTAATTTTATTGCTTATTTATAGGTTACTTCATATTTAATCTAGCGGTATTAACGAGACAGCATCTGCAAAGTCTCACTGACCATCACCATGCCTACTACTGAGGTCACAGCGACCGCCGAGCCGTAACCGCCACAATGCAACCCCCCTACCTGACAATTAGCGTCTTCAGCACCCTCTTTACCCTTTTTATTGGTAATGGGCGGCTGCGTTGAATACACACAGCGGATGCCAAACTTCTCTTTTAGCTGAGTATTAATGCCTTTATCATGGCGTAATTTACTGCGTAGTCTCGCCAATAATGGATCTTGGTAAGTGTCTTTTAAATCGCTAACAGTGATTTGTAGCGGATCCGTTTTACCACCCGCCCCGCCCGCACTAATCAGTTTTAGCTTGTTAAAGCGACAATGTAGGGCAATAGCTAATTTTGCTTCCATATCATCCACGCAATCTAAGATGATAATTTGCTGACCGGCTGCTTGTGCGTCCTTCGCTTGCTCACGACTGGGCAATAAAGTCGCGACATTGTCCGGAGTTAAAAAGTCGTCAATCAGTTGCAAACTGACCTTTGGGTTAATCTCACGTATTCTAGCCCCCATCGTCTCAATTTTGCTAAGTCCAAATGTGCTGTCTAAGGCAGGCAGTTGGCGATTGACATTCGAGGCCACCAAGATATCTAAATCTATCAGGGTGATACTGCCAATAGCTGTACGCGCTAGCCCCTCTGCCGCCCACGTGCCTACCCCGCCTACCCCAATCACAAACACTTGCGCTTGTTCAAACGCCATAAAACCACGGTCACCATATAAGGTTTTTGTGCCTTGAAAACGGCGCTCATACTGGCTACTTTCTGCGTCTACTAGCGCTTGGTCGGTTACAGGAGGCGCGTTGCTAACTGGCATAGATGACTAAATCCTATTTCGGTAAATAACTATGAATTTTTAAAAAATGTACGAATACCCTAGATGCTTTCTACGCTTAGTAATAACTTTATGCTTAGTAATAACTTCAAACAATGGTTTCGTGCAGCCCTATATTATAAGCGTTATTTGCCGTTAGAATGCTAGCACTGTTCATTAATAGACAATAAATAAAAGATAGTAACGCAGTGCTTACCAAACTATGACGTAGCTTGAAAGCCCTAGCACGATTATTTGGGATAAGACCATGAAACGTTAAGGGCTGCACAGCTATTGTGCCATAACTGCGTCGCTAACTCGGGCAACGGTACTGCAAACAGCTCGCTTAAGGTGGCTAATACGTGGGGCAAATTTGCCGGTGTATTGCGAGTGGGTGCTGAGTTATGGGGCTCTGAATTATGGAGCCCTGACGCGTGAGTAGGCTGACACATTATCGGGAGCATATCCGGACAATCGGTCTCAATAACCAAACAGGACAAACCGTATTCCTGGACAGCCGCTGCTAAAGCCCGACGGAGTTTTTTGGCATTAGGATTAGTGACTTGACCTGTGACCCCCAATTTATAGCCCAAGGCTACAAAAGCTTTTGCCTCTTGCTCACCGCCACTGAAACTGTGGGCTATACCGCCTAGCGTATGCGCATCATAACGGTGCTGCTTAAGCATTTTTAAGACATCAGCATGGGCTTTACGAATGTGCAAAAGGACAGGTAATTCATGAGCGACCGCCATATCTAATTGAGCGTTAAAGTACTGTTTCTGTTTAGCCAATACTTCAGGCAGCTTAAGCTGCGGAGTAAAGGTATCTAAGCCAATTTCACCGATTGCGATAATATCATCATGTCGAGCTAAGCTGTCTTGCATCACTTGCAAGTCTTCCACAGTATGCTGGTCAATATAAACAGGGTGCAAACCTAACACCACATGAGCTCGTAAAGGGGCAATATCCTGTGGCAGCGATAATGACTGATAATCAAAGGTATTAATCTGTACCTGCGTCTCCCACATACGCTCAAAATAGTGCCGCAGATAGCCTACTAATAATAAATGACGCACGCCTGCATCGCTCGTCTGCACAATTTGCTCAGCTCTATCTACTATAAATACAGGCTCATCAAAATGAGTATGGGTATCGATTAGCGGATAGCGTTCAGCGTAAGGTCGGCTACAAGGCTCATTAGTTAAAAAAGGCTCAGTAGATAGGGCGGAAGCGTCCGTTAATGGTGAAGTATTGGGCATAAAAGGCACCTTAGGCGATGAGTGAAACGACACGCTCTAGGCAATTTTGTAGGTAGGAAAAGACTGAAGGCGTGTTAGATTAATCATTGATACCTTTAAGAATAACATGAACAACCCTTAAGGGAGGTTGACCTTTGTTACTGGTAAATCGTTGGAAAGATAAAGGCCTATTAATTCAATAAGCCTAATGGTCAGAGGAAATCAATAAAGCAGTAACTATGAGCTAACAGGCAGTAATAGCCCCTAAAAAAGATTATAAGTCAGACTTAGTCTCTTGCTGTTACTCTTGTTCTGTTTCCGGATGGCTCGGTAAGGACTGACTAGCGCGGTCTATATTACTAGTCTCCTTATCCTTATAAGCGGTATCTTGAGCTTGGCGGCTACTGCGGCGCGGGACTAGCAACAAGGCCACAGCAACGGCGCCCAGTTTAAACCAATGCTTTTTATCCATGACGGCGCTCCTATTGGCTTATCTCTAATCTCTATATAACAAGCCTATACATTATATAACCAAATACTCGAGCCCATAACCCACTTTAAAAACCCTCCTTAACGGCTAAGGTGAGACGCGGGTAAAGCCTTGTTGAGTATTGGCAGGCAACGTCTCAGTCACAGGGTATGGGTTGCTTGAGTATGGATTATTGGAATACTGAGTTACTGGCTGTGAGGGTACCTGATTCACTGGTGGCAACTGATTGACTGGTGGTACAAGGGGATTCAAAGGCATCAATTTATAATTAGGGTCCACTTGATCGCCCCAACCTTGCACCCCTGTCATCGGTAACTGTTTGATCGTGCCATTTTTATCAATGACCAGTTGCATCGTCCGCATTTGATTATAGCGACGCTCAGTCACGCTAGCTACCGCACCACCATTGCGTAAAATAGTCGGTTGTAAGAAGATAATCAAATTACTTTTATCCGTCTTGCTATTGTCCGAGCGGAATAAACGCCCGATTAAAGGCACATCCCCTAAACCTGGGACTTTTTGTGCGCCATTGGTGGTGTTATCGCGCATCAAGCCACCAAGCGCGATAGTCTGCTGGTCATCTGCCAGAATAGTCGTATTAATCAGACTCTTATTGGTCACCAAGCCATTGCTGCTGCCTGCCGTGCCCCCCACTACGGAAGAGACTTCTTGCGAGACTTCAAGGCGTACCGTCCCATTTTCACCGATATGCGGAATGACGTTAAGATTAATACCTACGTCTTGGCGATCGATAGTCTGAAAAGGGTTGGTCGAGGAGTTGCCACTGGTGGTATAAGACCCCGTGACCACAGGGACGTTTTGCCCGACTAGAATACTGGCTTTTTCATTATCTAGGGTCAAAATAGAGGGCATAGACAACAAGTTAGCACTCGTAGAAGAGTCCAAAGCCTGCAAAATAGCCCCGTAAAAACGAGTATTGCCATCGCTGTCTTTACTGCTTTGCCCAATGCCTAATAAAGCCCCAGCAATCGACCCTGCTGCACTGCTAATACCTGCGGTTGAACCGCTTAAAGCTGCTGCAGCAAGCGAAGTGGCACTGGCGCCTACATTATTAAAGTTAATCACCCCGTAGCCACTATTGGCATTGCCTAAGGCCCACTGGACGCCCAGTTGTTTGGCATCATCACCGGAGACTTCCACGATAGCTGCCTGAATTAAAACTTGCGCACGGCGAGTATCGAGCTGATTGACAGCCTCTTCAATTTCTATCATTAATTCTGGTGGCGCATTGACAATAACAGCGTTTTGCGTTTCATCAGCGATGATACTAAAGGGTTTTTGATTGTTTACAACGCCCCCATTGCCAGTATTGGACGACCCCAATCCTGATGATGAAGCATTAGTATTTAAACTTTCCGCAGCTCCGAGAGACGCTGTAGATCCGCTAGCAGAGTCAGCTAGCGATGCTGACTCTAGGGTCGAAGTCGCACCGGTACTGTTAATCGACTGATTAGACAGTAAGCCTCTAAGCATTTCTGCAATATGACCTGAGCTGGCGTATTTGAGACGAAATACTCTTAAGCCACTTAAGCGCTTAGACGGCATGGTGTCCAATTGGTTGACCATACTCTGTACTTTCGCAATCATCTCGGGGCTGCCTTTGACCAGCAGTCTATCGCCTGAAGGATCGGCAATAATCTTAAGCTGATTCACCCCTTGAGTCTTATCGGCGCTAGTAATGCCCGTCATGGCACTCAGTAAATCCATCATGCGTTCTGAGTCGACATGGCGCAGCGGAATGACGCTCATAGTGTCGTTATTATTACTATCGAGATCACGAATGAGCACGGTCAACTCATTAAGACTATCGGCTCGGTCAGATAAGACTAAGGCATTAATCCCAGGGACAGCAGCAGCATGGGCTGATTGCGGCATAAGCGGACGGATAACGGTAAGCACTTCCGCCGCTTGTGTGTTGGTCAAATAGATAACGCGGGTCGTCAGCGCCTCGCCTACCATGTCCCCGGTTAAGTCTACGGCTACGCCCGATTGTTTGGCTACATTATCAGGGACTAGCTTGATAGTACTGCCGGTATCGATGGCAGCAATGCCATTGACTTGCATGACGCTAAGGAATAGTTGATAAATTTCTGCTTTAGACAAGGCGCGGTTAGAGATCACCGTCACATTACCGTTGATACGTGGATCTAACACGAAGTTTTGGTCAGTGATAGTCGCTACTTCGTTGATGAAAGCCTTAATATCCGCATCTTGCAGGTTTACTTTCCAGCTCTCAGCATACACGGCACTATAAGAGACCGCCCATAGTGGAGCGGCTAGCAAAAAGGGCCGAGACCATTGGACCGTCAAAGATAAACTGGCTGCTAAAATACTGCGGGATAACGGCTTTGGTTGCGCGCTACCTCGAGTTGTGCAAAGAGTACGGTTAAAAAATTTATGCAAACTTAGCATGTAGTATGACCCATTATGTATGTATATCCCTGCAAACATTCACTGCCCGTTGTTAGTTCGCTAACCATCGAGGCTGCAGTCATTATCGTGATGTTATTTATAGCAAACTACTCATGAAAACTGGCTTATAGCAACTTATTTAGAGCAATTATTTATAACAACTGGCTTATAACGACTTTATTTCACACCCAATTTCATTCTGACCAGCTTACCTGTTCATTTTAACTTTTCATCTTACCTTGCTGCATTAGCTGAGCCATTGTTAAGCTTAATTGGCCTTTATTACTCATAACCGTGCCGCGCCTATTGTGCTGAAACTAGCGCCGTAAAGCTACTGCTATTGCTGACTAATAAAAACGACTTTTACTGCATCCAACAGTGTGGTAAAAAATACTCTAAACAAGCAGTAAAGTTAAAACTGCTGACGAATAGTGATGACTTGATCGCCACGCTGCACTTCTATTTCCGCACCGCCCGATTGTTTCACTTTATCGAGTAAGTCGGCATCTTGACCCGGGTTACTGCCCACGGTTTGTCCATTGACCGATAAGACTTTATCCCCTGGCTCTAAGCCCAATCTATTCTTTAAGCCATCTGGCATCGCTGCCGTAACCTGATAGCCTTCACCGGTGGCCATGACGCCCATGCGACTGAGATAGCTCGCTGGATTCTGTTTAAGCTCGTCAACGGCTTGAGTAATAGCAGATTGTGGGTTGCTATTATCCGCACTGTCTGTCTCTGTAGCTTCTGTAACCGCATCATTTGGCATAGCATTTGCTTGCAAATCACTGCCAGACGGTAAGCGATTATTACTCACTTGTCCCGCCCCATTATTGGCTGCCATTTGCCCTTGGTCTAGTGCTAAAGGCTGCGTCAAGGTGATCACCACTTGCTTATCGCTAGGGTCCGCAATGATAACTTCATTCCAAGCGACGGCAATCAATTTATAGCCGGTACTCTCTAACAAGCTGCCGACCCGATAGTTTTTCACCACGCCATTGACATCTAACAGTGCCGCTGAGTTGACTTCAGGCATAGCCAACATTACCCCTTTTAGAGCCACATTTGGTGGCGGCTGCGCAGGTGCTGTAGCGGCAGCCGGTTGCTCAAATATCATAAAGCTACTGGCATAATCCGTGGTACTCACAGCGGCAGGTTGGAGTGGTGCAACTGGCAGCATAGGCGCTTGAGGTGGGGCTAGTACCAGCCACAGTAGCCGTGCAATAGCCCAACATAACCAAGCAATGGCGAGCAATAGTAACCAGCCTCCAAAGCGGTTTAGTCCGCCCATCAGCTGTTTAGAATAAGTCATCAGTGTAGCCGCCATTTACTGCCCTCCCACAGCGGAGGATAAGCCCGCAAACAAGGGCTGACGGACACTAACTACGGGCGTATCTTGTGGCGCTTGGCCTTTATATTCTGGCATATTTTCTAATAAGCGCTGGGTTAAATTGACATCGAGCATATTGTCAGCGTCCAAATATAGGTCGCCGAGGCGTTTGTCCTTATTATCCAGTAGGTTGGCATGCAATAGCGACTTGTCCCCTTTTTGCTCGCTGCTAAAGTCTGCCCGTAGCGCCGGTAATGTCAGCTGATAAGTTTTACCGCCATTAGGATAGCCCAACTCACCGCCGACCCAAGTTAGCTGACCATCAGCTGCTACAAAGCCACGTTCGTTGTCTTTTTTTAGGCTTAAAGCATTGACCTGAACGGGCGCTTTAGGCAATTGCCAATCTACAACTCCTGCCAAAGTCTCTTCAGTAATCTTACCTGACATATCGTTGAGCGACCAGCCACCACGGCTCATCGTGACATCGCCTGCCACCTGAGACTTGCCCGAGGTGACAGTCACTTTAGCGCCTACCTTGCCTAAAAATAGCTGCCACGGTTGCCACGTCCAAGTCACCGCCCCGGTTAAGGTATTTTTCGCCTGGGGCAATTGCCAAATAGCAGCGCCTTGCCATAAGTTGCCAGACACTTGCTGCAAATAAGGCGTTGCAGGGGCATATTTCTGCACAATCCAAGCCGCGGGCATTTGCACCAACACACACAGCGCAAACAATACGGCGCCAATGAGCCACCAGAGTTTACGCGGGCGTTTTTGTGAGAAAGAAGGAGCCACAGTCAAATGTCTTTACCCTACTGGTTAAAAGCGAATCAGAAGCGAGTCAAATGCGAATGAGAGACCAAAAATATAGCCGCCAAAGAGAATGCGGTAAAATGCCATTATCATAACAAACAATACCTCCTAGGTGACAAAAAAAAACTGGCGCCTTAAAATAAAGGTACCAGTTCTTTTTTAGGGGCTATCTAGTAGCGATCAGCCACTAGTTATAGCTAGTTTTTGACTAACCAACGCCGCTATTAACCTTTGATAGCAAAGTCTTCAAGCGCTTGACCTTGGTCTAAAGCATTGACCAACCAAGTAGGTTTACGGCCACGGCCAGTCCAAGTCTCTTCGCTATTGTTAGGGTTGCGGTATTTGATGCTGCGTTTTTTCTCTAGCTGCTCACCGGCTTTTAAAATTTCATCGATAGTGCTATTGCAAGACTCTGCAATTTCTTCGAATTTTTCAAAAGCATCGTATAAACGCTGGTGTTGTTTTTCAACAATAAGCTGTTGAGCGTTTTGCGTGATGGCCATTAACTCATCAACGTTTAATGAAGCTAAATCTACAGCGGTTTTCTTAGTCATAATTACCTCGGCAATGGAATGTAAAAAATAAAATTAATAATTTAGTGGGTTTTCTATACAGGTACAGCCAGTAAAATTACCCGCAGGTCGTTTTACTCATGGTTAACATCTTATAGTCAGGATACTATTAGAAATTGACTGTCGTGTCCCTTCTATCTTTAATCAATACTACACTTTAATTAGTACTGCGCTTTAATTAGCCTTCTACTACGTCTAAAACCCTTATTTTGAGTCTAGAGTATTTGCAATGTCATAATTAATCTAAGCCTAACTTAGCTTCAATAACAGCCTAGTCTTTATTTAAGTTTTTAAAGAACTAACACTAGCAGAGAGAATGAATAACTCACTATGACCACTTTTATTATCCTAATCTTGATTTAGTAAAAAACTATCTGCTAATAATACCTAGACAATATATATCATTAAACTGAACAATGTCTTTTACATAAACCTAGCTTAGTCATGGTATCCTATAAAATAATTATACGATTATAGTTCGCTATTTTTTAACGCTACCCTTAAGAAGGCAAACAAATCCTAGCATAAAATTAAAATAAAAGAAATTAAAGTGTTTTAAACGGTGGTGAATAAAAGATAATAGTACGTTGTATTTCTTAGTTATAAAAAATAAATAGTCACGTTTTAAAAATTAAATTATAAATACAATTACTATTTAGCCTTATTTACTGGCTAATTATTACTTATATGTTACTTACTTAACTCATTGATATTAATTGTAATTTTTAAATTTAAACTATTGTTTTACTACTTAACAGTTAAAGACTGACATTAAAGCAAATGGCTTAAATAGTAGCTTTATTTATTAATAAGCTACCTATATCCTTTACCAATTTATATAAACAAACTATTGTTCAATCACTATATTTGCTGTAAATTTTTCACTATGATTTTAAAGGCTTGATGATAGGGCTGACGATTAAAAGACTGATTACAAGTCAGCTTTACAGGTCATAACCTGAGCACGCTTAGACGGCAATACATTTAACTGCAGCCTATAAGCTAATATATAGCCGCTTAACTTTACCCTCGCCCATAAAAAAAGCCCTGCAATAGCAGGACTTCTAATAGCTTAAAGAAAGGCAACTTACTCAATATCGCTTAACTGGCCTCTAGAACGGTAATGAATACATAAATATTAAACGTATCAAATAAATCCAAATAAAGCCTTTAAAATCAAAGAGAAGAAGTTAAAATAAAATTATTAATCAACAACAAATAATATAATAGTTGATTAAGAGATAAAATACCACCTTTTAAGGATCTTAATCAACATTTTTAGTTAAAATACATCTATCCAATCGCCTGATTAATTTGCTCTTCCAAACTCCGCCCCATATTATCTTGTGCTTTTGCCATTAGAAATATTCGCGTACCATTGCTATCTTTAGCCCATTGTTTACCAATATCATTTTTGATACGAGCATCATCAGCAGTATCTATATGACCACCTTTGTATTCAAGTACAAAAATAGAGCCGTCGATAAGCTCGGCAACGAAATCAGGATAAAAATAGTCTTTTTGAGTTGGCAACCAAAATGATGAATGTGGCTGTTTAGGAATATTCCTTACCCAATGCTTAACTTTCTCATGAAAGTCTAACAGCTGAGCGCACTTAAACTCTTCCGTAATCTTTCCTGAATTAGTTTTCTCTTTCAAATCGTCTATTTGCCCATAAAAGTGTTTCTCAAACTTAAAACTACCCCTGTATGGCTTTCTTACAGGGTATATACCTGCTTTGAACTCAAAAGAGTTATATGTAGTAATAGTTTCGCTTACCTTAAGATGCTCAAATAAGTCTGATTGAAAAGCCTTTTTTCTTGCTAAGCTGAAAAGTCTATTAATCTCATCATTTACAGCTTGTGCCAACTGAAACTGCGCACGATGTAAACTGGTCAAGCTATATTTCTTCTCATGAATAAGGTATGACAGTAGCTTCACAAGATATGCTCTAAGCTGTATTTGAGTTAATCCCGATCTTCTAGTTCTTCTATCTAACCAATTAATCAAGTCATCCTCTGTAATTGGTGTTGGCATATCTTCAAAATGAAGCTGCTTTGTATGCAAACGCTTGTAACTAAGCGACTTCTGTTCTGTATTTATATCAATTTCAAAACTAGTAGCAGTCTCTCTAATACTGAATTGCTCTAAGCTCAGTGGAAAATCAAGTAAATCCCACTCAACACTATCTTCAATGGTTTCCTTATCAGCAAGTTGCCAATCTCCTTCTAGCAACAAACCTAATTGCGCAATGGGTGCAAATGTAGCGTTCCAATTCTCAGGAGCTAATACTGATTGTCTTTGTGCTCTAGCCTCTTCAAAAGAAGATTGTATGCTTTCTTGCTGTTTAGGAGATGCTTGGTTTAGCGCTATATCTTGTAAGCGATCAAAAACTTCATCACTCGTACCCTTCATAATCACTAATGACGAACCTTGGCTAGTTTCATATTTCTTAACCGATGACTGCAGCTCTAACCCTAAGTCTTCTGTTTTTAAATCGAACGGTAAAGGTATTGAGACTTCAGGCTCTTTAGGCTTAGTTGCACTTCCTCCTGCTTCACCTAAACCTAGTTCAGATTGAGCTTTCGGAATCAGAGCTGCATCTGCCTCCCACTTATTAAAGCCCATATTCTCTACCATACGATCTTTTAGGTGAGTGGTAGCTTCAGTTGTATCGTTTGATATAACGTGTGCATAAGCTTTATTCAGCTCTGATTGTGCACGTTCTTTAGCGTAAGGCATTCTTAATACTCGCCCTAGTAGCTGCTCTACATCAGTAGCCGATTTGACATTTTGTAAACTCGCTAAAATATAAGCGAACGAACAATCCCACCCTTCCTTCAATGCCTCTACAGTGATAACTACTCTAATAGGACAAGACTCACCAAATAGATTTATGTCTTCAAGCTCTTTGGTCTGACCTGTTGAGGTAGCTATCCAGTCCTCTGTGATATTGCATTCAGATAGTAAGTACTCTTTAACAGAATCAACGTTTGCCACCCCATTTTTATCTTGAGCTTGAATCAATAAAATTGGCCGAATGTACTCATACTCTTTTTGAGCCAGTATTTCTAAGTTCTCACGATGAATGAGTGAGTCGCGAATACAGGACTGCCAATCTTCATTAGAATGCTCAGTTAAAACAATGGGTAATTTGATCATGTTTTCCGCTTTAAGTTCAGCGGCAGATACAGAATACAGCACATTGTTATCTTTAGGAGTAGCAGTAAACTCTACTAAACATTTAGGATTAAGACGTTTTAGCGTAGGAAAGAAGCTTTGACCACCTCGGTTTTTATGTGCTTCATCAACAATGATGATTGGTCTATATATATTGAAAAAATTAACTAAGGAATGTTTAACTCGACCTATATCTTTTGTAGTCAAGAACGGTTGATGCTGCAAGGTATCTTCCGTGACTTTATCTAGTTTAGATACTTGATCAGCTGATAAACTTCTAAAAAACTCACTTAAATTTTCGTCGAATGCGTAAGCATTACGCTGATAAGTCTTCTCCTTATCAATATTGAAAGCCTGTATGGTAGTCACTACGACTACACACGAACTTTCAATATCATGCTTATTCAGGGTCTGTAGTGCTTCAATATCACATACTTTTAGTCGGTCACCATATTGACCTTGCAAGGCTTTTCGGTAAGGATGATGAGGATTAGATAAGGCTGATAGAGTTTGAGTCCTAATCATATCTGTAGGTACAAGCCATAACACAATAGGCGTATCAGTATTAGCGTATTGTTCAGCAGCAATAGGAATGCTGTGAGCCGCCATCAGCGTCTTACCACCACCTGTAGGAACACGTAAGCATACACTTGGCACACCTTCAAGACGGTCGTTATAACTAACAGCCTCTAAGCTATTTTCAGCAATACATTCCTCAAAAGCAGATTTAGCTCCGAATGAAGAAGCTAGTACAAAAAACCTGTTTAAAGCCTCTAGCGATCTCTTTTGATAATTTTTTAATTTTAAGCTCATTTTTTAATCCTTATTCGCTTGAGTACCGTAAAGAGCATACGGAATTTGCTTAAACTCGATATTTAATGCTTCTAAGCTTGAATCACCAATACGTGTAGCTTCCCCAATAATGATACGTTTCCCTTCGTATGCGTAGTGCTCATCAAGATATTTAAGAACTTTATGAGTTAGTAAATTACCTCCACGCGGACGTTTATCGCCTAGTACACCGTTATATAGTAGATAATAGGCGACTTCGTTATATACCCCTAAGAATGGTGTATTATGCTTGTTAGACTGTAAAGGAGTCTTTGTCTCTAACCACCATACATAACTTGCGAGGTCATTAAACTTAACATCCGAATGCAAAAAACCTTGTTCGTCGAATACAGGTGATCCTAGAGTATAAAAGTCAAATCCACCACCACCATTCCAACCTACATCACTCGAAATACCTGTGTTATCACCATTAATTACTGACTCTAATCTAGGTAGTACGTGGGTTGTGGCATGCTCACCAATCTCTATGCCTATATATTTACGTTTCATTTTATGGGCAGATGCAGCTGTACTACCAGAACCTAAAAATGAGTCAAGAATATAATCACCTTCGTTAGAAAATATTTCAAGAATAGTTCTAATATACTCTTCAGGCTTCTTTCCGCCCCTAAATGCTACTCCTCCTTCATTTCTACAATTTCCAAAACGATCAGCAAAATCGTAAAAGTTAGGTATCGGAACGTGTTTATGAGTTTGGTCTAATTTCTCTAATGGTATACCTTGATAATACTTACCCTTGGTTGCTCCAGCTCTCTTAGGCCCAGTAAAATACCTATACTCATACATATCATCGCCAATATTGGGTACTCTATATAAAGCGCCTAAGCCATCCTCTTCAACCCTGCCTGTTAAGTAATCTCGAAAGAAGCGACCTGAAGAATTACCATCTAAAATAGTTCCACTTGCCCAAATTTCTTTTAATCCCTCATTAAATCCTTTATCGTGCTTTATTATTTTATAATCACCTTTTTTGAATACTTCTACCTGTTTACCACCAATCATTATAGTTTCTGAAGCAGCAGAGATAGTTTTTATTGAATAGCAAAACTTATCATTATTAGAGCTTAATTGAGGCCTATTAGGCTTTGAAAGATGTGACTTCCTATAAATTAGGAGGTACTCGATTTGCTTATGGTAAGCCATATCTTCTTTTAAAGTTTTTTCAGCATACCTAACTTGTGTATAAATTGTATTTTGGTAGTTTTGTCGCCCGAATATTTCATCAAGCATTACCTTAAGATAAGATCCTTCTTTGTCATCAATGTGGACACACATAAATCCATCTTGAGATAATAGTTGATGTAATAAAACAAGTCGTGGGTATAGTAAAGATAACCATTGGGAATGCTCTAACTTATCATCGTAATGTTCGAAAGCATTCTGGGTGTTGTAAGGTGGATCAATAAATACACACTTAATTTGACCACCATATAGAGGGAGTAAAGCTTTTAACGCTTGAAGATTATCCCCTTGTATAATTAGGTTTTCCTTTGCTTTATCGACATCACCATAAGACTGCTCAAACTTAAGCAAATGGTATGGCACTTGATCAGCAGTTTCCTCTGCTTGATTGCGGTTTACCCAGTCTAATAACGGCATGATTATTCCAATTTGGTTGAATATTTAGTTTTTTATAAGTAAAAGTTCGAACTAAGGTAGTTCTTTAAGTCTATTTGATGTCTTAATCAAGTGCTTAGAGTCTCATATTTGCCCATACAGGCTCTTTAAAGCATAATTAGTACAAACTACCCATCTCTACTCTATGAGCCTAATACAGGGCTATATAGAAGCGTATTAACTATCTTCTATTTACTTGAGGCAAAGGTTTATCTAACTGCTGATTAAGCAAAGTCATATCCACTTTCGGCATCATATAAGCATTATGCTGCCATCTAACAAACTGTTCTAGTAACTTCTCATTCTGACTTTCAAGTCGCTTTACTTTAGCTTCTAGCATGGCAATTTGTTTTTTAGCAAAATCCAAAGTAGTATCCGATGTTTCACTATTTTTAGCTTCTTTTAAGCTTTCTTTTCGCTCTCTAAAAGCCTCAACTAATACTTTGTATGCCATTAGGGTATGGCGACTAATTGTATCCTCACCCAATACCTTAGCAAGCTGCTTAGCATACCTATCCCATGTTAACTTACCACTCCAACTATCTAGCTCGTGCAACGCAACTTTCAGAGTTTTCTCTGTAATAATATTTTTAGGCATTTTCAATCCCTAATAGTGATTTAAGTGTAGTTTCTTCAATGTAATCTTCGCTGTTGGCTGTAACCTGTAAATCATTCTGTTCTAGCGCACGTTTGATTGGACTAGGGTCATGGTCTGGTGGAATCCACAAAATAGCTCCTTCAGCCGTATCCTCTGACTCAAGCAATACGCGCTGCGTGCGAATATGTGCTAACTTCCAACTAAGGTGAGTCACCCATCTATTAGCACCAAAATGACCGCTAATTTCATCACGCTCTGCTTTTTTGAACTGAGACTCTACTTGGTCTTCTAGTCTAATAATGCTTTCTAAAGTGTTGGGCATCCCTTTGATACACACATGCTCTTTACATGTCATGCACTCACCACCTTTA
>Ga0208015_1000742_pt1 | contig 14459 bp, 18 predicted proteins | sample 26BtaG_FD_184101 | JGI IMG/M metagenome (GOLD analysis project Ga0208015, IMG submission 184101) | Marine viral communities from Cariaco Basin, Caribbean Sea - 26B_WHOI_OMZ_CsCl (SPAdes) (version 2) | ecosystem: Environmental > Aquatic > Marine > Oceanic | place: Caribbean Sea: Cariaco Basin...
CCACCAAATCACAGGCAGCAGCCGCAAGATCATCAAGCTCCGTATCCGCCGCAGCTACCGTCGTCTCGTTAACCGTCGCAGTTAATACTTCGAAGCTCATTTTATCCCTCCATTATAAGATCACCATCGTCAGCTAATGCTTCCTCAACAGTGTCCTTATCTATTCCGGAGCCAGTTCTTGTGATCGCTGCCATCCAGTCATTGGCTCCTGTCGTGTTTCGATATGAAACTTCCAGCATATAAAGACCGGCCCACACACTTATCATCGGATGTATTTCCATCCAGAAGCTTGTATCATCCTCATCGTCAGGCCAATACGTATAGAATAATCCCTGAACCTCCACATCAAACGTTTCATCAGGTGGAGGAAGGAAAACGATTGCGTTGTAAGAGTCACTGTTCGGAACGACGTAGTTGAAAAAAGTCCCAGTTATGTTCTCATCTGCAGTTTCTAGTCTCATACCTGCAGCGCCAGCCTCAGCTGTGTCAATAGCATCTGTAGATATAAGGGTGATCGTTCCAGCAGTAACAGTGTCGATCTCGTAAGTCCCATCATTTGCCGGCGTAGTCGCACCACTCACACGGATTATATCTCCACTTGAGAACCCATCAGCGACGAATCCGTTGTCGCTATCAGTGATAGTATCAGGGTCGCTATCAACAAATGCAAGAGTTGTAGGATCTCCGTCATAGCGAACCTTAGGAATGGGCCTGATATAAGCAGGAGAATAGTACTCTGGTGTGTCCTCAGTAGTATCACCTACGATGTCAGAGTAGTAGTTCTTCAGCGTTTGCCAGTCCCGCTTTTTCAATTCGATAGCGTCTTCATCGTCGTTGATCCATACGTGCTGGATGGCACGGCAGTCTTGGAACCTCATGTAATAAGTCCCCGCCGCGACTGTATTCCAAATCCTTCCCACTTCCTTAGGATACTTGAACATCCTATCAAGCTCACGCTGGCCGGCCTCCAAAAAGAAATCTGCCCCATTATCGGTGTAGTCAGCACCTGCATAATCTGTTACCAGATCAAGGCGGCCGGCAAGCTCCGCAAACTTTCTTCTCAATTCTACCTTAGTCATGACACACCTATGATAAAAAATTTATGGTAGATAATGACAGACGCTTTCAACCCCTGGCTTCGGACCAGCTTTACTAACGCCTGTCATACGCTAAACCAGTCAACTATCGACTAGTTACCGCCCGGATTATCGCTGCCCACGCCATTGAGATATCCCATCTTGGTCGGGTGATGCATCTCAAGGCCACACTCGGTCAGCCATTCCTCCTTCGTTCCGTCCCGACGTGTCCAACCAGTATTCTTCTTGGCCGGATCATCATAGAACGTGGTATCGTCAATAAATCGATACCTCAGATCTGCCGGATCAAAGATCACAATCTGCCGGCGGTTCGTGGTCTCATAGCTAAACAGCGGGTGACGCTTCAGCATGATAGATCCAAAAGGCGTTACCCACTCACGCAGCCTGATCCCGTAGGAGGTTGTCGAAGGACCGAACTCATAGTTCCCATATTCCTTGACAATTCGCGCAATGGCCAGCAGCGCCGTTGAGCCACAGAAGGCCATACGCTCTTCACTTCCATATCGGAAGATTTCCTCCAGCTGGGCGTCCAACCACTCTTCCCCACCGTCGATCCACGCAACGTCATTGAAGTCTGCTTCAGTCGTATAGTTGCTAGACACACCGCCGCTGTCACGAATGAAGTCAATCAGACCCCAAGTTGTTCGTTCTGGCTTCGAATTGTCGCCGGTATTCTCCGTCCTGATACCCCATAAGAAAGCCTTTTCCATCTCCACACTGTGAAGCTGCAACGCCTCACGCTTGGCTTCCTTATACGCGTCACCTGTACGCAGACGAGTTCTTCGCGCCGTCCTTGTGATGTCCAGTGGAGACCGGAAGATCTGCGTATAGTTGTAGTACCTGGTCGGATCGTAGGCGATCGCATCGGGCATTGCCGCACCCTCAGCGTTCAAGTTGCCGATGATAAGAATTCGGTCACAGTCCGCGATGCCGGTCGTTGTCGCATCTGCCTCAAGCAGCTTACAGGCAATATAGGAACTAGCACCATTCTTCAGAACCCCTGTTACCTTCGCAACGGTGTCGTCAGTATAGTTCGATGTGTTCCTCAGCAGAACCACATGACCCTCGCGGAATTCATTAGCCACGGCAAGTGCCACCTTCGCATACAACGTATCGCCATCAGCTCCACCTGTCGTATACTCATTGGTCAAACTTGCCTCAAGGTAGACACTGGCAACTGTACCAGCCTGAGCTGCAAGACCCTTGTCCCACCAGTTGTACTCAGGATCGTCGACCCGCTCCTCCTTCGCCACTGACAGTAGCGCAGTAAGCGGGGCATCACCATTCGGGAACAAGTACAGAATGCCTTGCCTCCAGTTCTTCGGACGCTGGTTGGTTGCCCAGTCGTCGTTACCTCTCATTCCAAGAAAACCAGCCATAGTAAGTACCTCCTAAACGATCTCCCTATAAAGAGAGTTGATTTGTTTACTGTAAATGTCCTGATCTAGACACGCATTAGAATCGGCCACGACCTTATCTACGTCCTTAATAGGTGTTTTGTAAACAAGCTCGATAGCACTGGCCAAGTCAAAAGGATTGCTCATATCCGCTTTGTATGGTGCTACATCACATCCAGTATTAGCAATAACGGGAGTGCCACAAGCCAAAGGCTCGATAACACTTCTCGTAGCAATCCTCTGTGGAGACAGAACCAAATCAGCTGCTCTGTAAACTTCCTCCATATTCGTCTTGCGATCCCAGATCACTCCCATCGCGTCGCGTTTACGAAACGCCTCAAACAAAAGCTCCCAACAATTCTTCGGTGGATTGGGGATACAAAACAAGTGGAACTTAATCCCTTCAAGCCACTCAGCTGCCATAAGAGCTCCGTTCAACAGCTCGTAAACATTACTGTCGCTCCTCCAGGTGTCGGCCACCACTACATCGAACTTTCCTATCTTTCCTTCAAAGTCATATCCTTTACCTTCAGGTCCGAATCTGACCTTATCAATCGGAGGGCAATCAATCAAGTGGAGCTTCTTCTCAGGAACTACAGGCGACCAAAAGTTAACGTGACTTCTCCAAAATGTGACCAGCTTCTTTACTCTTGGCCACCCAGCCAGAATTGGCGCTAGGGAGAAGGACACATAGTTATCGGATTTATGTTCTGTGGCGAAGCATGCAGCTGGTCTTCCATGCAAGATGAAGATAATTGGAGCCTGAGTTTTGACCACCCACTTATCAGGAACACCAGTATGAAATACCAGAATGTCAGCATCAAGAGCCACGTTAGGAGTAGCAGTTGTGATCTGAATATCTCCTCTCATGTCAACAACTCCAACCTTTGGCTCATCCTGTTTACTGGTATCCTCCGATGTGGCTCCCACATCTACAAACTGCACCTCATGACCTGCCTTATGATCAGCCACGACCATGTCTCTTGCCGCTTCGTACATGCCACAAGCATTTGGACCGAAGGGAGCGAAGTGTACTATTTTCATATGTCCTCCAGTCTTCCTGCCATCTTCATGCAGTATTGGTTCATTATATCATCGCTTAATGCATCAAAGTCCAAACAGTCATAGTAGCCTTCTCGCCACAGCAGCTTCGAAAAATGCTGCGAAGTGTGCCAAGCATGAATATTATAGTCCGTCGATCCAATAGGCTCACTGCTCATACTCATACTTGAAAGCCCTCCAACCATAACTCCGAATTTGAAGAGAGCATTCGCGGCCAAGCCCGCCGAGTACATATTGATAACATACTCATACCAGCCAGGCCATTCACCGTGACCATTAGTGAACTCCTCCAACTTCAACTTGCTAGCAATATGATACTGAACCTTCGCATACTCCGTCATATTCTTGCTGTACATCATCGCATGGCAGTCGATTCCTATATTGTACCTTTTGATTTTGTACTTCAGACAAAGCTGGCGAATCCTTTCGCTGACCTCCATGTTCTCGGTTTCATACACGTTCTGACCAAAGTGAGCCAGACGAGGACGAAGATCAACGAAGTTCTTAGTCAAAAAGCAGTCTATGTCAGTTCTGAAAGTGTACAGATACTCGTGAACGACCCTAGCCGCTTCCTCTGTAGTCAAGAACCAAGTGCTGTTAATTCGAGGATAATCTTCCCACACTGGCATAGTATCGTAAATAGGCGGCAGCCCAACAGTTCTGATGTCAGGATATTTTTTGTCTAGGCCCTCCACACTAGGATTATGAAAGACGATCAAGTCAGAACGGTAGTCAGACCTACTATACTTCCAAGACCTATAAAGCCATCCCAACTCCGCTATAGCCCACTCATCTGTGTCCAAGTATACAACTATCGCTGTGTCTTTCATATCCCAATACCTCCGAATAGACTTTTTACGTCAACTGTATCACTCAACGCCGACGTCTGAGGACCTACCCACTGATGATCAAAGCGATACTTGAAACTGTCAAGCACCTGCGGAGTATCCTCATTTGTGTAGTTAAGCATCTCATGACAAGTATCGTGCGCAATGATTATAGGAATGTGTCTTATCTGATTCAGCGAAAGACCTCGTTGACCTAATATACCATGATCAACGAGAACCAACTCCCAATCCTCCTCATGAAACTCAGGAAGATCAAGAAAGTCTTCCACCAATCGGAACTCATGCCACTTGCGGCTATACAACTTCAGCCACGCCAGCCAAGTCCCTCCAGACTCAAGCGACAATATCCTCCTTTTATTAACCGCGCACACGCCATGCAGAGCCAAAGAGCTTCCAAATCCAGATCCGAGCTCAAGTATCGGCCCTTCAGTCAACATACATGCTGCCATAAGCAGAGGCACATGAGAAAGGTATCCATAGTGTGAAATGTCTACCGTGCGATAGACAATATGATCAGGCCGCTCAAATTTCATTGCTTTACCTCCAGAAGTTAAAGTTAGCTCACCTGAGAGTCGATCACGGACAACTTGGTACTAATCACCGCCCAAAGACTCCCAACTTCACTCAAAATGCTAGACGCAATCACGCCTACAGAACCGGCTTCAGACCTTGCACTAGAAGCCACAACGCCCACAGAACCTGTTTCCGATAGAACCGTCGATGCGATCACTCCAACGCTGCCGACTTCACTAACCGCCTGGGATACCTGACCTTCAACACCCGTAGCCGGAGCGGTACCGAGAGCATCACCGGTTGGAGATGACGTACCTGAGTATCCCATACATCTTGGATCCCAGGACATCTTGCCATAGCTATTCGCGTACGTCGTTCCGCTGGCGACATGCAGCTCGACATTCTTACAGGCACCAGTGGCGTTAGCATCCAAGAACAGTGCTGGCTTCGGCGTTGCGTTGAGATTTTCCAACGACACATTCTCAAGCCGAGCATTCAGAATCTCGTCCGTGACGTTCTCAATACACCCAACGAAGAAATCTCCACGAATGTCGATGTTCTTCAACATAATATCGTCACAGTTGTTAAGCTGAATATTGCTCTGCTTCTGATCGCCGGTCTCCGTAACGGAGTTGTACTTCCAACCGTCAATCGTCAACCTATGAGCATCCTCAGCAACGATGCAGTCGGTAGTTTCGATATCCGTGGCGTCTTCCCATAGACCATTGATGATCGTGAAGTCTTCAGCATTGACGTCAATTGGGCCAGTCAAGCTGTCAACTCCAGCCACAAATCTCGGATTGATTAAAGTAATACTCGCCGCGTCGATGTCCATATCGGCAGCGGCCAAAGTTGTAAAGTTAATCTGGGCCCTTTCATCACCATAGCCAAGAAACACGATCGTGACACCTGCAATATCCAAGTCCAGATACGCAGCTGCCGACACGGGCTCCACATGACCAGGTAGACAGTAGATAATGTCGCCGCTCGAGGCTGTCAACTTCCCAGATGTTTCAAAGAGATAGCGAATTGACGCCACAGGAGTGGTTACCTTCTTACCTGCCCCACCGGCATCATTTCCGTTTACGCTATCGGCATAGTAGATTTCACCTTGGGTATGGATCAAGTTTGGACCCAAGATCTTTTTGTTAAAACGAATGCTATCAGTATCGATAGACATTCCCATATGCCTTGCTTGGCCTTTCCAGTTAGCCATAGTCAGTTCCTCCTTCTAGCATTACTAATACTCGCTAGACGCTCCAGACACTATTGTGTCCTGAGGACCATTGTCAATCCTAGACAGTTGTGAAGATTACACGCCATGTCGTTCCGTCACAGTAGAATAGCGAGAAGTCAGCATCGGCGTCTAAGTCACCACCGCTGCCAATCTCACTATGCGTAGCACCGTCACGATCATAGACGCTTACATCTCCAGCAGCCGCGCCGGTAGGAGCCAGCACACCATAGAACTTACCGATCGCCTGACTCATCGGAGGCAAGTATATAATACATACTCCGTCCGACTGGTCTGATGTAGCGATCACGAGCCGATCATTCGGCTTCATGTCATAGGTGTCTATGGTTCCGTCCGCTGCAAAGCGAACAACACCTTTCTCGGTATAGCTCCCAGCTCCCTTTGCGGTGTCCAGGGCTTCCGCATTTGCTAAGTCTCTAATAGATCTCATAGTATTCTCCCTTACTATATGTCAAGTTCCTGAATTTCCTTTTCAAGTTTCGTCAATCGATCAGTGCGAGATTTCGATCCCCTCGCTCCAGGCTTTTTCTTAGGCAGCCCAGTTTTCCGCTTGGAGCCTTTGTTTACACCTTCCTTTGGAGGGTTCTTTTGACTCCCTCGATCTACAGCTGTCTTCTTGATCCCCAGCATTTTTCTGGTTCTCTTCCCAGCTTCATCGAGTATCTTTTCTACAGTCCAATCAGGATGCTCGGCCGCTACCTGGTTCGTCGTAAGACCGACAACCGGCTTCATTGGCCCAAGATCCTTATTCTCCTTGTAGAAATCATTCACAAGTTCCGTAACTCTCGTCTGTTGCGTAACCTGTGTATTTACGATCTTTGGTATCGCAAGCAGCACCTGCTGCACGATCGCCTTGGTCAAGTTGGAGCCATAGTCTTGCAGCAATTCAATAAACTTTGGTTTGTCCCCAACTATATCGTCAATGTCCTGATCACCGATGAGTTCAGCAACATCGAGAGTGGAACCTTCACCTTCCCCACTTTCATCACCCTCGTCAGATTCTTCAGCGGGCTTTGCAGGAGCTTGTCGTTCCTGGAGCATCTTCATCAATGCCTCATTCTGCTTCAACAGGAGCTCTACCTGGCCATCCTCTTCATCTTCGGAATCAGATTCTTCTGCGTCTTCCTCTCCATCCGATTCCTCAGCCTCATCTTCGCCTTCCCGTTCGCCACCTTCATCGAGCTCCTCTTTCTCAGCCTCTTCTTCTTCAGCTCCCTCCTCGTCCTCTTGTTCATCTTCGCCGGCCTCATCTTCTTCACCCTCCTCATCAGAAAGATCTTCAATGTCATCAGACTCCTTACCATCATCGTCCGATTCATCCTCGCCATCGACAATCCTGTCCGCATCGTCGGCATCATCATCGCTGTCAGAATCATCTCCTTCAAGATCCCCTTCCATCAAATCTAACAGCTCGTTGATTTCTTCCTGCCTTTCTTCTTGAGGTTGGTCGAAGACTTCCCCACTGTTCTCACCAGTATCAACATCGTTCATGGCTTCCCCCTTCGATAAAAAATTTATGATAGTTATTGTTCATCTTCAGTCGGTTCTTCATCTTTCGGTAAGTCACGCTCCTGCTCATCCTCATTGGCACTGATAGTAGCCTTAAGCATGTTTAGAGCATTTCTCACAGTTTCTGCATTTCCCTTAAGACGACAGTCGACGTCCCGTATATTAGCAGGATTTTCTAACTGCGTCCGAATATCTTCACGCCAGGCAATCCACTCTTGTGTCAGGAATGCCCAGAATTTGCTTTTCTCAAATTCTTTAAGCTCTTCAATAGAAAGATCTATCATTGCTAACCTCCTGTTATCGAGTTAATATCAACAACGTTTCCTGCATCAGCCTGGTCTAATACCTGCTGATCAGGCATTGCTTTTATCCTGAATTCGTCCACGTTCTTTGCCCCAGTCATCTTAGCAAGATACTCAAATGTTCTTACGATGTCAAACTTCTGCTGCAACGCCGGAACGGTCGCCATGAGTTCGAATAGTTTGACCCAGATCTCGTTAAAGTTGCCTCCCGGCACACTTCCATCTCGGACCTTTGAATCGTAGTCAATCGCAAGATCGTATGGGGTGACCTTCATTCGCCCCTTCTCAACGGCATCCGGATAAAGCTCATCAAGAGTAGGTCCCCATCTTCCAATCGCCTTTACATAAACATCTTCTTCCATCAGCTGCTGCGTATGTTTCGCAAACATATATCCGATGTCTTGCATCGCCTGGAGACCGATAATCTTGGCAACCCTCTCCATCCTTGAAAACGCTTGCGATTGCGTTCCTACGAACTCACTTGCGGTCAACCTTTCAGGTCCACCTTGTCTCAATGAACCCATTCCCGCGTCGTCAGCGCCACCGATCTTCTGCATGAAGTTCACGACGAAGTTGGCATCCGCGATATGACCCTGAGTAATATCCACCACCTGCAACTGTTTAATCGCATCCTCGACGCCACGGCCCCAAGCTGGCCGCCTCGTCCTGATGATCTTCCCTGGCTTCGGATTCTTCACATCATTGATGTTAATCAAATAGGGATCAATCACCAGCATATCGTTGATGGCTTTCCGCACGTTCGCAATGTGAGTGTTGAAAAGCCAGTCAAGAGTTCCCTGAAGTCCATTAAGGATTTCCAATCTGCTCACAGGAGTCGAACTATATCCGTCAAAGTCCGGCGCTGCAATCGCAACTGGAAACATGTCGTGATCCAAATCAAGTGGCATCGCTTGGATAATCACGTCATCAGCGGCAAGAGCAAACTTCCACTTCTCTGGATAGTATCCCTTCCCTAATCCCCACTCATCAGGCATCAAGTTCACAATCATATAGAGCACGTCCGTCGGATGATTGATTCCTGACGCGTTTGTGTGAAGCGACCTCCATGACCCTCCTGACCTCGTATCCCGATCTGACTGGTCAATCGTGAAAATTGAAGACTGTTTATTGTGAACGTCTCGGAGATAAGCTACATTGAAATACTCACCATCGCCATACTTTTCCATCTCCAGCAAATTCGTCAGATTATCTCGATCTCCCCATCCAAAATACTCACCATCTTGCACATCGTGGATTGAAACTCCTGGATCGGGCAAGCAAAGATAGGGATCGATATTGATAAGAGAATTGCCCTCGAACAGCGTTACGTCGTTCAAAACTTCCCGATCCCATGCCTCTCGAACAAAACCTCTCCGAAGATTAGACCAAAATCCTCTTTCTTTCAAAACAGTCTTCCGACCCTTCTTAACCGTCCACGTCGGAACGACAGCACCAAAGCCATAGCTGAACGAATCCCTAAACATCGTATGAAGATTCAACGCAACCTTCAGTCGATTCACATGAAGGTCTACGACCTTCTCAAGTTTGATCGCGCCAAGTTCATCCTCAGGACTCACACCTTCATACCGAAAGATTGGCTCCTGAAAGAACGCTGCGACCAGGTACGAAAGAATCGTCTCCACAATCGCATAGCTATATGGAAACACAATGCTCGTTGGCTTACGCTCATCCTCGTTCTTTATATCGACTTCATCGTCATCTTGTTCGATGTAAGTCGTCATTACTCGATCTATATCGTTCCAAGAATCGGCCCGTGAAGTAATTGCAGCATTCGACTGCCTGGCCCGGTCAAGGATCTTAGTCTTCAACTTATTATGAAACTCCGATCTAGGATGCAAATCCAAGTCATTAGGATACTTATATTCCAAATCCTTCGTAATCGTGATCCTTGAAGACTGATCGGTTTCTTCTATATTAGGCATTACCACCACCCCTCCGTAGTTTCATATACAAGTGTTACTTCCGACGAATCTATAAGCACAGCATTCGCGTTTATTCCTCTCAGCAACTCCGCCCCATCAGGAATAATCGTAACGTCATTTCCACTACTTCCTACATTCACCAATCGATATGTTCTTCCGGCCGTTCCAGCAGGAAGCGTCACGTTAAATGCCCCTCCATCAGTATCGCAAAACACATGATGGTGAGAACCTCCCAACGTCGTATTTCCAGTGATCCTTGCAACAGCACTTATCATTCCCCCGCCAGAAACAATAGAACCTGACAGGTAGAGATCCTTCCACCTTTGTGCGGCCTTTCCAATGTCTAACTGAGCATCGGTTGCAGGGAAAACTGCAGTATTATCGAATTGAGATTTGTAACTCGTCCCACTAACTCTGACGTCGATAAGAGCCAGAGTATTTCCCATCTCCAATGATGTGTAGTTGCTCGTGTCTACATATGAGTGCAACGTGATTGCATCGCTAACATACGCCCCGAGAGTGTTAATTCTCAAAGACGTACTGCCCATGTAGTAGATCATACTATCGTCGACAGTAGGAACTAACCAAAGTCTTGCAACTGTGTCTTCACAATAAAACTCTATATTCGCGGGGGGTCGCTTGCCATATAACCTTGCTCGGATCACTATCTGCCCCAAGTAGAAAAATATCATCGTCAGTTATGAAGCCTCTCTGAGCCAGACCATCAAAAGGTCCACCACTATCGAGAATGGTATCTCCGTCATCGAAGATATATGGCCCAACTGATCCAAGCCAAACTTTCTTATTCGCCACCTACGCCACCTGCTCCCAGTCCATCATATCATCGTTTTCCATGTCAAGCTCGCTATATTCGTCTTCAATATCATCGTCGTCTTGAAAGTCGAAAGGATCAAAGTATTGAGCTTCCTTTTCCATGATCTCGATAATATAAGCCGCCGCGTCCATAATATCCCACCTTGCTGGACGAGGAAAGGACATTAGTTGAGCCTCAAGTCCATTACAGCAAGCCACGTTATGATAGATAAAACCTTGTCGATAGAACGGAACAAGTTGTGCTATGCGATCTTCCTTCTTTCCCCTCGCGGGCAGCGGTAACAAGAAAACATGCGACCCACGCAAGCGCTTCTGATTCTCCAACGGCTGTGTAATGAACTCATGAAGCGACGTATCCTCGTAGCCAAGAATCCTTGCATTTAATCGATCGACCATCTTGAAGGATTCATCAAACATCTCATCCGGATACATCCTTCCAGCGACCACGTCCCGAACGTACATCTTCTGTGACGCCCGATCAATTCCCCAACCTACAATCGCACTGTCAGCACTGTGAAGTTTCACAGTCTTTGCTGGGTCGATTATGACGACATTGATAAGCCCTTTCGAGTTCCCACTCTCAATCAACTCAGGCTCTTCATAACCCTTGAAATACTCCTGCCTAAACGTGGCATCCTCAGTCGAAATAGGAATGTTTCTATACTCCCGATAAAACGAGTCGAGCTTTCCTTTCTCCTTAAACGATCCATGCAACGCCTTAACATCGTCAGTAGACATGAAGTCAGGCCAGTTGCTATTAAGATCATCATCACAAATCGAAAGCTGGATACTAGTCCAATCAGGATCGTTAAGCAGATGTACCAGTAAACTGTCTTCATGAAGCACCGTTCCGACAACGATTATTTTCCAATCTTTCGACCCTCGATCGATTGAGTTACACACGTCCTCGAAGAACCAATCAAGGAGCTTCTCCCTTTGCTCATCGCTTCGAACGCCTTCGCTCGTTTCAAGATCGTCACAAACAATCAGATCAGGTCGATACCTTTTATATAAGATTCCACGAATCTGCTGGCCAGCCCCACGAGGCATGACCATCGTTCCACTTTTCGTCACCCACTGCTCCTTAGAGAATCGCTTCGTCTCGATCGGCCCAAACATCGTTCGGATTTCATAGTTGGACTGAAGCTCCGACTTTAGATTCTCACCCTGCATAACTGCACTCGTCGCAGTGGCACTCACAGGGACAATGAACTTCTTTTCCTCAAAGAGAATTTTCTTCCCTGGGTAGGCAATCGTATCAATCGTCGTTTTCCCAAATCCACGAGGGGCAGCAATCGCTACTTTTTGCTCACTCTCGTCATCTATCAGGTCAAATATCTGATCGTGAAGTTCGGAAAACGGGCGATGAAAGCGATCCTTGAAAAGCACCTTGCACGACACCTTTGTGCTCTCATAACAAGCCTCCATCGCCGACTTTAATTCAAGCGCAGATTCCATCAAACACCTATCATAAATTTTTTATCGTAGGGATTCAATCCGTCTATCAAGCCATTGCTCCAGTATAAGTCGATCTGCTGGACTGATTCGTGAGTCAAGATCCAACACCTCAAGATACGAGTATGACACTTCCAGAAGCCCAGGAAAATCATGCACAAGGTCCTCAATGGCCTTCTTGAAAAGGTGATATCTCGCAGATTTGTCAAGCAACAATCGAACAGTCTCCATCACACCGAGGGCATCTTCCTTTGAATAGGTTCCTTGGCTAATGAGCACAGCATTGGCGATGATAATCCCGTTGCCAATGTCCTCAAGACGAATCCCTGACTTTCGCGAAAGATCGCACAAAATGGATTCTTCAACGTTGTCGCAAACCGACGGCATTGTCGTCGCACAACTTAGCATGAATATTGGCAATAGTATGATAGCAACCATCTCCAGCGACCGATTCGTCCTGACCCGAGTGAACACTTCTTTCAACCCATCTACCAGAAGATCGTCCCACTTGCACGGTGTAATCTTGACAATCTTTTCCAAGATCATAAACCCCAGTAGGATCCACTGCCAGTTTGCCAAAATAAATTCAAGTACCATTTTCAAGCCTCCTTTTTTCGTACAGTCCTATCATGGACCTGTATATGAAAGTGCCATCCTGTTCTTCCCAAGGGATTTACAGTATGCCATTTGCAGACACTCAAATGTGTACGTTGAGGATCATAAACCCACTCTGAGTTAACAGACGATTCAATTGCTTGACAGATACCTATGTCAGTAATATGTGTCCAAAGCCAGTCAAGTGCTCTTAAAGGAATTACACGATGAATTCCTGAATCATTACTATGAACCTTCTCATCTCGATGAGCTGATTGAACCTCAGGAACACCGTACTTTTCTTCACAGTAAATGTATAGCTCTACTAAGTTCGGATGCCAAGGAACCTTAACGGTATTCCGAAAAATTCTTGTATTTACACAGTTTGTTTGAATACTCATGTCAACGTCCGTTCTGCTCGATTGCCCGAATACGCCTTTTGATCTCCTTGTCAGACTCAGCACTACGTTCAACTTCTGTGTCGAGCTTCTCCTTAATGTGATCAATGTCTTTCTTTTGCAGCCCAGTCTCCTTGTCAATCTTTCTGGCTAAGGTGAGAATCTCTGCAATATCCTCCTCAAGCTTTTCCACTTTCTCCTTAGGCGCAAACTTCTCATCAGCAGAGATCGCAAAGCTCATCAGAAATCCTCCACCGCCCAAGATTATACCAGCTAACACAATCACAAGTACATTTTTGATCACTGAATTCTGATCCGATTTCCTCTCCTTAATCACATCTCCATTAGCATCAACAGCCATCGTCCGTCTCCATTTAGAGATTAAATTCATACCAGGTACCATCTGGTCTCCCATAGCTAAGCCACTCATACGTCAAGTCGCCCCACCAACGTAAATCGCGATATCTATTATCGGCTACCCAACCTTTGTTCAAATAGATCAAGTGACCAGATTTTCTGTCTCTTGGGCGAACCCGAACGAAAGCAACCCATCCTCTAACTCCCTCGTCCAAGCACCTCCAATAAATCGCATATGCGTAGCCATCACAGTCTTCGTAGAAGATCTCATCGATTGGAGGAACTTCATCGTTGCTTACATAGTACTCAATCGTCCCATGATTTTCCAAATCACTTATCCAAATGAACTTTCGAATACTAGCTCTGTGAATCCTCTGAACTGTTCTCCAATCGCTCACGTCTCATCCTTTCACCCCAAGGAGGTCGAGTTTCTTCTCCTTGTTCCATTCCAGGAATTGGCACATCAGGTTTGACAATATCCGTCGTCTTGCACCCTGTTAAAAGCAGCGATGCGAAAATAATACAGAATATAAATCGTTTCATTCGAAGACCTTATGGAATTTCCAGTTCCGGCATGTCAGTCTGATACATAAAGATTGCGTGATTAAAGATTACATCATCACACTCAGACGTGTCCTGCGGCAAAGCATCCGTAACGGAGTACCGCTTGCGCTTGGACTGTATCCAGGCTAGCCAGTGAGACGAGCCGGGCTTAGGCTTTAGCCATGAGAAGAGGGACATTATTCCACGTTTTCAGGCTCTTCTTCCAGTAGAGCCACCTTCTCGGCAACCTCTTTGACCTTTCGCCTAAGCATCTGCTTCTGTACCTTCTGCTCAATCAGCGCCTTGATTTTGGCTTCCAGTTCCGCTATCTCAGCGTCAATTAGCTCAAGCC
>Ga0208015_1000743_pt1 | contig 14437 bp, 14 predicted proteins | sample 26BtaG_FD_184101 | JGI IMG/M metagenome (GOLD analysis project Ga0208015, IMG submission 184101) | Marine viral communities from Cariaco Basin, Caribbean Sea - 26B_WHOI_OMZ_CsCl (SPAdes) (version 2) | ecosystem: Environmental > Aquatic > Marine > Oceanic | place: Caribbean Sea: Cariaco Basin...
AAGGTTTATGTTATGTTAAAACCTTTAAATTTCTTCATTCGAAGTATCAATTTTAGTATCTTAATAGTCATAAATACCATCTTATGAAGACTTCACATCGATTGGATCAGGCCATCCAGAAATTATATGCAGCATTTCATAATAATGAACTTCATCCAGAATGCTGTCAGCAATGTGCCGTCGGAAATATTTTAGACAACACCGATGCTTGGAAACACCTTTCCGATAGTCATGGCTCTTTACAGTTGAATTATGTGGGATTGGTCCATCAGAATTTAGGCAGAAAGTTTAGCGGCTATTCCCCACTCGAATTATTACAGATAGAAGCCAGATTTCTTAAAGGATGTGGCTATTCCTTACCTTTAAATCACAACGGAAAAAAACCTAAAAATCCAGAAGATAAGAACGTACTTTTCAACGGTCTATGTGAAACCGTGGCTTTTTTATGCGCACTGGATGGTGTGGATAATGTGATGGATTATTCAAGACTTTTTGAATTTGAAAACGACCAGCCACGTTACCAACTGAACGCAACCATAATTTGATTGGAAGTTGGGAATTATAGATTATTAAAACCTTTCAGTCCCGATGGCCATCGGGACTGAAAGGTTTAGTGATCAATCAATTAATTAAGCAAAAATTGTCAAAGCCTAAAAACATTTTGCCATAATCGGCAAATGGCAGATGGGAGTTTGTTACCATAATGTGATTGATGCCATTGGCAGGAAATGTCAATGTGCTTGTATCAATAGAGATACTTGTGGTAATCCATGTATTTGACGTACTTGACGTCACAATGATCTCTCCCAAAAACACGGTATTGGCAGCACCAAACAAGTCGATATTGGTTGGCGTGGCGATTCCTGTGGGGTTTGCTGGCAACGGATCTGACGCTGGATGGTAAACGCCATAAATCCCAATTTTCACATCTCGGGAACTTGCGCAATTTTGGCTCATATTGGCATAATCAAAAGACAAATTATAGATCCCTGTATTTTGATGTATGGAAGTAGTCAGTTCATTGAACATACCCTCTCTATAGGTGGCATTACCTGCAGGATTGGTTGTGTTTTCAATCCACATGCCGGCAAAAACGCCAGATGTTGGTGTAGGGCCAACAAAACAACCCGCTCCATAATTGGTCGTTGTATCGTTGAACAAATCGGCAAGACTACCAGACTGCCATAACGGTTTCCAATGTGTCGCTAAGTCAATATCCTGATCAATTGAAGCATTTGGGTCTCCGGTTATTATTTCAAAATCGCCATTTTGTATAAATCCAGGACAGGAAGTAATGATTGGAAATTTTGGGACACACTCACACGCGTCATTTACAGTGCCATCAGCATCACCGTCGCCATTAGAATCGCAGGCATCGCCAATGTTAAGTTGTAGGTCTTGGCAATCCAGAATTTGGTTGTATTCACATAGATCATCATCACTACAAGAAAATTGCAGCAAAACGAAGACTAAGCACAGCAACTTTAAAAGGTTGGAACTCATCTTATGTGTTTGGTTTTGGTTTAATATATATTTTGTTTTCATGTTTTTCATTTTAAAATCAAGAACCTTCAAAAAAGCCCATGAGGTATGAATAAGAAATTGTCTTTTTGATCGAGGTAAGCCTCGGAGTATTAAACCCACTGGTGGGGAATAAATCAAGGCAGCAACTAACGACTGCCCTGATTTGAAAATTGATTAATAGCAAACTAAATCAAATGGTGTTAAAAGCAGACAACTTTAAACTCTGTTCTACGGTTGATGCGGTGTTCATCATCGGTACAGGGCACATTATTGGCACACTTCGTATTCTTAAGTTCAGTTTCTCCTGCTCCTCTAGCAATCAAACGACTTTTGGATATCCCTTGGCTCGCGATATATTCGACAGTTGCATCTGCACGACGTTGAGATAATTTTCTGTTATATTCATCCGAACCTTGACTATCTGTATGAGATGACATTTCCACTTGGATATTCGGATTATCTCTCATTAACTTCACAATACGCTCGAGATCGGCAATGGCCTCCGGCAAAATGTCAGCCTTGTCCAAATCAAAATTAATATTGTCCAATTTTATGGCCTTTCCGCAAGGGTCCACACACATTTCAAAATCTATAAACAAAGTATTGTCTCTATTATATGAACTTGTAGAAATCTCTACGTCATTAGAATAGTACCCCTCCTTCTTACCGTTTAAGGTGTAATTGGAAGCCTGCTTGAGATGGAACATAAAGTCGCCTTTAGCATCAGACAGGGTATGTTTCTGTCCTGGATTGATATTGTCTTTAAGCAAAATATCGACGCTTTGTATCCCTTCAGCACTATTACACTCTACGACATTTCCTTTTAGTATAAAGTTTTTATCGCCATAGACAATAACTTTTTGTATTCCTGAACTTTCCTTTTGGCAGTTTTTAAACTCAGCTTTGGTTATGCTCTCTTCTTCTAAACTGACATTATAGAGTTTTCCTTTTATGATATAGTCTCCTTCAACCACCTCATTAAAAACTACCACTCCATAGGAGTTTGTAGTCCCACTTTGTACGATGTTTCCGTTAAGATCGGTTAGGACAACATCAGTATTAGGCAGTGTTTCTCCTGTAAATTTATCTCTCGCGGTCACGGTTACCCCACAACCACAAGTTGCACAACAATGTGGGAAATGATCTTCTTGACAAACAGGACAGGTATTTTCTTTTTTGCTTTTTGTGAACTTATAGGTGATACCAGCAAATAAACCCACTGAAGATATATCACAATCGCAAGGCTCTTCACGGAACATAGGTTCTCTATCCAATAAGGTCATTGGTCTATCAATATTTTCGGTATATGAAGTAAAAGGCTGGTACATTGCAGATACTCCAGATTCATTCAATTCTTCAACATTGAAATGTCTCATATAATAAGCTCCGGCATTGATGCCCCAGTTCTTATTCAAGAGATAGGTAAAGCGCAATTGTCCCTTAGCGGTGAGCACTTGTGAATCGTCATAGCCCGCATGGAAGTTTAATGGATAGGTATTGGGAGTGGCTGAACTGCCTTCCAAATAGGTCCGGCCTCCTTTTATAGAAGCGAGTCCAAAGCGTGTATTGAGCTCGGCCGTAAACGTTCCCATTCTGTTTCTATACTGGAAGTTTGGACCAATTCCGTAGAAAAATCGTGTAATCTTATCCTCGCTTAAATTAAATGAATTGATTGGTGTCATCCAATCGGCTTCATAAAGATCTGCAGTAGGATAGGTACTTTTTGGTTTGTTTTTTATGTAGTCCACATCTACACCTACTCCAAACCAATTCCAGTAATAATCTAAAGACAGACCTAAGTCAAGTCCGCCCTTATAATCTATATAAGGCGTATTGTTGTTATAAGTAGGAAAATCATAACCAACTCTTGGGGTGAGTTGGAGATAGTTTCGATCTAAAGGCTCGTCTTGTGCCATAGCTGAGAATGTGCTCGCAAACACAACTAAAATTCCTAATAATTTCATTAAATTCTTCATCGTAAAAAGTGTTTTAAATTATGTTACTCACCCTTATATAAAGATGGCTTCAAAATTGTTACCCCCTATTTGGAAAAGTTTAGTGTATTTTGTCAAATTCCTTGTCGTTCATATAAAACAAGAAATCTTGGTAGGCCTATAGATTTGAAAAGATGTGCTGTTCCAAGAAGGACTGTTGAATTACATTATTTTAGACGCCTACCTAAATCCATATCTTATTACGTCCGACTGAACAGATCTAAAATGCAAGAGTTTTCAACATGGAAAGTGGTGCTATTTTAGTAAATTTGGACTCCTTAATAAAACTGTTGGCATTGGTTTATCAATTGGCATTTATATTATTATAGGATGGCATAAAATCAATATAAAACAGAAAATATAATCTTCAGAAGATTTAACCCATGGCACATCACAGCACCTATTTGAACCCAAAACACAAGGTCATCCCACTTGATCAACTTCACCTCAATGATGATATCAGGGAGCGCATCAATCAATTGTTGGAAGAGTTTGTCTATATCAATGCACTAAACAACCTCAATATTCCAGTTGATAATAAAATATTACTACATGGCCATACAGGATGTGGAAAAACAGCCACTGCTTACGCCATCGGACACGCCTTAAACAAGAAGGTCATTGCCATTAATTTGAGCGGATTTGTATCCTCAAAATTAGGAGAGACGGCGAAGAACCTATCTGATCTATTCAAAAAAGCCATAAACGATGACGCCATTTTATTTATTGATGAATTTGACTTTATTGGTAAATTAAGAGATTATGATGAAAAAGATTCCGGTGAAATGAAGCGATTGGTGAATACTTTGCTACAGCTCATAGATAATTTACCTGATAACACTTTGTTGATTTGTGCTACGAACCATTTAGGGATTATTGACTCGGCGCTATTGAGAAGATTTCAGATCAGACTGGGGTATACATTACCAACCGAGGAAGATCTCAATAAATATTACGATAGTATTTTGTCAGGATTTCCAAAACACCTCAACATAATAAAAAGAAGCTATGGTATATCTTATGCGGAAGCTAAAGACAGTATTCATCAACAAATTAAAGCTAATGTCATAGATTTTGAAAAACGTAAAAAACATTTAATATTTTTTTATGACCGTTTTAAATCACCTGGTCTACAACTTCAACATTATGGCAGAAAGCTCTCGGGGACTCAAGATACTTTGTCGGGATATGCTCTGAACAATTCCGTGATTAATGGCTTCTCAATGACTGAAAACGGTGAAAGCACCATGAGTTGTATGGCCATAAAATCGAAAGAATCCAGTGATAAAATCACAGGAATGGTGTATGAAGTTACAGGAGAAGAACTTGTACGGACGGATCAACTGTCAGACCCGAATTCCAAAAGAGTTCTGGCAACCACCGACTCAGGAGTGGAAGTTTGGGTTTATATTGCAAATTAATTCAATAATGAAGGAACATATGATTCAGGAAAATATCGCAAAAATTCTTGGGAGAATTGAAAGCGCTTGCAGGAAAGTCAATCGAAATCCTTCGGAAGTTAAGCTGTTATTAGCCACTAAAACCGTATCAGCAGAAAACATAAAGATTGCCTTTAACCATCATCAAACCTTAATTGGCGAAAATAAGATTCAGGAGGTCAAAGCAAAATACGAGAGCTTGAAACCCTTCCCTCATCAAAAACACTTTATAGGTCATCTCCAAACCAATAAAGTGAAGGAACTGATAAGATATGATGTGGATTGTATTCAGTCTTTAGACCGGCTCAGATTGGCGGAGAAATTACAACATCGACTCGAATATGAAGATAGGACCATGGATGCCTATCTGCAATTTAATACCTCTTTTGAAGAAAGCAAATTTGGGATGCATCCTGACCATGCCGTAAAATTTGCCTTAGAGGTCCAGCAGTTTGATCGAATCCGCATCAAAGGGCTAATGACCATCGGTTTATTTTCAGGAGAACATGAAAAAGTTCGGAAATGTTTTAAATTATTAAAAAGCATCCAACAGCAACTGCTAGACAAAGGTATTCCGGTCAATGAATTGTCAATGGGAATGAGCGGAGATTTGGAAATTGCCATTGAAGAAGGCGCAACCATAGTCAGGGTTGGAACGGCTATTTTTGGAAAACGTGAGCATCCGGATAGCTATTATTGGAATGAAAATAAATAGATTTATAAATTAGGAATCAAGACGGTCCAAAAACAGGAACCAAGACCGCTTCGCTTTTAGATTCAGGAATCAAGAATTGACCTCGACAGTACTGAATGTATTGGATCAAAACCTAATTCATTTTGATCGTTTCAGATCAATAAAAAACCCAACACATAAGTATTGGGTTTTAGTTTTCTACCGAAGTATAAACTTATTTTATGTTTTAAGATTAGTTTTTGATGCACTTAAAGGATTCCTGCTTGCGCAGGAATTGGTTATCCTCCAAAGTCGTCAAATCTGATGTTTTCATCAGGGATTCCGAAATCCTCTCCCATCTTCTGAACCGCTTGGTTCATCAGTGGTGGACCACAGAAATATAGCTCTATATCTTCTGGTGCTTCATGATGATTTAAGTAGTGATCGATGACACAATTGTGGATAAACCCTACAAAACCATCACCTGGAGCATCAATATTTTCTTTTACTTTCCAATTATCTTCTTCCAATGGTTCAGATAATGCCATATAGAACTTAAAGTTAGGGAACTCACGCTCCAATTCACGGAAATGTTCTATATAGAACAGCTCACGTTTAGAACGACCACCATACCAATAAGTCACTTTACGACCTGTTTTTAGGGTTTTAAAGAGCTGATATAAATGAGAACGCATAGGTGCCATTCCTGCTCCACCACCTACATATAGCATTTCGCTATCTGATTCGTTAATAAAAAACTCCCCGAAAGGTCCCGATATTGTGACCTTATCTCCCGGTTTTTGGGCAAATATATATGAAGATGCAATACCTGGATTGACATCCATCCAAGTGTTCTTAGCACGGTCAAAAGGAGGTGTTGCGATACGTACGTTCAGCATAATTTCACGTCCTTCGGCAGGATAGGATGCCATTGAATACGCACGTTCTACGATTTCGTCGTTTTTCATCACCAAAGGCCATAGTTTAAATTTGTCCCATTCCTCCTGGAACTTGTCTGGAGTATCATGCTCTTCAGGATGTGCAGTGATATCCATATCCGAAAATTTAATTTCGCACTCCGGAATTTCGATTTGAATATATCCACCGGCCTTATAGCCCATATCTTCAGGAATTTCAACAACAAATTCCTTAATAAAGGACGCCACATTATAGTTTCTAACAACAGTTGCTTCCCATTTTTTAACCCCAAATATTTCTTCAGGAATGGTAATTTCCATATCCTGTTTTACTCTTACTTGACAAGATAATCGAATACCTTCTTGAATTTCCCTTCTGCTAAAGTGAGGAGTTTCTGTAGGCAAAGCTTCTCCTCCACCAGAAAGTACGTGACACTCACACTGAATACACGTTCCTCCACCACCACAAGCGGACGGCAAGAATATCTTCTGGGCCGATAAAGTGTTCAATAAGGTACCTCCAGAACTTACTTCCAATTTACGTTCTCCATTTATAGTGATTGTTACTGGACCTGATGGAGACAGTTTCTGTTTCACTACAAGTAATAGCGTTACCAGTAATAAGGTAACCACCAAAAATGCGATAACCGTAACAATGACTGTCCCTAATGTGCTTGCTGCTAATATCATAATCTTTAATATTTATTATCTGTATCGTTTTTTGATTCTATCACAAGATCAGATGCTTTATGATCTTTCTGAACAGTAACCATTCCATCTACAGTTTCCATTTCATCCTGTGCGCCTTCGTCATCACCTCCGGTCAACATACCACCAAAACTCATAAATCCGATGGCCATAAGACCTGTAATGATAAAGGTTATTCCTAATCCTCTTAATGGTGCCGGTACATTACTATATCTGATTTTCTCTCTAATGGCAGCAATGGCAACAATGGCTAAAAACCAACCTATTCCAGAGCCTATACCATAATTAAGTGCTAAACCTAAAGTTTCTATCTCACGAGATTGCATGAACAATGAACCTCCCAAAATAGCACAGTTTACGGCAATCAATGGTAAAAATATCCCCAATGAATTATACAATCCCGGTGAAAATTTCTCAACCACAATTTCAACCAGTTGTACCATTGTTGCAATGGTAGCAATAAACATAATGAAGGATAAAAAGCTGAGATCAAAATCCGCATATTCTGGTCCTAACCAAATCAAGGCACCTTCTTGCAATAAATATTGATCCAACAACCAGTTTAAAGGTACTGTAATTGCCAAAACAAAGATTACTGCCGCACCAAGACCAACAGCAGTGGCTACTTTTTTAGACACCGCCAAGTAAGAACACATACCCAAGAAGTATGCGAAAATCATGTTGTCTACAAATATCGATTTGAAAAATAATTCTATATGTTCCATTTTTTATAGTCTTCAGTCTTCAGTCCACAGCCTTCAGTAGCGCTTGAATGCTTACTGATAACTACTTACTGCAGACTATTTAAATTAGTCTTCTATTAATTCTTTGTTTTTACTACGTTGCACCCAAATAATGATTCCAATAACAATCAATGCCATTGGAGGCAATACCATAAAGCCGTTGTTTTCATAACCAATGGCGTACAGGCCTGTTTTCTCAACCGAGTCACCCAGAACTTTATACCCCAACAAGGTTCCTGAACCCAAGAGTTCTCTAAAGAAACCAACAATAACAAGGATGACACCGTAACCTAAGGCGTTCCCAACCCCATCCAAAAAGGATCTCCAAGGTCCGTTTGCCAAAGCAAAGGCTTCAAAACGTCCCATGATGATACAGTTGGTAATAATGAGTCCGATGAAAACAGAAAGTTCCTTACTCAAACTATAAGCATAAGCTTTCAACACCTGATCAACAATAATTACCAAGGTTGCTACGACGACGAGCTGAACTATAATCCTGATTTTTGAAGGAATGATATTTCGCATTAACGAAATGACCACGTTACCAGCTCCTAATACAAATATCACAGAAATAGCCATTACAATTGATGGTTTTAACTGTGCAGTAATTGCCAAGGCAGAACAAATTCCTAGAACCTGAATGGTAATAGGGTTGTTATCCGCCAATGGATCCATTATTAGTTTACTATCTTTTTTTGATAAAAGTCTCATACAATTTTATTTTAATGACTTGAAATAAGGCACATACATTCTTAAATCCTTTTTAATCATCGCGGTAACTCCGTCCCCTGTTATGGTGGCTCCTGCAATAGCATCTACGGCATTATCGGTCTTCCTATCATTTCTAGGATCGGCGTTGCCTTTGGCCACCGTTATTCCTTTAAAAACTCCAGATTCATTGAGAAGGTGTTCCCCTTCAAAATCATCCATAAAATAGCGTTGTTTAATTTCACTACCTAAACCTGGCGTTTCTCCAGCGTGATCAAAAAAGACACCTTGAACAACCATCTCATTGTTCACCGCCACAAACCCCCAAATGGCATCCCATAGACCTTTTCCTCTAATTGGAATAACATATATTGGATTCCCATCCCTTTCACCTTCAAACAACGGTAGTTTTCGTGTGTAATTTGGATCTTTGGCCTTAGCTTCCTCCTTTTTGATATCTATCATATAGGCTTGAGGATCTTCAGTTACCTTATCACCTTCAATGACATACTGTTTTGTAATGGTGCTATTAAACACGTCCTCTACTTTATCTGCAGGTATGAACTCAACATCACTTGGGCCTTCATTGGCATTGATGCCCATGGCGTACAAAATATTTTGCTGAATTTCAAATCGCTCATTCGCTTTTACCAAAGGTTTTAAGCCTTGTGCCAGTCCTGCAAGGATAGAACCAACCACAATAACCATAACAATGGCAAAAATAACGGTATAACTATTTTTATCTGTATCGATCGCCATAACTTAAGCTGTTTTTAATTTTCCTCGTTTTAATCTCTTCTTCACATTGCCCTGAACTACATAGTGATCAATAGTTGGCGCAAATACATTCATTAACAATATAGCCAGCATGACGCCCTCTGGGTACGCTGGGTTAAATACACGGATCATAATGGAGATAAATCCAATTAAGAAACCGTAAATCCACTTTCCTTTGTTGGTTTGTGACCCAGTTACCGGATCTGTGGCCATATATACAATACCGAAGGCCATTCCACCTATGATCAAATGATGCCAGAATTCAGTGCTCATCAATCCATAGAATTTACTTGTTTCGGTTATCCAACCGGCATCTACAACCACATTAAATATATAGCCCATAACTAATGCCCCAAGAGTGGCGCTAAGCATAATTCTCCAGCTTCCCACCTTGGTAAAAATAAGGAACAATCCGCCCAAGAGAATTAAAAGTGTGGATGTCTCGCCAACAGAACCCGGAATAAAACCGAAAAACATATCCATTACGGAATAATCTACTGGATGCGATTGCGCCAAACTCCCCAATATGGTTTCTCCTGAGATGGCATCGGCTGTAGACCCATTTGCGATCTCCTTTGTTCTTTCAACTGCACCTTGTACCCAAACTTTATCCCCACTCATCCATGTTGGATAAGCGAAGAATAAAAATGCTCTAATGGTCAATGCAGGGTTGAGTATATTCATTCCCGTACCACCAAACACTTCTTTCCCGATAACAACACCAAAAGCTACAGCCACGATTAACATCCACCAAGGAATGTCAATTGGCACAATCAATGGCACTAACATACCAGTTACCAAATAGCCCTCTTCAACCTCATGACCTTTAATAACGGCAAATAAAAATTCAATCCCCAATCCAACACCATAGGAGATGATCAATAAAGGAAGAATTTTCCAAAAACCTAAAACAAAGTTCTGTAAGTTCCAAAATTCACTGCTAAAGAATCCATTAGTAACTGCTTGGATCTCTCCTACAGCCAAATAATGTTGATACCCTGCATTAAACATTCCGAAAATCAAACACGGAATCAATGCCATAATGACCGTGTTCATGGTGCGCTTTAAATCATCTGCTGCTTTAATATGCGTGCCACCACGTGCGGTATCATTAGGCGTATATAGAAAAGTATGCAAGGCATTAAAGGCAGGTGCCATCTTAGTCCCTTTATATTTTTCTTTTAAATTATGTAAGTTCTGTTTTAAACCCATTGTCTCTATATTAACCGATTTCTTCTATCATTAAATCCAAGCCCTCTCTAATAATTTTCTGATGTGGTTGTTTTGACACACATATAAATTCTGTTAAGGCAAAATCTTCAGGAGCTACTTCATACATCCCTAAAGCTTCCATTTCATCCAAATCTTGATACATACAAGATTTTAAGATTTGTAACGGATATATATCCAATGGAAAGACCTCTTCGTAGTTACCAGTAAGCACAAAATTACGGTGCTCTCCATTCATGTTGGTATCCAAATCATACACCTTATTTGGAGTCAGCCAAGAAAAAGTCAAGGCTCTAGAAGTAGATATTTTATCAAAAATTGGCTTGTTCCAACCAAAAAGCTCATAGTCATCTCCTTCAGGAATAATCGTTAGGATATTATTATAATAACCCAAATAACCATCAGGGCCAATTTGTTTCCCACTCAACACGTTTCCGGAAATGATGCGATCGTTTCCGTTCTGATCTACGCCATTGTCATAAATCATAGTGGCTACTTCGCTCGCTATTTTAGTGATAAAATAACGTGGCTTCTTAACTGATGACCCCACAAGGGCGACAATACGCTCAGCATTGAATTTACCGGTAAGCAACAGCTCTCCAATAATCACTAGGTCTTGCGCGTGAATTGTCCAGACGGTTTCTCCCTTATTGACAGGGTCAATTTTATTGATCTGCGTCCCAACATTCCCACATGGGTGTGGTCCTGATACTTTATGCAAGGTAATTCCGGAAAGTCCAGCCAAAGGCGAATTTGATTTTGCACCAACGCTAACGTGCACTTTACCATCGGTAAGCTTACCTACTGCAGTTATAGCTGCTTGCAATTCAGCTTCTTTGCCTTGAAGCACATAGTCATGATCAGCAGCCAAAGGCGCGCTGTCATATCCTGAAATGAAAATTGCTTTGGGCGATTGGTCTGTTTTCGCGATAATGTCATAAGGTCGTTGTTTGATAAATGTCCAACAACCAGAGGCCAGTAAATGTGCTTTTATGGTATCAGCATCTACGGCATTAACATCCATCTTACCGTAATCTTGGAAGATTTGTTCCTTATCTGCTTGAATTTTAATACCAACTATGCGTCTTTTCTCTCCTCGCGCAATCTCAATAATTTCTCCAGAAACTGGAGAAACAAATTTCACGGCTTCATTGGATTTGTCATGAAAGATAGGTTCTCCAGCCTTCACCTTTGCACCTTCTTTATAAATCAATCTTGGAATAACACCGTGGAAGTCTTCTGGTCTCAATGTATAAAAGTTGCTTAAAACCGCTTTTTCAATGGTTTTTTCAGCTTCACCCTTTAGTTTGATATCGAGACCCTTTTTAATCTTAATGTCGTTTGACATATTATAAGTCTATTGGTTAATAGTTACAATGATGTGATTTTACACAGTAAAAATCGATGCAAATTTACAAATTAATTATGCAGTTTACATAATTAATGTTACAAAAATTATACGTTAACGATTGCGTAAATTAAGAGGCATAATTTTTGTTTATCTTTACCTTTCAAATTAGCTGTCGATGAGTGCAAATCTTAAATATTTTCTTTTACTGTTTTTTTTTACGACTTTGGTATTTTCCCAAATTGTAGAAGTCAATCCTCCAAATTATATCAAAACAATAGGATTTAAAGGCAGCACCAATGAAAGTCAATTGCCTATCCTAAAGCTAGGAGAGCCATTGCTTTTGGAATTTGATGTGCTTACCGGAACTGAACCTGATTTTTATTACGTGATTGAGCATTTTAATTACGATTGGACGCCTTCCAATTTGGTAAAGTCTGAATACTTGAGAGGTTTTGACAACCAGCGAATTCAAGACTATAAGAATTCCTTCAACACTTATCAAATCTATTCGCATTATATGCTTCGAATTCCCAATGAACAGACCAGAGCCTTATTGGTGACAGGCAATTACCTCTTGAGTATATTCAATGACGATGATGAATTGGTGTTTTCGAGAAAATTTATGATATACGAAGACCTTGTCAATGTTGGGGTGGCCATCAAACGCTCAAGGGATGTTAAGGATATCGACAAAAAGCAATCGGTGGACATAGTTATCAACAGCAGAAACATCAACTTCAACAATCCCTTGGAAAACGTCAAAAGCCTGATCATCCAGAACAACAACCTCAATACCGCCATTGCCAACGTAAAACCGCAATACACATTGGGAAATCAGTTGATCTATAAATACACTTCAGAAACGAGTTTTTGGGGTGGCAACGAATATCTCTATTTTGAGAACAAAGATGTGCGGGCAGCCAATGTAGGGGTGCAGTTTATTGATTTAAAAGAGATATATCACAACTACCTATTTGTCAATACTCCAAGAGCAGATCGACTTTACACTTACAATCCTGATATCAACGGGAATTTTTTGATTACTGCCATAGATGCCCGAGACGTGTCCATTGAGGCCGATTATACCATGATCCATTTTGCCCTTCAATATCCCGAACTGACAGACGGCAGCTCTATTTATGTTTATGGAAATTTCAACAATTACGCTCTTGAACCCGACAACGAGCTTCGTTTTAATTCGGAATCTGGCTTATATGAATGTGCCTTCCGTTTAAAACAAGGATTTTACAATTACAAATATGTGATGACCGATAAAAACGGCAACTTGAATGAAGGCGCAATCAGTGGAGACTTCTACCAAACCGAAAACAATTACAAGGTGTTGGTGTATTATAGAGACCTAGGGGCCCGTTACGACCGATTGATAGGCTTGGGTGAAGGATCTTCTGTCAACATTTCAAATTAGATTTTCTACCATAAAAAATGACCACCAAAAGTTAATCACAAGGCCTTTTTATGATCTGAATTCCAAAATTATAGCACGAAATATACCATTAAATTATTGCTAAAATAGGGATTGGGTTAAATCTTGAATCAAATAAATTATTAAAGTCTTTTTATTTGTGCTATTTTAGCATTAATCTAACAAACAATTTAATATTTTAATATTATGGTCCAGCAGGTTACAAGTGGCATTAAGATAAGTGTTCAGACCACGTTTGAGGGTACTTTTTATAAAAACTATAAAGTTCATTTCGCTTTTGGATATAAAGTGACCATTGAAAACCAAAGTAAAGGTGCGGTACAATTAAATTCTCGTCATTGGAAAATTTATGATGCCTTAAACAATGTTGAAATCATCGAAGGCGAAGGGGTCATCGGCAAAAAACCGGTGCTAAAACCAGGAGAATCGCATACCTATACCTCTGGGTGCCTACTTTCATCGCCTTTTGGCGCCATGCAGGGGCATTACAATATGGTCAACTTTACAAACACCAATAAATTCAAGGTCTATATTCCGTCATTCAAATTAAGCGCTCCATTTGCTTTGAATTAATTTCCTTCAATTAAAATACCGTCAGCATGACCTCTTCAATCTGCATTTACCTGCAAGTTTAGCAGGCGCAGAGGCTCCTGAGCAGAAATAGCCCACTTTATTTATCAGTATACGAAAAACAATTCGATCCTATTTTTGAAGCCATACCACGTTCATTCCCTTTAAATTGGTGTCAATATCTTCTAAAAATCTGACATTGGCTCTGGGTTTATAAACAACTAAAACAGTTTTTATAAAGCCAAACGACACGTACTTTACTTCTGAGTTCCATCGGTCAGAATAAGGTTGCACAAAAAACAGAGGGCACATTTAACGTGGTTTTAGGACAATATCACATAAAAATGGATTCAAAATTT
>Ga0208015_1000744_pt1 | contig 14435 bp, 20 predicted proteins | sample 26BtaG_FD_184101 | JGI IMG/M metagenome (GOLD analysis project Ga0208015, IMG submission 184101) | Marine viral communities from Cariaco Basin, Caribbean Sea - 26B_WHOI_OMZ_CsCl (SPAdes) (version 2) | ecosystem: Environmental > Aquatic > Marine > Oceanic | place: Caribbean Sea: Cariaco Basin...
TATTCTTCCTAATTCCCATGCTTCCTTTCGTTGCATTTGAGTGATCGTGGGGAGTCTGCAATAATCATCGTAATCCATTTCATAAATAGCATCTAATATTTTGTGCTGCCTATCGTCAAGTATTTCAAAAAATCCTTTTTCATAAAATTTATCGGGTAAAAGTCTATAGCCTGTTGCGGCTTCTTCTTTTGCTACAGCAATATGTTTTGAAAGCATCATATAGATCATCCGGCCTGCAATAGAATCAATTAAAAAATCATTGGAAACAATTGCACCAATGGAAAATCCTATAATTGAAAATATCGTAACCATTACCCCAAGTCCACATAAAAAACTTTTAATCATATATGTATCCTGCCGCTCCATATTTCGGTCGATTTTTGGGCCTTTGATTGCGTTCGTAAGATTTAAAATGAGATTTGTTGCAAAAATTTTTGTAATTGCCATCAAAGCGCTTATTTAGCTTCTTGTCAAGAAGCCTGCCGAAATGATCGCAAAATTCTGCTGTAATTTGAGGGCCGAATTTAATCATCTTTTTTTAAGTCGTAAATCTCGCATCTTGATTTTATGAGTTCCAAGCGAATAAATTTAAGGGTTTCCATATAAGCTGTTTTAAAAGTTCGTATTTCTTCTATGATCGGTTCCGCAGAAGGTAGCACGCCTTCCGGTAGTACAATTTTTTCAATTGCCCCTTCCGTCTTTCGTTTTTTATAAGTACGTTTTTGGGGTTCACTCTGGGTAGTATCACTGTTATTTGGTTTTTTCTTTAATGCATATACTTGCCACGGTATTAAATCAAAACCGTACTGATCTTTAAAAAATGCGATTATCTCTTTGGCTTTTTTGCCATCATTCATCATGCTTTTTATTTGTTCTTTATGTCCTACTGACAGCTTCGTTACTGACATTTAAACCTCATTTTTTATTAACTTGTTCCATTCCTCAACTGCTTTAATTTCAACCTTAACAACCCCGCGCCACTCGTTATAGATTTCAACTTTGTTTTTGCAATCTTTATTACGGCATTTTAATATAAAAGTTCCTTCATCATCCCTAAAACTTGTCTGCCAAAATTCCCTTTTGGGCTTACGGCCGCAGCATTCTAATGTCTTTTGTATAGTCATTCTTTCTCCTTGTAAAACGTATGGCAACCTATCTTAGCCGTAATCACCATATTCCGGGCCCAATAAGGCTCTCCATAAATCTCTACATTCTCAAAATGGGTAGCCCCCCCGGTTATATCAGGGGCGTTATTTGCTATTACAGCCCTTTCTACGCGTTTTGCCACTTCTGACCATCTACCCTGCCTCAAACAGAATTCGTCCAAATCAGCCCTATCCCTGCCCACAAGACCCCTATCTGTGCCCCTGTTTCGAATAACGCATGCAACGGCATACATCCCTTGCTCGCCTTCCGATACCGCTTCTGCCATTAACACCTGCCAAATAGGGGGCTCGGCCGCGTAAACATTCCCGGCTATAAGTAAGCATATCATAAAACTGGCTATCGCGGCAAATAACGTGCCCTGCTTTTGATCGCCCTCTTGAGTTAAGACTATATCAAGCGCATACTGATGGCTACATGATCCGCGCTTATTGAAGCCCTGACAGTTGCATTTAAAAGTTCCGTCCGGCCTTCGGTAAAGCGTATAAGTAGTCTTGTTATATCCTGTTATGGGCCGGCATATCCAAGCATCCCGATTAACCTTTTTAAGACATCCGTAAGATAGTATCTTGGCTATCTTGCTTTTTTGAGGGTGATCCAATCTTTCAAGTGCTGCATTATATCTTTGGATTTCACTCATTAAGAACCCCCTTTATATAATATAATTAAATAATTATTAGCATCCGCTTTCTTTAAAGAAATGTTTCTTTAAAGCTCTTTTTCTTTAAAAGAAATTTCTTTAATACCTTTAAAAGCCTTTAAAGGGTCTAAAGAACCTCTATTTTTTTTGTAACTCCCGGCAATTTAAACGGGTTATGTAAAACGCCTTTCCGGTGGACACCCGAAAAACGGCCTGTGGATAACTTGCGACCGCCGCGGTGATCACCCGAATATGGTAACATTTCAAACCTTCCATTTGTCATAATTTTTATTGACAGCCACAACAAACCGTTCCTTGGTAGTTGATACAAAATTCAATATCCTTTTATCATGCATTTCCAAAAGCGCTCCTTTTATGGTATCTTTTGTCAGGTTTAATTTTGTAGCGTATGCCCCGTAATTACTATCTGTTTCCTTCCGGCCCCAACCATATGTCAACCGCATCGTCCAAAACAATATGCGCACCCATGTTGAGTTTGTGATCCGGTTGCATACGGCCTCAATAAGTTCGTTTGATATTCGCGTATAACCCCTTTCAAGCTGTGGACTTGCCATTTATCCCTCTTGTCCGGGCTCGCGTTTTTCCTGTTCTACTGTAGCTGTATCTGTGGCAAGCGATTTTTCATCACTCCACTCGGCTTTATCCGGCACCGCAAACATGTCCTTTGCCACCTCTGTCTTTACTGTTTCATCCATAGCAAGCGCACGCTGCACTTCGATGGATTTGGGCAAGAGTTTCATTAATTGGATCAGCACAGTTTTCATGCACATGGCATCCGGGTTTGTGCTCCAAGGGGTGTAGTCGTAAAATTTCTTTGCCTTTTTATCATAACACTTTGAATGCTTACCGCCATGATCCATGCATTCCTCTTTTGACATAAATTTAAATACGCTTGCCCCATCCTTCATTTTGGCCACAGCATAATAACCTACTACCTCACCTCGATCCTTGAGGGCCGGCTTATGCAGGATAAAACTATTGGTGCCGAGTTCATAATTAAACTCGTCTTGCATTTTAACCGTTTGCATATCAAGAGATATAGAATTTTGATGTCTATAAAATAATTCTACATATCCTTTATAGCCAACGAGGAATTGTGCTTCGGGTATAGTTTTCCAACTGCCGTCGGCCTGCTTGCGCTTATTATTGAAGGGCAATATGTAAGCCTGCCCCTCTATGTTGGGCTCAAGACCAAGCTGCGCACTCTGAAATAGGGCCCCAAGAAAGCTCTCCGGGCTACATGTGTATAGCTTTGGGTTAAGCCGGAGCGTTGTCAAGGCTATCCGCACAAGCCGTTCTGCGTTCATATGACTTGGTAGGGCCTTGCCGAGTTCTTTAACGCTTCGCTGAATAAGCGTTGCTATATCTGTTGTTTGTGTTTTTTTTGCCATTTCCTTTATTTCATTTGGCTTTGCCATTTTTTAGCTCCTTTTTTTCATTGATCCGTAATACTCTTGTGGATTTTAATACCGAATATTTATCGTACAAACCATCATCTTTAAGCCGCTTCACATCCATCCTTTTAGATGTCTGTGATTTCCAAATGGCGCGATAACGTTCAGTTTCAATACCTTCGGCCTCGCTGATCTCCTGCTTTAGCTTGGCCTCTAATTCCTCTTTTAACTTTTCCTTATCCTTTATGATGTTTTTACAAACCTGCAACTTGGTTATAAGAGTATCAACCTCGAAATTTCCGGTTAATATCTTATTCCCGTGTTCCGGGCACAACCGCATCATAGTCGCGCTATCCCCGGATATGGCCATAGGCGCAATGTCTTTGGCTATATAATGCTCAATAAATTGCTTGGCGGCCAACCTCATTCGGATATAGAGTTCCATATCAAACTCAATTTCTTTCCAAACAAACTTCTGCCCACCTATAAGAACAGCTATGTAACCCTTTGTCATTCCAAGAATACCAAGATACCACATGACTTGTAGTATGTATTCCTGTGGTATATCTTCGCCTTCCCATTCGTGCGCCTTCCAAGCATTACAGGTTTTGCATTCAAGTATTGCGTTTTCGCCTGTAATGCGCCGATCAATGTGCGCTATCATATAAGGATACGTTTTGTTTTTGAAAGTTTTAGTATCCCTTCTGACAGCTTTTCCGGTTACTCTTGCAAACTTCCGGGCCACAAAGTCCTCTAATTCATTGCCTAACTGGATATATTCCCTTCCTGATACATCCTCTTTTTGAAATTTACCGGTCTTTTCGGCCCATAGCCGCAATGGTGTTTTCCACCGGTTCAATCCCATGACCGTTGCTATTTCACTACCGCCTATTGTCGGTTTCCTTTTTTCCATTACACTCCTTCCATTATTACCGATAATTCCCGTTCTGTATATTCCACAAAATCATCCTCGCTTGTCCGGTAGCAATCCGGATGCAAGGAACCGTTTTCCACTCCTACAACGGAATAGATTAACGGTGTCTTGACTTCCTTCCTGCGTAGAATGCCAAGACCATTCCTAATGCTATTAACAAATTTTCCATAACTCATCCCGACCCCCTTCCCCTGTTAAAAAAAGCAGGCCTGCGCACAAGCCGGTCGGGAATCCCTTGCGGGCAACAGGTTTAAACTTGAAACGCAGGCCAAATGGACATAAAAAAACCCTGTTCTTTTAATCCCGACCGTTTTAATCATTTCATAGTCCTCCATTTACTACCATATCAAGTATATCATAGATTTCTAAAAATGCAAGTTTTATTTTATCTGCCCTTCCCAAACCAATTCAAAATGAGTCGGATCAAGGAAGTCAGCCGGCATAAATTGATCTGCTATTTTATGCAGTTTATATTGCCTACCTAAAGCGAGAGCACACGAATAGCTGCAAAATAAACCTGATTTCAACAAGCGCCTTTTTTTCAAAAATTTCCTGAAAAATGGCCAATCCTTAATCTTCCACCATGCAAGAGATCGCAGGGAATATGCGCGGCCGCAATCAGACATTGACCAGTATGCTATCTTATAGCGTTTTATATTATAATCCGGAGCTTTGTATTTCAGGAGTTTTGCATATCTGTTTTTATGTGCCTTTCTGATGTCAACAGCTTTGGCACGCGGGAAATTAACCTCTACTGAATCATAGCCCCCGCCCGATACCTCAACATGCACATATTGAGCATTGTCAAATGAATGCCCTTCCTCTCTTTGCTCTTTTGCAATGGTATTTGTTAACCAACTATTATCTCCTTTATAAACAATAAAATAACCCATTTTAAAAATGCTTGGATGAAATTCCGGATATTCATTCTTCATGTTTATACCCATTAATCCTTCCAAGTGCTGTTTGCACTTCTTTTAAAGAGTTTATAATACGTTCATGTTCCTCTTTAATGAACCGGCCGCGTTCAGATGCATTGCGATCATGTTTCTCTAATTTCTCAACTAATTTATCAAGAATAATAGTCATGCGCATAACCATAAACTTGACTATCCATGCACATAAACCAAATATTCCCACAGATAACATAAATCCTAATCCATGTTTCGCTAATATATTTATGGCTTCCGGTGTCATAATTACCCCGCTATTTCTGTTACGGTTATACTCGAGGCCAATACCCCGCCATGCCTTCTTGCTCCGGATGCAGGATCACCATTGAAAAAGATAGTATTAGAGGTAGCTTGGCCAACTCTAACTGAAAAAGTAATTGCTCTTGTAGTTCCGGCTGTCATAAAATGCGTGAACGAAACTGTCGCATAAAGATTAGTTGAAAAAATGTTATGTCTACTGGATGCCAAAGCATCTGCTGTACCATCTTGAAATAATGCAGTTGCTAATGGCGCGCCATTATTAATTCCTGCATTAATAACAACATCTATTTTTAATTTGTTATTAGCATTTCTTGGAGCATATACAATGCTCATATATTCATCACCTTCATTATTTTGTGGAATAGTATCATCATCGGGAATCGCTGTCGAGCCTGTAGAAAATGCACCGGTTTGAGTATTGATTATGCTTAAAATCGCTCCGGGTTGATCGTTTCCACCAAATGTAGGCGTAAGCGATCCTGCTCCGGCATTCTCAAACCAACCAAGTCGTTTAAATGGTGCTGTGCCTATTCCTGATGGTGCAAGCGGATCAGTTGAATATACTATTGGCCCGGTAGTTGCCGCACTATCACCTTTCGCATAAATATAATAAGTTGTAGCCGCAAGTGTACCGGCATCAAGATTTGCCGCACCCAAGGTAACATCGCTTACATTACGCCTGAATACTAATCTGTTACCATCCGTGCTCTCAAGCATGGCTTCGCCGGCTCTTACCTTTAGCACGCCTGCTGTTATTTCGACACGCATTCCATCTTGATGTTCGCGCAAAGCTGTAAGCAAAGTCGTTGACCATGATGCGGGTTTACCTAATGCACCGATTAATGCCTGCGTTGCCTCTACGCCATCAAAAGCATTATTAGGATCGGAGCTTGCTATATTATCAGAGCCAGTTTTATTTACAAAAACATCTAATTGTTCAGGATAATTGCTCATATTTTAATCCTTTCCTGTTCTATCAAGAGATTCAATTTTGTTAAATCCTCGACAATATTGACAGGCGTAACTCCCAAATTCAATAACACGTTCACGCCATTATCAGTTAAGACATATTGAATTCGATCAACCTGAAAACTTTCCGTACCCCCATCATATTTTAAACCGCTATCATATAATTGCGTAGCAACATCATATTTTAAATTGATGCCTATTTTTAAATTAATTGCTACCTTACCAATTGGTATTATATTTTCAAGGCGCTTGTCCTGTTCTATTAATTGCGCAGTATACGATCTACGCGGTATTCCATTTTCTTTTAAAAATGCTCTTGCGAATTGTTGCCCAACGCTTTGCGTTGTAATGGCCGAATTTGATACTATTCTTTCACGGGTAGTGATTTTGTTTGTAACCTCAAAATTTTGCCTGTATCCGGAGCTACCCTCGAGGAATATCTTTGTAATCATAGGATTGAAATCTTTTTGTGGTGTAAAAGTAGATATGTCCTCTGTTATATGAAAAAAATGTTTTACGCTATCATTACGCGTTAAAAAGAAAAAGGATTTATCAGGACGCACACCCCATTCCCTGCGACCTGCTATATCGGAAAGTTTTTTTATAACTTCAAATGCGCTCTCATCAAAAAATAGAGTATCAGCAGAAAATCCAGTATCCTCATAATCACTTGCTGCAGAAGTAATGTCCGTTATTCCCGTTACAAATTGCTCCGCAACAAGTTTAGCAATCGCACTTATTTCCTGACCAGTATACGTTTGATTTTCGACTATAGCGCGTTTAAGTTGATTAACATATCCCAAACAAAATATATTTACAAATTCATCATTGCTTCGCGCAATTGGGTTAACTCTGTCAATATACCCGCCATACCATTGTTCTGCAGTGCCGCTTGCACTTGGCATAAATATTTCAATTTGATAATCTTCTGCGAAACTTGAAGCAAGCGCGCCATCCCATTTTTCTTTAACCTGCATCCGGCATGCGCCGCACCCACCAACACGATTCCACTCCCATGACAATGCAGTTATTTTATTTTGAAGTTGCGTTACAAGATTACCATTATTATCTTTAAGTGCCACTGTGAATTGTGTAGGGTTCATTGCAAAAATGCCTCTCTCCAATATATTTCAATAGTACCGGCCGCAAGGCCAATAGGTACAAATATATTTTCTCCGGGTTTAAGCGTAAAAAGATCGCCTTCGAATGATCCAAAACTTGCAGGAAACGCTAAGTGTGCATTACTCCCAACTGTTACGGCAAATTCATTATAATTATCAAAACCTTTATCAATTATCAATTCTTGTGTAGGCGCAAGAACACCCGTATATTTTGCATCCTGATCTGCCGTTATATTTTTAAGACGTATATCATTATCAATAGTTGTGGCAGCAGCCCCGGTTATTACAACTTTAATCGGTATTTCAATATCGCTATTATTGACAACATAAAATGTGCCATTCGCAGCAGGAGCCGTGGAAAAATAACTGGCCCATTGTTCCTGAAAGAATGGACTCCGGGCCTGCATTCCTATATCAAATGATGCATAATCTTGTGTAATAGTGCGCAATCTAAAAGCAGAATGAAGGGCATCTATAAATCGTTCGTCATCTAAGTGTACACGTTGCGTGCCGGCATCAAGCAATTTTTTAAGCCGTCTTACATTGTTTCGGAAATTATCATAGTTCGATCCTGAAATTGTGCCGGCTAAACGCAACCGGGCAGGATTCATTTTTCCATCAGGAATTATTGAATTACTTGACCGAATCACAGTATTAGCTCGTACCCTGCGCCTATCTTGCAAATCAATAGTTGCGAAATTCCAATCCTCTGTTGGTTTTAAAGCATCTTCTGTACTGTACCTCATGTAAGCATATCGGCATTCGCCGCCGAAGGTTGAGAAAAAATCCCCGAAGAATATACGCTTGGTGTGTGCAGTGCCGGCCTGACCCATAGTGCCTGTTATGCGTAGGGTATCATTTACATAAACTTTAACCTCTGTGCTTTTAACAGTAACCCGATATTTATTAAAACCTGTAGCCGTGAATGCATATGTTGTACCATCGAACCCGAGCTTTACAAAGGCAGGATCAAATAATAAATATTCCTTATTATTACCATCTTCCCAATATATAAGTTGGCCACCTTCGCTTTTAGCATCTACGACTTTAACTTGAGCCTCTATGGTATACCCCTGATCCTTATCTACATTTTGGGCCCACGGAGCAGTACCACTATTATGGCCATAAAAAGCGGTTTCATTCGTACCGGTAACTTCGGATGTATCTATTTTTAATGATTGAGCATTCGGCGTACTTCCGGAAGTAGAAGCGATTACACCTATAACCGGTGATCCACTTGAAGTTTTTGACCATACCTGTGCTTGCCTTCTATTATCCGGCTCATCAAGGCTTCCATCTGCCCAATAATCAACCCAATTACCCATTACTATTTTAAATTTACTCATTATATTCTTGCCCTTCTTTGTTCTTCAATTGCTGTTGAAATTTGAGCAATTACATCTTCGACATCATCCTCATTTCTAAAAGAGGCGTTTTCTATATTCACACTGAATCCTCTACCTTCACCGGCATTCAATCTATTTAATTCTGATACACCACCCAAAGTTGTCATACCCTGCCGGGATAATACGCCTTCGCCTGTCTGTGCAATAATAGGCACTTCATCTGATCCTACAACGCCGCCATCATGTGCTTTCTTTATTTCTCCACCTTTATGAAGTGTTTGACCGGAAATAATAGCGACTTGAGCCGCACCCAAAGAAGCCATAAGTGCAGCAACACCTATACTAAATGGCCACGGAAAATCTGCAAATGCTCTTGTTACGGCTGTTGCGGTATTTATTATAGCTTGGCCAACTCTAACAGCTTTTGCTAATGCGGCAAATCTTTTATTTTCTTCTGCAGCCAAACTCACCGTTTGCGATAGGAAATCAAAAAAGAATTGCGTTGTTGATATGTTTTCCTGTACAGCATCCGCTATTTCTTTGGTTTGATCTTTCGTTACCTTTGAGGTTACAGTGCTTAAAGTTGTTGTCAGTTTAGATGTTTCCTTTAAAGCATCCTGATAAAATTTTGGAGCAAATGCAAGCGCTTGCCACATTTCCTCTATTTCTTGGGTTGTTTCTCCTGTGTCTGCCACTACCTCATCTTGCAATGCTCTGATAATATTTGTTACTCCCGGCAGCAATGTTGCGAATTGTGAAATCGCATTTATTCTCTGTGGTATCCGTCCTAATTCTTCCGTAAATTCCTTTAATACAATAATTGATTGATTGATCGTCGGTAAAAATACATTTCCAAGCTCTATATTTAAATCATTGAAATTATTTTCTAATATCGTAACTTGACTTTGCGTTGTCGCAAATCTTTTTTCGGCTTCTTCTACTAAAGCATTATTTTCTGTAAATGCATCACTCGATTGATCTATTGCTCTCGTCAGTATTCCGCTTGCACCACCTACAGATAAAAATGCTTGTACCAAACGCTGATCTCCAAGTTCCAATTCTTTTAATATTGCAGCACCCTCGAGCCCTGATCTCCCTAATCCCTCAATGAATAAAGAAAACGCGTTTGCCGCACTTTCTTCATATGCTTCTATAAATTCTTCACTTGTAAGTCCGGCTATATCCGCAAATTCCTTTAATTTTTTGCCACCTTCCGTAACAGCAGTACCCATCAATATAAGTGCTTTGCTTACTGCTGTACCGCCGCGCTGCGCCCTAACTCCAACCGAACTGAATGCTGCACCAAATCCTAATATATCAGATGTAGTTAATCCGGCAACACGACCTGCGCCGGCTATTCTATTTGCAAAATTGGCTATTTCTGCTTCTGTAGTAGCAAAATTATTACCCAATTCAACTATAGCCGATCCCATCCGATCAATGTTGTCAAGCGGCTCTTGCATGACATTGGCTATACGGGCAAAATTGGTAGCTGCTGCTTCCCTTGTTAAATTTGTTGTAACAGCTATCTTTGCGACAACTTCTGTAAACTTCGTAAGATTTTCAACGCCCCGAACACCCAATTGCCCGGCTATCGTTTGTATTTGGGCCAAATCGGTTACAGCAACCGGTATCGTTTTTGACATTTCACGCAAGCTATCACTTAATTGAGAAAATTCTTCTTCTGTTGCATCAACAGTTTTGCGAACACCGGCAAACGCATCTTCAAATCTAATAGCTGATCCAATTACCTGATTAAAAGCAAAAGCCGCGCCCGCTATAACTGCGGTTGCGGCTAACCAATGCGTTCTTAATGTGCGGCCTAAATTAACTATATTACTCGTAGACCTTGCGGCCTGCTTATCTATTGTGCCAAGAGTCTGCCTTAATGGGCCCGTAGCCCTATCTTGCAATTTCAATAATATATCAAGATCGAGGTCTGCCACGTTTTTTTCCTCTTTTTTTAGTTTTGCTATTTTCTATCTTCGCTGCTTCGCTTGCTATGATAGACATAGCATTTAAAAATTTATCACTTTCATTAAGCCATGCATTGCCATTGGGTAAAAAATTTCTTTTGTAAAGTCCATATGCTTTTATATATTTCCAACTTGTACTTGATACAATTCGAATAGGACATTTAAAATGTTTCTCATTTCCTATATAAAATGGAACTGTACCCTTTTCATAGCAACCGCGCTCTTTTTTTAAAAGAGCATCGCAGCTTTGGCAGTTCAAATTCATATCGAGAACATGAACTGCCAATATTAGTTTTTTATTTCTTCTGCGCTTAACTTGTTGATTTTTAGGATAGCAGTGCTTAATTCGACAATTACGTTGAATGGTATCATATCCAACACGCCGGGGGATAGGCTTCCGTCGGTATCAAGCTCCAATTCAACATCTTTGTCTTTAAATTTAAAGTTTTTCCAACCACACAGACCGTACTTAACCAAATCAATCATGCGATCCATTTGATTCTGTTCATTGGCTGTACCTGTAATTTGTGCCAATTTACGGCTTGGCAATGCGCGTATTCTCCAAGTAGTCGGATTTTCTTTATCATTTTTACAAATATGATCCACAACTTCATTCAGGTCTATCCCTGAAATCATATAATCCCCTTTCCTTTAATTGTTATACCGCGTCTTTACTAAACTGTATCTGCAGTTCATCATTCTGAGTATTCGGATCACTCGAAATAAGTGATGCAACAGCTTCATACTGGCTTACTCCATCAGCATCACCATATTTATTGCTATCATACTGAAAGAACCCGGTAAGGATAACTTCTTGGCCGTGTCCTGCAGTTGAGCCTACGACTATGCCAAAGGTATCTACAATTTCACCGGCCCAATCACCCCAAAACGGATTACTTGCTTCAACAACTGCATCAGCATTGAATTCCATTTTAGGAGCTCTGCCTGTTATGCGATATTCTTTTACGCCATTAACCGTATTAAGATCATCGCGGCGCGCAAGAGTATTGGCAAGGTCTATAGTTAAGCTATTGCATACAGGAGAGAATCCGGCAATCTGAAATTCTGAAGCGTGTATAATAGGCGGTTTCGTTGTATCAATACCTGATAGATCAGGATGCGTTATGGCTACAACTGCATTATACAAACCATTAAAATCCCATTCGCATATACCAAATTGGCCTGCTTCCATAACAAATCGCACAGTTCCACGCGAACCTGTTATTTTGTGCATATTCCCATCTTTATACACAAGCATAGATACACTCTTTAAATCTGCTTCTTCGGATTTAAGAGTATACACAATAGGTGCGGTACCGGAATGCGCGGCTGTGCCAAATCCACAGCCTACAAGCATTTCATGCATTTCGGGTACGGTACCCGGGCCCGCAGCTTTCAATTCTGTTTTAAAGGTAAGTCCATGATCCTTTAAACCTATGGCCGGGCCTATAGGAGAAAGAGTATCGCGCATAATGGAACGATCCAATCTTTCTCCACGGACATCAAGCTCGACATCCCAAGCTAAAATTTCTGAAAAACTGGCAACTGCCGGATCAGTTCCGGCTACCGTTTCCACAGCTATTCTTATTGCAGTTTTACGTGTTAACATTTTATTTCCCCCTTTTTTTTATTCAAGCTCATTGAATATATTAACCTTTACGGTTTCGCCCCACCATGTTCCTGATGGCGTGGCTATATATGCTTGAAATCTCCACTCTCCGGCAACATCCAAATCCCCGGCTACCGTTGTATAACTTATAAAATAAGTGCCGACATTTCCCACTATATTGCTATGGCTTGAAAATAATGCACCGCTCCATAGGCCCGTACTGGCTCCGGCACCATCACGCCATCTTATTTGCTGTACTGTGGCATCAGAAATATCAATGCCTGTATCGAGTCTGATGCTTGTACCGATTTCGCCTACAAAATGTTTACCCATTGATCACCTCTATCTTTGTAATAGGATTTTTCTCTGCAAGTATTTTTTCTATCTGTGAATTAAAGGCATCTGTTTTATTGATGCTATTACCTTTAGTTAATATCTTCTCTATGGCCCCAAGCAATGCAAAAATTTTTTCGATTTTGTTTTGATATACCGGAATTTTCTCGATACGTGATGTGCCAAGTAAAATCTTATATATGTTTGAATTTTTAAGTAGAATCTTGCTAATACTTGAATCAAAGACCGGTGTTTTTTCAATAAGGCTTTTAAAAGTGAAATTACCAAATGAAGCGACACCGCCATCATCAATTATGACATGTGAACCATCAGTTGTTACGACAAAGCTGCCATCGGTAACAATAACAAATGTGCACGTGCTTGCAGTAAAATCCGTCGGCGATTTCAATGCAAGCACTTTATTGATAATTGAATTTTTGAGCAATATCTTTTGTATCATTTTTTTCGTTTCTTTTCCGCGACTTCGATTTCTTCGATGTCGTAAATTCGAGATACCATTTCAGCATCATTCTTTCCAAATCCGGTAAAATCATCAAAGCATTTTTTGATAATTTCATAATCGGCTTTATCCAAAACGATATGTTTATCCTTGCACTTTTCAATCTTAGATGCAAGTTGCGCAACAGTATGAAATCTAAAACCATTGTGCTTTAAAGATGGATGGCACATAATATTAGGGATAACCCTTTTTATGCCATAATCTTCATCGACTTCTTCCGGCTTACCATCTTTAATTTTCGTACGTTTAACCTTGTATTCTTTTAGGTTTAATTTGTACGCCTTCAATCTTCACCCCCTTTTTATTTTGGAATGCCTCTGCAGCAGCTTTGCGAGCATTAAGTTTATCTATCTCTGCTTGAGCATTACTTATAATAGTTTGCTGACGAACTATTTGACGATCAACGTCAGCTATTCTAAATTGGATTACCTGTGGCTGCTGTTCAATAACATCCTCAAATACATCCTCTGCTTCTGCCGGTTGAACCACTTTCTTTCTTACTGTCATAATTTCACCCCCCCTTTTTTTATGAACCTGCTACTTGAATTACTGATAACTCTACATTGGATAAGACAATATTTTGCGTATTAGTTTCATTGTGAATCCATAGCTCAACTGTATCATTTGCGGCGAAGGTTGCAAGCCCGATAATAGCAATACTCCCGACTTCTCCGGCACCCCCTGCGAAATCTCTATGAGCATGGAGATTTGCTTTAGCGGTTGCACCATTGTTTACAAAAATATCAAATGAAAATTGAGCTGCCGCTCCTGCTACGCTATCAGCAGTTATTTTAACCATTACCATATAACATCCGGCCTTGCCAATCGTTATATGATCATTGGTATGATCAGGTGTGGCCGAACCGTTAGAGCATCCATTGGTATCAAAGTTTGTAAATTGTACTTTATTTGCTATGCCTGATCCTGTTATTGTTGTTTCCGTTGAGTTGTCATCTACATAAACGCTTGCCTCTTGAAGTCCTGCGCCTCCTACGAAATTCACATCGGCATCCGATTCTATTTCTACATAATCAGTAGTATCATTTCCTAATCTTAATGCGGTAGCTACATCTATTATTCCGTTGGTACCATCAGAAAATAATTCCATATCGGTAGCAGTAGCCCCAAGCTGAAACTTAATATTATCTCGCCCTATACGAACATTAGTACCGTAGTCATTATTAAGAAATAAAT
>Ga0208015_1000745_pt1 | contig 14411 bp, 11 predicted proteins | sample 26BtaG_FD_184101 | JGI IMG/M metagenome (GOLD analysis project Ga0208015, IMG submission 184101) | Marine viral communities from Cariaco Basin, Caribbean Sea - 26B_WHOI_OMZ_CsCl (SPAdes) (version 2) | ecosystem: Environmental > Aquatic > Marine > Oceanic | place: Caribbean Sea: Cariaco Basin...
TTCTTTGTAATCTTACCGTAGCATAGCCCCGCTATCATCTAGGTCAAATTTGGCATCAAGTCAAATCAGTACTGGGCTTGCAAAGATTGAAGTATAACAAATTTTTCGTTTTCACATTCCTTATATGAGTCAATAAACTCAGGAGTGCCCTTGTCATCTGTGCATTTAGTGAGCATAATAAATGATTCCATTTAATAGCTAGTAGAATGACGATCATGATGACACCAGCCACTAACAACGCAGATATTGATGACGTGAATATTGAAGAATTTATCCCACTAGTCACGCCCGCTGAACTTAAGACCGAGCTCCCACTATCGGAGGCCGCCTATAATACCGTGTTGCATGGCCGTACCACTATCCAAAACATCTTGGATGGCAAAGACAAGCGCTTATTTATTGTCATTGGTCCTTGCTCTATCCACGATGTAGCTGCCGCCCACGAATATGCGGACCGTTTAGCCACTTTGGCGAAAGAAATCGATGACACTATCTTCGTCGTCATGCGCGTGTATTTTGAAAAACCACGCACGACCGTAGGTTGGAAAGGCTTAATCAACGATCCGGATATGAATGACAGCTTTGACATTCAAAAAGGTCTGCGGATGGCGCGTAAGCTATTACTTGACCTAAATGAAAAAGGCTTGCCGTGTGCTACCGAAGCGTTGGATCCGAATACGCCGCAGTACATGCAAGATTTGATCAGCTGGTCTGCTATTGGCGCGCGTACGACCGAAAGTCAGACTCACCGTGAGATGAGTTCCGGTCTTTCTTGCCCTGTTGGCTTTAAAAATGGCACAGATGGCGGCATGACAGTCGCTGTGAACGCTATGCAAGCCGTTAAAGCAGGTCATAGCTTCTTGGGACTGTCTGCTGATGGCAAAGTGTCTATCATCAAATCTAAGGGCAATCCTTACGCGCACGTGGTCTTACGTGGCGGCTCTGATGGTCCAAATTATGATGAGACTGCTGTAGCACAAGCTGAGAATGAGCTCGCCAAAGGGAAAACCAGCGGCAAGATTATGATTGATACTAGCCATGCGAACTCAGGTAAAGACCCTTACTTACAGCCTATGGTCATTAAAAATGTCGCTGAGCAAATCAGAAACGGCAATCAGTCTATTATCGGTTTAATGATTGAAAGTCATTTAAAAGGTGGCAATCAGAGCCTAACTTCGAATCTTGATGATTTAGAATATGGCAAATCGATTACAGATGGTTGCCTAGACTGGGAAAGCACAGTCGCTGCCTTACACAATCTGCGTGACGAAATCAAAGACGTGATTGCCAATCGTTAATAGGGTTAAACCCTAGCCTAAAATTTTAAAACTAAAAAGCCCATCAATATGATGGGCTTTTTTATTATCCTGACTTCTCAATCCTACTGTTCGGCATTAAGCACATTGCCCAAGCTCTCTAACACATGCTTAGAGGTAGCTTTATCACGCAGGGTGAGCAGTTGCTCATGCGCTATTGCTTTACGCTCAGGCACGAGAGTATACCAGCGTGCCAGCACCTGTAGCAGACGTGAGGCCAACACAGGATTAGGCTTATCTAATTTGGCTACGACATCAGTATACAGCTGCAAACCTTCAGTCGTCCACAATACTTCAGGCTGAGCGGCAAAGGCACCGATGACCGCACGCACACGGTTCGGCGTACCCCAATCGAAGTCTGCATGGTCCAGTAGCGCTGCAACCTCAGCAGCCGTCACCTCTTCTGCCGCCGCTTGTACACTAAACCATAAGTCGATGACCAAGTCTTCATCATTAAAGCGTTTATAGAAATCTGCCAAAGTATTGGCGGCTTCTGGGTGCTGATGATTGACCATCGCTTTTAGCGCGCCCAAACGTTCGGTCATGCAGCTAGCATGGGTATATTGGTGCATAGCCCAATCTTGAGCCTCGCTAATACCTGCCGTCAGTGCCATATCTAAAATGACGTTTCTTAAGGCACGCTGACCGCGAGCCGTTGGTGAATCTACAAACTCCATAAGCGGTAGCGATTGATACCACTCGCCCCACTGCGCTTGTAAATGGTTCGCCACTTGCTTATACAGCCCTTCGCGTTTTTGCTTCATCACTGTAGGGTCATAATCCTGGCTAATAGCCGTCGCCAGTTCACGCTGCGAGGGGATATCAAACAGACGCGCGGCTAGCATAGGGTCTTCAGCAATCAAGGTCGGCAAGGTCGCCGATAAGGCTTCCAGATAACGCTCAGCGGGTTGCCCTTGCAACAAGATTTTATTGACCAATACTTGCGTCGCCTGCCAGCGGTTAAAGCCATTGGTCTCATGGGTCATCAAAAAGGCTAAATCATCATCGCTATAATCAAACTGCAACTGTACTGGGGCACTAAAGTCTCGTAGCAATGAGATAACCGGCGCCTCTCCATTACCCGTTGCGATATTATCAAAGGTATAGCTCTGCTCTGCCGAGTCTAGTAACAACATTTGCTCTGCGATAATTGCACCACTATCGCGATCAAATAAAGCGGTCGCTACTGGAATTGGTAACGGTTTTGGAGCATCAAAGCCAGCGACGTGACGAGTAGACTGCGCTAATGTAATGGTTAAGGTTTGCGCTGTACTGTCATAGTCATAGCTGCCAGAGACCGTGGGCGTACCCGGTTGGCGATACCAAGCTAAGAAGGGCTCAACACTAATATCAGTGACACTCATAGCGGATAGGAAGTCTTCTACCGTCACGGCTTGACCATCATAACGACGGAAATACTCGTCGCTACCTTGGCGGAAGCGCTCTGCCCCCAACGTATTGGCAATCATACGGACGATTTCTGCGCCCTTCTCGTATATTGTGGTGGTATAGAAGTTATTAATCTCAGCAAAGCTCTCTGGACGCACGGGATGCGCGAGCGGGCCAGCATCTTCGCTAAACTGATGGGCGCGCAGCATAGAGACATCGTCAATACGCTGCACCGCAGCAGACTGTTGATCGGCAGAGAAAGACTGATCGCGGAAGACCGTAAAGCCTTCTTTTAAGCACAATTGGAACCAATCGCGACAAGTAATGCGGTTGCCAGTCCAGTTATGGAAATATTCATGAGCAATGACCGCTTTCACATTAAAGCTGCGCTCATCGGTGGTGGTCTCTGGGCTAGACAAGACACAGGAGGTATTAAAGATATTTAATCCTTTATTCTCCATCGCCCCCATATTGAACTGGCTGACCGCGACTATCATATAGCGGTCTAAATCATAGGCACGACCATAATTGTCTTCATCCCACTGCATAGCATCTTTTAGCGCTTGCATGCCCACATGACATTTATCAATATCACTGGTTTTCGCATAGAGCTCAAGCAGGACTTCACGCCCTTCAGAAGTCGTGTAATGATCGGTCAGCACATCAAGATCAGCGATTACGCAGGCGAATAAATAGCTGGGCTTATTGGTCGGGTCCTCCCAAATCGCATAATGACGGTCTGGCTCACCGGCTACTTCACCCTGCTCAACCAAGTTACCATTACCTAGCAAGGTTGGAAAACGCTTATAGGCCTCTAGACGAGTAGTAAAAGTCGCTAGAACATCCGGACGGTCGGGGTAAAAAGTGATTTTACGGAACCCTTCTGGCTCACATTGGGTGACGAACATGGTCTCATCACCTTCGCCCGCGATATATAAACCCTCTAGCGCTGTATTTGTATGGGGCAGAATCTTCACTTGCGTCTGTAAAGTAACGGCAGCCGGCGTGTCGTGGATAGTAAGATGTTCGGCATCCAAATCATAAGCACTGCTGGCTAATGGCTCACCATTGACGCTAATCGCCAGTAGCTCCATATCCTGACCGTGTAATGTCAACGCACCAGCCGCTTGACGGGTCATTTTTAAAGTGGTGTCAATAATGGCATGGTCGTCGAATAATTTAATATCCAAATAGACGGTATCAACGTCATAGCTTGGCGGCTGATAATCTTTTAAGAATATCTTAGTCGGAGGCGTGGCAGGATTGGTTGGGGGAACGTCAGCCATATTGGCGTCGATGATTGGGGTATCGATGATTGGGGTATCGTTGTTAGCCTCTGACATAAGCAGGGTCCTTTATTAAGTAATGACAGCAGTATTTATAAAATAGTGCCAAGCAAAATGATAATGATAAAAATAAGTGAATTTATAGGAATAAACGCTTGCGCCCCTACACTCAGCAAAGGGCTTAAAAAATCGCCTAAATAAGAAAAAGGCCGTAGACAGTAGGCTAAAAACGTCTGTCTGCTAAAGCGCATTTATGGCATAAAACTATGCTAGCATGCAGGATTAAAGTCTTATAGTTGCTGTTATAAATTTTCGACTAAGACCGCTATAATGCGCTTATCCCTTCTCTGTAATAGTTGGCGCAACTGCGCAAATTTCAAGGGTAGCGCCCCACTAATTCGCTACCCACGCTCTCATTTGGAACCGGTATTTTATGACCACCTCTCAAGATAACGCCACTACGCCTACATCCCCAAGCTTATTAGTACAGTTTGAGCATTATATCGATGGTTTATTGCTAGATACTAATAAGCCAGCTACGGATAAACCCAGCACTCAAACGCCAGAAATGCTAATAGTAGAAGGTGAGGCAGGTACACAACGTCTGCAACATAAAGTACTGTGGGTCACTGAGAGTGCCGATTATGCGCAGGCACAGACCGAGTTAAAAGATCAGGGGGTCGAATTAATTAATATCGATATGCTGAAGCAATCCCCGCCAACAGAGCGCTACGAATTGATTTGCTTTTGGCTGCCGTCATTAAGGGACGCTGAGTTTAAAACCTATCTCGCTACCCTGATGCACAGCCGCGACCTTTATGCCGAGTACACGCTTATTGTATTAGCGGACTCGATAGATTTAGTCGCTTACGGCTTTGTTCATCTACAAGGCTCACCACTCGATGTGGTTAGCACGGTTAATGACTCGTCGGATAAAGACAGCACTGCCACTCAAGGACAATTACACCAACTAAGAGCTTGGCAATTTAATTTATTCGATTATAAACCTCGACCCCATTGGCTCAACGCTCATTACTGGGCGAATCCAGAAAACTGGGGTAAATATCGCTGGTAATAGATGGCAATATATTTTATGAGCGCATAGCTTTTTTACCAAAGCAGAGACTGAAAAAATCGTCTGAGTAAACAAAGATATAAAGACTGACCAGGTCTATTAAAACTATGATTATTGGTTAAAAAGCTTGTAAAGCAAAGCCAACTTTGTCATCATTTACAGTAATGCTACTTACATAACGTAACATTAGATTTACTATGTTTATCATTGCAGTACGGCGACAATTAATAATGATATTACGTCGTAATTGCTACCGATTTTATTGGACTCATATTGCCATAACCATTCGCTTCCTCGCTGGAAGTTTAGGAGCTTTACATGTTATCAGCCTTGTCATCTATCCGCCAAACCTCTAAGCAAGCCACTAAAATTGCCGCTCTTGCGGTACTAGCCAGCTCTGTAGTATTCGCTACGGGTTGTGCGAACAAACGCACTGGTACTTCAGAAGTTGTTGTCGCTCCGCTAGGTATCCCAGGTGGTCAAGGTGTATACACTGGTGGCGCTATCGTTACCAATTCAGGCGCTATCGTAGATGCTGCACAAAACATCCAAGCGACTGTTTACTTTGACTTTGATCGCAGCGATATCAGCAGCGAAGCCGCCGCTGTTCTTAACCAACATGCTTCATTGTTAGCCAGCAACCCTGCTGCTAGCGTATTAGTAGCGGGTCACACTGATGAGCGCGGTAGCCGTGAATACAATATGGCGCTAGGCGAGCGTCGTGCCCAAGCTGTCCGTACTTACCTAGCGTCGCAAGGCGTCACTGGTGGCAACGTACAAGTGATCAGCTATGGCGAAGAGCGTCCTATCGCTACGGGTAATAACGAGCAGTCTTATCAGCAAAACCGTCGCGCTGAATTGTCTTACTAAGCTAGACATCTAGCTCAAACTAGTAAAGTTAAGCTAGCGCATAAACCCCAGTTAAGGTATTACTATCTAACTGGGGTTTTTTTATGGGCAGTAGCCGCTACAACAGCTACTAAGTAATAGATGTACTTGGTCCACCCTATTTACAACCCTACTTTTACTCTTACAATTTTATAAGACAGTAATAGCTATTATGCCAAGCAATGCCTTAGTACAACCGAGTCTAATCAATACCAGCTTCATGCAAATAAACGAAACGTGTTGGTGTGGTATTGCCCAGCTAATAGAAGGAAAGCCAGTAGCGGCTACTAACATAGCCAGTAAAAATACGGTTACCAACAAGACGGCTTTAGCCGCTCAAAGAATGGCGGTTCGGACTTTATGCCAACAGCTATTAATACAGGCAAACCGAGTCGATGAGCTTGATGACAGTCAGTTTCCTTATCGCTTAAAGGAACATGGCGACTATTTGTGCTTTACCCATTCGCATGACTATGTCGCAGTCTTACTAAATGCTAGCCGACCTTGCGGCATTGATCTTGAGTTAAGTGCAGTGCGTTGGCGAACCGCGCAGCGTTTTTATCATGCTAATGAACTGACGGCTTTAGCAGCGCTTGAGCCTACCTTTAGAGAAGTCGTCTGTCGCTATTTATGGCAAATTAAAGAGTGTATTGTCAAAGTTGAGCAAGGGACTTTAATCCCTACGTTAGGGAGATCCTTACTACCGCAGCTTACCGAGCTTATTCTAATATTAGCCCGTTATCGCACCCAAACGCCCTACCCTATAGCTATAAAGGCAGAAGTCACTTTAGACGAGACCCATTGGCTACAACTCACCCAACCTGTGCCTTTAGATAACGGTGATTACTATATCCACCTATCGCCATACTTACGTCTTGTCAGCCTTTGTTAAACCTGTTATTAATATGCGCCTTGCTAAAGATATTTACTTGGCAAACCCTATAAATTACAAGGTATAAAGCAAAAAAAACGCCCCAAAAGGGACGTTTTTATTTAATCATTAACTAACAGTCTACTAGCAGTGCTTAATATCTTAGCAATGCTTAGAAGCGGTAAGTTGCACCAACTTTAACGATTGGCAACCACTCTAGGTAGTCTTTTGATTCTAGTTCTTGTGCAGCTTTGTCAGCAACGTCATTAGCAGTAGTGATACCGTCTGGAGAAGTCACAAGGGTATTACCGTTTTCTGCTGTGACTGTAGCGCTAGTTTTACCTAGGTACGCAGCACCAATTTCGCCAAATACACCCCAGTTGTTATTGATGTTTGGACGGAAACCGATAGTAGCATAAGGAGCTAATTTGTTACGATGATCGATAGAACCTGTTAATGCACCAACTTCGGCTGCCTCATACTCAACGCCGTCTACTTTGTAGTATGCGTTAGTATCGCCAGTTGGGTTAGCAGTTACATCGATGCTGTTGTCAGGAACGATGATACCAGCGCCCATAGTGAACCAGTTTGCTGCTGGACGTAACTGTACACCCATGTACGGGTTGCTGAAATCTGAATCAACATCATAGTTTACGTCATTTGCGTCAAAGTCACCGCCAAATAGGTCAGCTACGTCGCCACCAGCCCAACCGGCTTGTAGTTCAGTGTTTTCGTTTAGGCCCCAAGCGATGTTTGCGCCATAACCTAAAGTACCAACTTCAGCACTAACAGCAGCTGGATGAGTTACGGTTTCAAACAAAGTGCGAGTAGTACCAACAACAGCACCAGTAGTGTTACGGATGATGCCAGCGTCAGAATTATACTGATAACCAGTCGCTACAGGTTGAGCAACAGCTACAGGCTCAACAACTACTGCGTCGTCAGCGTTAACAAGAACTACAGGCTCAGCAGCCATGGCAGCAGAAGAGGCGGCAACAGCCACAGCGATAGCAGATAATTTGATAATTTTCATATACTTCTCCAAAAAAATAAACAGGCCCTAAAATGATTAATGAGACCTCAGCTTTAGAATGTAATCGGATTTAATCAATCATTTTGTTGGGCAGATTAAAACAATTTTTGAAACAAATGTCACCCCCTTAACCCCCATAGTTTATTTGCCATTGTGTAACCATTGCATATATCTTGTAATAAAACCGCTACACTACGCAAACTTGTTACTTCGTGTTACATTTTGGTTTACGTTACTCACATAACTGCGTCAGATAAAGCTTTAATTTTACGCGTTAACGGCTTTAGATTTAGAATAGAGTTAGAAATAAAACAAACTTATTCAGAGCTGTATTGTGCGGATGTAACCTATTATATTTTCTTAACTGTATAATGGTGCTACTGACGTTAATCAGTTATATTAAACTTGTAATCTATCGAGTATTGAGTCCTAACCATGCCTAAAGTCTCCTCTATCACCCGCGTGTTACAAATTATCGAAGCGGTGTCGTATGCGCCAAAACCGTTGACTCCGCTTGAGTTGGCTCAACAGTTGGACATTCCTAAACCTACCATTCATAGACTGATTCAACAGCTAGTGGATGAGGGATTTGTCGCTGTGGATATTACAGGGGGCATCATTGCTGGCAAACGGGTGCGCAACTTAAGCGTCGAATTGTGGCAGCAACGGCAGTTTTCTACTGAACGTCAAGTGATTCTACAAAAGCTCGTCCATGACATTAAGGAAACTTGTGGTATCGGCGTCCCCCATGACATGGACATGGTGTACAGTAATCGTGCTCAGACCTCGTTACCGCTACAAATCTACTTACCTATCGGTGCTAAGTCTCCCATGTGGTGTACGGCGACTGGGAAGCTGTATTTGAGCCAATTATCGCCGCGCAGTCGCAGTAAGATGCTGAATAATTTGCCGTTAGATAAATTTACTAAAAATACCATCATTGATATTGATAAGTTGAATATCGAACTGGATCAGATTGCGGAAACAGGTATCGGCATTGATAATGAAGAGTTTATTTCGGAAATGGTCGCGGTCTCTGTACCTATCACAGATAAAAAAGGCCGTTACTTAGCCTCCTTATATGTGCACGCGCCGACAGTTAGAGTATCTCTAGACGACTTACTAACTTATGTGCCACGACTGCAAGAAGCAGCTAAAGACATTCAGGGTTTAGTCTATGATTTGCAAAGCGAGTAACGCTCTCTTACAGGTTTAAGTCAACCTAGGTAAGAATGGTAAAGCGGCTGTTAATTCAATAAAGACGCAGTACGCAAAAAAGCACTCAATTACGAGTGCTTTTTTAGGGTCTAAATTAGGATTAAATTCAACAGACTGTATTCACTTACATAGTGTTATTTAACGTCAGACAGTACCTCAGGAGCATAACGGCCAATGATGCTGGAGAAGTCTTGTTCCGCATAATTTTCTATGTGCTCATCGTACAGCTCAGTAGCCTGGCTACCCATAGGCACCTCTACCCCAGTGTCTGCCGCCGTCTGTAGCGCTAGATGTAAGTCTTTATGCATATGCGCACTCATAAAGCCCCCAGTATAGTTTTTGCTGGCTGGCACAGTATCCATCACATTAGGATAAGGGTTATAGACTTCAAGCGTCCAGTTACGACCTGAGCTCTGTAGCATGATGTCGGATAGAACCGCAGGATCCAGACCGTTTTTGATACCCAAGTTTAGCGCTTCTGCTGTGCCACTCATCAAGATACCGAGCAGCATGTTATTGCATATTTTGGCCACCTGTCCTGCGCCATTATCGCCAGCATGAAAGATGTTTTTGCCCATAGCGGCTAAGATGGGCTTGGCGCGCGCAAATACTTCAGCATCGCCGCCTACAATAAAGGTTAAAGTTCCTGCTGCTGCTCCTGCGGTACCCCCAGAAACTGGCGCATCTAAAAATGCTACCCCGTGCTCACCAGCGGCTTTGGCTACTATTCTGGCATCGGCTGCCGCAATCGTACTGCTATCAATAACTAAAGTATCTTTAGCTAATGCAGCTAGTAAGCCCTTATCCTCGCCCCCATCGCCTAAATAGACGCTCTTAACGTGTTTGCCCGCCGGTAGCATGGTAATCACTACCTCGGCATGCTCAGCGGCTTGTAGTGGTGATGTAGCGGTCTTGGCGCCCGCTTCTTTAAGGCTCGCTAAGGCAGCCTCAGATAAATCATATACTGTGACGTCAAAGCCCTGCTTAAGTAAATTTTGCGCCATGGGAGCGCCCATGTTACCGAGTCCGATAAAGGCTATTTTAGAAGGTGTTGCAGTAGCATTAGATGTCATATCATCACTCCTTGATGAAAGGGATTGAAGCATTCGCAAACCACGAATACTTATAAATTAAGAACAGGGAACTAAATTAAGAACACGAAGAAAAAAGCAATAACGATAGATTTAGACTAAAAAAAGTCGTAGTGAGGCTGCTAGGCTTAGTGGTTAACTCTAAGCCTAGAATTTATTAATAAAACTGATGACTTGAACTGACTACTAGAACTGCTGATTCAAACGAATTACTAGTATTTATAAAGAGACGGTTGAATTCGCCCTTTAAAAAGTTAGCGTACGGCTTGAACAGCGACAGCTTGCTCTGTCAGCCAGTCAGCAAAAGGATGCTCACCTGCTGCATAAGGCGAGTCAAAATGGCTATTGATATAGTCTTGACCCTCGGGGGTGAGACACTCTGCTAAAGTCCTCGACCACTGAGGGTTTTTATCTTTATCAATTAACAATGCTCGTACCCCTTCTCTAAAGTCAGGGTTATTAGCACAGTTGGCGGCAATATTGGTTTCAAGATAGAGGATTTGCTCTAGGGATAACGCCCCAACTCGGTAGAATATCTCATAGGTTAATGCGGCAGTAACGGGGCAACCATTACGGTAAGTACCCACCGCTCTTTGCGTCCAAGTCTCGGCGGCAAAGTCGGCATCAATAGCCGCGAGTTTCTCATCATCTTGTAAGATAGCGTCAATATCGGCTAGCCCACCACTGGTCATTAGCGCCTGAATAGGTTGCCAATATTCGATGAGCTTGCTAGGTTTTAGCGACAGTTGCTCTTTTTGCGAATTAACTAGCGTAGCTAAGGCATGACTGGCCGTAGCTTCTAGATTACGCTGGGGCGCTATAGCCTCATCCTGCTCTGCACGCCAATCGGCAGTCGTTAAAGCAGAAACTACCGCCTCATAACTATCGCTAGCCACAGCATATTCCGCTAAATTCACTAGCAAAGCATCGGCACCATTACATTGTGCGCCTGTTAACCCGAGAAACAAACCAATCCTAGCCGGCATCCGCTGTAGGAACCAACTGCCCGTCGCATCCGGAAACAAGCCAATAGTGATTTCAGGCATAGCAAAACGCGTAGTATCCGTGATAATACGGTGACTACAGCCCGCCATTAAGCCCATACCACCGCCCATAACGATACTATTACCCCATAAAATCAGCGGCTTAGTATAAAAGTGCATCTGGCGGTATAAATCGTACTCATTACCAAAAAATGCCGTAGCATAAGGATTGGGCGTACTGGGGTCATGATCTGCCATACTGTCATATAGCTTGCGGATATCCCCACCCGCACAGAATGCCTTTTCGCCGGCACCGCGCAGTAAGATAGCCACCACCTTGTCATCATTCTGCCACTGGCTTAACTGCTTACTCATCCGCTGGCACATATCAATGCTTAGCGCATTTAGCGAAGCGGGCGAGTTTAAAGTCATCTCGCCAATCACATGACCACAATCGGTAGGATATGTTTGGATTAAGACCGAAGGCGCGTCTGCTGCCATCTTAGTAGTAGCTTGTGCCTCATCTGTCATGGTTTTACTCATTATTCGTTTACCCTATTGGCTATATGAATGGACGGTATTATTTATTCTGCCAAGTCGGCTTACGCTTTTCTAAGAAAGCTTGTACGCCCTCTTGTTGATCGGCCGTATCAAATAACTTAACGAATGCTTCCCGCTCACAAACTAGATTCTGCATAGGCGGATTTTGTCTAGCTGCTTGGATTAAGCCTTTAGAGTAACTGACCGCAACGGGTGATTGCTTCGCGACTTTTTGTGCGAGCGCTTGTCCAACTGCTAAACCCGCCCCTTTTTCAGCGACTTCTTCCACCAGACCAATCCGTAAAGCCGTCTCAGCATCGACGCGTTCGCCACATAAAATCATGCGTTTTGCCCAGCCTTCACCAACCATCCACGGAAGGTTTTGCGTCCCACCTGCACAAGGTAATAGCCCCACGCTAGCTTCCGGTAGCGCCATGATGGCATGGGCTTCAGCGATACGAATATCACAAGCTAAAGCGCACTCCAGACCGCCGCCCATCGCATAACCGTTAATTACAGCGATACTGACACCGCGGTAATTAGACAACGCTTCAAATGCTTCGCCAAACGCAATCGCCATAGTAATCGCGTTGCCTTTTTCGCCATCAGCAAAAGTATTTAAATCAGCACCGGCAGAAAAGAACTTCTCGCCTTCACCGTGAATGACTAGCGAATATACAGAGGTATTATTATTTAAGTCTGCCACCAATTTTTTAAGCGCTTTTAGACTGTCTAACGTCCAAGTATGCGCCGGCGGGTTATTCAAAGTTAGCGTCGCTACCGAGCCATCGATAGATAAATTCATATTGTTATAGTCAGTCATGACAAATCCTTTTGTGCAAAATTTTCTATTTATTTATAAAGTGCGGTCTTAATAATAGGGCTCAGGCTATTACCCCCTAAACCCTATAAGACTAATTTTTGCGTCATTGGTTAATTACTAGTGTTAATTACTAGCGTAACGATAGTAAAGCATCGTCTTGCGCCATCGCCTTAGAGACAATCACTCGCATAATTTCGTTGGTGCCCTCTAAAATTTGATGGACACGCAAATCGCGGACATGACGCTCAAGCGGATATTCGTTTAGATAGCCATAGCCCCCATGCAATTGCAGCGCTTGGTTAGCCACTTCAAAGCTTAAGTCTGTAGAGATACGTTTCGCCATAGCACAGTAAGCTGTCGCTTGCGGATCGCCTTTATCGACTTTATTGGCAGCTAGATATAACATTTGGCGGGCAGCAATCGTCTGGGTCAACATATCTGCGAGCTTAAACTGTACCGACTGTAGCTCACCGATAGGCTGGCCAAACTGACGGCGTTCTTGTACATAATTGCTGGCTGTCTCTAGCGCGGCTTGTGCAGTACCTACAGCACAGATACCAATATTAATACGACCGCCATTTAGGCCTTTCATAGCAAAGCGGAAACCGTGCCCTTCTTCACCCAATAAATTAGCTGCGGGTACTTTGACATCTTTAAAATGAATGCTGCGCGTTGGCTGTGCTTTCCAGCCCATTTTTATCTCGTCTTTACCGAAGCTAATACCTTCGCTATGGGCATCTACGACGATAGCTGAGACGCCTTTAGGCCCTGGGCCACCCGTACGCGCCATCACCACTAACACATCGGTCGCGCCTGCGCCAGAAATAAAAGCTTTTTCGCCATTCAATAGATAGTAGCTGTCTGCACCTTCGCCATGCTTCACCGCTTTTGTGGTTAATGAGGCAGCGTCAGAGCCCGCATTAGGCTCAGTCAGGCAATAGCTCGATAACCATTCACCCGTCATCATTTTTGGTAAAAAACGCTCGCAAACGTCTTCGCTACCAAACTCACCAATCATCCATGACACCATGTTATGGATACTGATATAGGCCGACACTGAGGTATCGCCCCAAGCCAACTCTTCAAACACAATGGCAGAGTCTAAACGAGGTAAGCCGAGACCACCGTAAGTAGGGTTGGTGTATAACCCTAAAAAGCCCAAGTCGCCTGTGCGTTTAATGACTTCGACCGGAAAATGCCCTTGACGATCCCATTCAGCAGCATGTGGCTTAAGCTCATTCAGTGCGAACTGGCGTGCGGCTTGCTGATAGGCTAGCTGGTCTTCATTTAAACTAAAATCCATTTTATTACCCTTGAGTAGTGTGCGACTGCCCCATTGCTGATTGTCTGTGCGTGCGATTTATGCTGACTCAGATAACCAGCCTTTCGGTGGCAAGTCCTATAATGATTACATAGAGATAGTCGTGTTGACCTTACCTTTACTCGCCTCATCGTCAAACCAGCGTGCGGTAATAGTCTTGGTTTGCGTATAGAACTGGACAGCTTGCTTGCCATACGGCCCTAAATCGCCCAATTTACTCGCCCGTGAGCCTGAGAAAGAGAACATAGGTAGTGGCACAGGGATTGGTAAGTTAATGCCAACCTGACCTACATCGATATCCTGTTGGAATTTATGCGCAGCGGCGCCGGATTGCGTAAAGATTGCCGTGCCATTACCGTTTGGATTGGCATTGATAATCTCGATAGCTTCATCCAATGATTCCGCACGCATAATACATAATACAGGACCAAATATTTCTTGAGAATAAATTTGCATCTCGGTGGTCACATGGTCAAAGATGGTTGGGCCAACAAAGTTGCCTTTTTCATAGCCTTCAACCACGATACCACGGCCATCTAGCAGCAGACTTGCGCCTTCTTGCTCGCCAGTCGCAATC
>Ga0208015_1000746_pt1 | contig 14388 bp, 11 predicted proteins | sample 26BtaG_FD_184101 | JGI IMG/M metagenome (GOLD analysis project Ga0208015, IMG submission 184101) | Marine viral communities from Cariaco Basin, Caribbean Sea - 26B_WHOI_OMZ_CsCl (SPAdes) (version 2) | ecosystem: Environmental > Aquatic > Marine > Oceanic | place: Caribbean Sea: Cariaco Basin...
CAGTTTTGATTACTGCGTACATTGTATGACTCCGTTTAACCCGTGTGCCGTGGCTGATGTTATACCAACGCTTTTACGACGAACACGACAGGGAAAAATTAAAGGCAAGATTTTACGGCTTTTTGCGCATAAAAGCAAGCCGCGCCTCTTGTTTTTGCAAGGTGGTTACACTAATGATCATCTCTCATTTGGCTATAACGGCTGCTCATCAAGGAAAGTCGATAAACGACAATGCGAATATAAACATGAGAAATAGTAAAGATGAGTGATAGATTAAGCCCAACAGCGGCTATTATAACTTATGCAATCAGTTACTTACAGCCTTTTATGAATCATTTATGTGACCAATAAGCTTAAAATGCGCTAGAAGATATATCCTCAAAACATAAGACATTTCTTACAGTTTGTATTCTATTCAATAGGCATAGTAAGCCCTATATATCATATGCTTGACCTACTTGTGCTATATACTTTAACCAACAATTTAAGCAGATAGCTATGCTATCATAAGCGAAATAATACCTTACCTATAGATAGATAAAGTCAAGGTTACACCAACTCTCTTTACTCTTATTAATATGACTATTTATTATGACTAGTACCTCTTTAAATAATACCGTGCCTGCCTCTCAATCGACGCCTAGCTATGCTGATATTCAAAGTATTGTAGCCAATGACTTTGAGGTGATGGACAAGCAAGTGTTTGGCAGTTTGAACTCAAAAGTACAACTCGTTATGAGCGTCTCGCAACACGTGATAAATGCTGGTGGCAAGCGTATGCGTCCGCTGATTACATTGCTTTGCGCACGTATGTTTGATGACAATCCTTCAGAAAAGGCCATGCATCTAGCAGCTATCACGGAAATGCTACATACCGCTACCCTAGTCCACGACGATGTCATCGATGAGTCAAGGCAACGCCGTGGAAAACCGACGGCAAATGCAACGTGGGACAACGCCACTGCCGTGTTGGTCGGTGACTATTTGATTGCTCGCGCGTTCAATCTGTTGGTTGGTTTTCAGAGCTTGCCATTGTTACAAGTGTTCTCTGATGGGACCTGTGATATTGCTGAAGGCGAAGTATTACAGCTACAGCACCAGCATAACCCTGCCGCAACAGAGGAAGATTACTTACGTATTATCGATGGCAAAACATCACGCCTGTTCATGATGGCGACCCAAGGTGCTGCTATCTTGCAAGACAAGACAGAATATATGACGGCATTGGGCGATTTCGGACAGCATTTTGGTAATGCGTTCCAAATTATCGATGATGTGCTCGACTATAGTGGCGACAGTGAAGTGATGGGCAAAAACTTAGGCGATGATCTTGCTGAAGGCAAACCTACCCTACCGACTATCAAAGCACTCGAGCTACTCAAAGACAGCGACACTGAAGGCTATGAGCAGTTACGTGTTGCCGTTCAGACAGGTAAGACACCAAATGCTGAACAACTTATTGAGTTGGTACGTAGTTCTGGCTCATTGGCTTATTGTAAGCAGCGCGCTCTAGAAGAAACTAAACTGGCACAAGATGCACTGAGTACGCTACCAGACAACCGTTATCGTACAGGCTTATATCAATTGACTGAACTCGCTAGCGCCCGATTAGTATAATTAACGCTGAGTCGTCTGTGTTATTAACTAATTAAGACGACTCTTTTTTTTGACAGAATTTTTTAGCATGGCTTTTTAGCAAACTTCCTCAGCAATTGATAAATAAAAGCTCATAAATTAAGAAGTACCTTCTCAAAAACTAGCATGTCAGCCAAATCGTTACCTTTCTTTAAGTTTCATACATCCTTGCAGTACTATAATCGTATAAGGCTTTTTGGACAGTCGGTCAAAGTTTGATGACGTTTGTTAGAGAGATACTGATAGTTATTTTTTATGACTGTAATTAGAGGTTGCTAAAATTGTCATTTTGTTGACAAAGTCGATTTTCTATCGTTTAAAAACCTTAGTTACTATAGGGTTTTAGATTTATAACAAAAGTTTACAATATATTTTGATACTAGGTTGTGCATGGTTCTATTAGCTGTTAATAGAGACGACGCTTACTATGACGGTAATCTATTAATTCGTAAACTGTAATATTACCGCTTTTCGATCCAGCTCGTATTGCAAACTACTTGACTGTGGGGTTACCCCAATAGTTTATAATGACTCATTAAATTTATTAATCCATTCTGTGGTTTGCTTAAACAATTAATGCTAAATAATCCTTTCGATACTTAATCCATATCGATGTCAGATTTCCTATTAGTTATATTTCACTAACAGAATAATCTGAAACTGGAATAAATAATGCTAGCTTAGGCTATTTATTCTCTTTATTCAGCATTAGCAAGTTATTTAGTATTAGCAAGACCCTTATATTCAGTACGCCAAACTTATTGATCGATTTTTATACTGTCACTATTTATATATATTGCCGAGGACATTGATGAAGCACTCTTATCTTGCGCTTGTAATAGCATCTGTACTATCTGGAGCTGTACTGGTTGGCTGTGACAAAAACAATGACACTGCTGGTGAGCAAGCCGCACAGCAGCAAATGCCGCCTGCGGTTGTCAACGTTCAGACAGTCACTCTCGATACCGTCCCTCAAGTACAAACTTTTTCTGGTCGTACTGCAGCTTATCAAACTGCTGACGTCCGCCCACAGGTCAACGGTGTGATTGACGAAGTACTATTCCGTGAAGGAAGCAACGTCAAAAAAGGCCAGCCGCTGTATCGCATCAATACTGACAACTACGCTTCATCGGTAAGCAGTGGTCAAGCAGCCGTGCAGCAATCACAAGCCAACTATCAGACAGCTTTGGCAAACAATGCAAACGCAAAAGCTGAGTTAGTCAGCCGACAAGCGTCATTGGCTCAAGCGCAAAATGACTTGCAGCGTCTACAAGGCTTGGTCAGTATCAACGCCATCTCACAGCAGCAATATGAGCAAGCACAGACGGCTGTACGTACCGCACAGGCCGCGGTACAAAGCGCCGCTGCTGCTGTTGGTCAGACACAAGCCGGTATCGAAAGCGCAAAAGCAGGCATTCAGACCGCAAAAGCTGGTCTTGATGCTAGCACATTGGATCTGAACCGTACTATCGTGCGTGCGCCTCTCACCGGTCGTACGGATCGCTCAAGCGTAACTGCTGGTACGCTGGTTAGCGCCGGTCAAGCCGATCCATTGGTGACTATTTCACGCTTAGACCCTATCTACGTCGATATCAGCCAGTCTTCTTCTGAGTTGCTCAAGCTTCGTCAGCAGATTGCAGATGGTACTGCTCAGCCAGGTATGAACTCAGTTGAATTGGTGCTAGAAGACGGTTCTGTTTACCCAGTACGCGGTAAGCTTGCACTGTCTGAAGCCAAAGTTGATGAGTCAACAGGTGCTGTCACCTTACGTGCTATTTTTCCAAACAGCAATAACATCCTGCTACCAGGTATGTATGTCACGGCACGTTTGACACAGAGTGTTATTACCAACGCAGCCCTTGTCCCGCAAAGTGCAGTCACTCGTACGCCGAAGAGTGAGACGCAAGTCTATATCGTTGACGAAAATAATAAAATCCAAGTACGTCCGGTCACCATTAATGGTACTTACGATGGACAATGGGTCGTCACTGAAGGCTTGAAAGCAGGTGACAAAGTGGTTGTGATTGGCGGTGCTAAGGTCAAGCCTGACCAAGAAGTGGTCGCCAAACCACTAGAAAGTGCAAATCCAGCACCAGCTGCTGCAAAGAATGCGCCTAATACCAAAACGCCGCAGCAAGCCGCAAAAACGATGGATAAAAAGCCAGCTGGCGATGAGACTTCTACCAAAAAACCAACAGAAGCCGCTGCCAACTAATTCCATTCAAGACAGGAAGACTTAGGGATATACTATGTCACGTTTTTTTATTAATCGCCCTATTTTTGCATGGGTTATGGCTATTTTGGTCATGCTCATCGGGGTGATATCGGTTATTAATCTACCGATCGAACAGTATCCACGTATTGCACCGCCGACTATTTCGGTCAGTGCAAGCTATCCTGGTGCTAATGCACAAACCGTCGAAAACTCAGTCGTACAGATCATTGAGCAACGTATGAAAGGCCTCGATGGTCTGATGTATATGTCGTCATCGAGCTCGTCAAATGGTAGTGCTTCAGTGACGCTTACCTTTGAAAACGGCACAGATCCTGACACAGCTCAAGTACAAGTACAGAACAAACTGCAAGCAGCGATGAGCTCCTTGCCTGAGTCTGTTCAGCGTCAAGGTGTCAACGTCAATAAATCGTCTAGCAGCTTTTTGATGGTGCAAGCATTTATTTCTGAAGATGGCACCATGGATCGGGCAGATATTGCCGATTATATTAACTCTAATGTCGTCGATTCGATCAGTCGTGTAGAGGGTGTGGGTGAAGTTCAAGTCTTTGGCTCTACTTATGCGATGCGTGTATGGCTTGACCCTTCACACCTACGTAGCTATAACATGGTGCCCTCTGATGTGGTCAATGCGATACGAGCGCAGAACGCGCAAGTATCTGCCGGTCAGTTAGGTCAAGCACCTGCTGATACCGACCAACAGGTTATCAATGCCACGGTCACGGTGCAAAGCTATCTTCAAACGCCTGAAGAATTCCGAAACATTCTACTAAAAACAGATACCTCAGGCGCACAAGTACGCTTAGGCGATGTGGCAGATGTCGAAATCGGCAGTGAAAACTATAGCGTTGTGTCTTTATACAATGGTAAAGAAGCAGCCGGTTTAGGTATTTCACTCGCTGGTGGCGCAAACGCCCTTGAAACTCGCGAAGCGGTTGGCGCACGTATGGCTGAGCTGGAAAAAAACTTCCCAATTGGTCTAGCCTCAGTCGTTCCGTATGACACCACACCATTTGTACGCTTGTCTATTGAACAAGTCGTTATGACCCTCATTGAAGCGATTGTGTTGGTATTTATCGTTATGTTCATTTTCTTACAGAACTGGCGTGCCACCATTATCCCGACCCTTGCCGTACCTGTCGTACTCTTGGGTACCTTTGCAGTGTTGTATATTGCAGGCTTTAGTATCAACGTCTTGACCATGTTTGCTATGGTTCTCTCCATCGGTCTGCTGGTCGATGATGCGATCGTCGTGGTAGAGAACGTCGAGCGAATACTAGAAGAAGATCCTCACATCTCTATCAAAGATGCAACTATCCAGTCGATGGGTGAAATCAGTAAAATCGTTATTGGTATTGCGCTTATCTTATCCGCAGTATTCGTACCGATGGCGTTCTTTGGTGGCTCAACAGGGGTGATTTATCGCCAGTTCTCCATCACGTTGATTACCAGCATGGTGCTGTCAGCCATGGTCGCGCTTATTTTTACGCCTGCGCTATGTGTCACTTTACTCAAACGCGGTAAGAGTCACGAAAAAGGCAGTACCGAAAAGCAAAAAGGCTTCTTTGGTTGGTTCAACCGTGGCTTCTTTAAACTTAGCCGTTCTTACGAAAACTTTGTCGGCAAAAGCATTCGTTTTAAATGGTTATACATGATTGGCTATGCAGCCATCATCGGTATCATGGCGGTCGTGTTCTTACGTATTCCAGGCTCGTTTTTACCAGAAGAAGATCAAGGTATTATGTTTACCTTGGTTCAGCTTCCTGCTGGGTCGACGCTGGATGAGACGCAAGACGTACTGGAGAAAGTTAGAAACTATTACGATACCCAAGAGACTGACAACATTGCCTCTGTCTTTACCGTTGCAGGCTTTAGTTTTGCTGGTCAAGGCCAAAACATGGGTCTGGCGTTTGTGCGCTTATCAGACTGGGAGAAACGCTCGGGCGATGAAAACACCGCTCAGGCTGTCTCTGGTCGAGCAATGGGGTATTTCCTTACTCAGATAAATGAAGCTCAAGTATTTGCCATTGTACCGCCAGCAATTACTGAGCTTGGTAATGCCAGTGGTTTTGATTTGATGCTTCAGGACAGTGGTAACCTCGGGCACGACGGATTACTTGAAGCCCGAAATATGCTCTTAGGGATGGCAGCACAGAACGATCAAGTGTCTGGTGTGCGTCCTAACGGTCAAGAAGATTCGCCACAACTTAAAGTAAATATCAATCAAGAACAAGCGGCGGCTTATGGCCTGTCACTAAGCAATATCAATAGCGTTATCTCAACAGCGTGGGGCTCAAGCTACGTTAATGACTTCATCGATCGTGGCCGTATCAAACGCGTCTATGTACAAGGTGAAGCCAGCAGCCGTACCAACCCTGATGATATTGGTAAATGGTATGTACGAAATGACATGAATGATATGATTTCGTTTGATGCATTCTCTAGTAGTGAGTGGCAGTCAGGCTCACCGCGTCTGACGCGTTATAACAGCTTACCATCAATGAATATCCAAGGTAGTGCAGCCCCAGGTTTGAGTACTGGTGAAGCCATGAGCTCAATGGAAGCCATGATAGACAAATTACCTGAAGGCATCAGTTACGAGTGGACGGGTATGTCATTGGAAGAGCAAAAATCAGGTGCCCAGGCGCCGATGCTTTATGCGCTTTCGATCCTAGTCGTATTCTTGTGCTTGGCGGCACTATATGAGAGCTGGTCTATCCCCTTCTCTGTCCTATTGGTTATTCCACTTGGGGTATTGGGTGCGGTGATATTTACGTGGTTACGCGGTTTTGCCAATGATATCTACCTGCAAGTTGGTCTACTGACTGTCGTTGGTCTATCCGCCAAAAACGCCATTTTGATTATCGAATTTGCGAAGGAACACCAAGAAGAAGGTTACAGTCTCAGAGAGGCCGTCATGACCGCAGCACGCCAACGTTTGCGTCCGATTATCATGACCTCGCTTGCCTTTGGACTGGGTGTTGTGCCATTATTCTTGGCGAATGGGCCAGGTTCAGGTAGTCAAAACGCTATTGGTACTAGTGTTGTTGGTGGGGTAATCACAGCAACCCTCTTAGGTATCTTCTTTATCCCAATGTTCTATATCTGGGTGCGTAGTGCGTTCCCGCATAAATATGAGAACAACACACCCAATGATAAAGATGGTGGCAATGGTACGCCTAACTCGCATAACCCAACACCTTCTGAGAGTTATCAGCCTGCAAGTCTTGGAGACAATACACAATGAGTGCTCAAAAAACATCTATCACTAACTCGTCATCGGTAGCTATTACAACTATCGATGCGCAGCCAGCACTATCTCGTTTGCGCAAAAACAGTGGCCGCCTGTTAGGGCTGACTGCGCTAGCAATCAGCATGGCCGCTTGTAACACCATTCCAAAAGCGGATATGCGTCCTGTGCTAGCAGAGCCGAATATTCCTATGCAGCAATCTTACGGTGCATTTGATAAAGAGACTGTCAGTAGTGCTGACCAAGCAAGCATTGCCAGTCAACGCTGGCAGAATTTTTATAGCGATGAGCGCCTAAAAGGTCTGATTGCTCTCGGTCTTGAAAACAATAAAGATTTTGAGAATGCACGCCTAGCCATTGAAAAAGCCCGCGCGCAATATCGAATAACCGATATCAATGACTTACCAGCTATCAACGGCAGTGGTGGCTACTCGCGTGGCGCTCAAAACAGTATCAGTAGTAGACCAGGTAGTGACTATACGGTACAACTGGGACTTGCCAGCTACGAGTTAGATTTTTGGGGCAGAATATCCAGCCTAAAAGATCAAGCGTTACAAAGCTTTTTGGCGACTACAGCAGCCAAAGATGCGACCCAGATCAGTTTGATTAGTAATATTGCCCAAAGCTACGCTAATCTAAGCTACAGCTTAGCGCAATTAAAGCTAGCTGAAGCTACAGTCGAGAGTCGTGAGCGCTCGCTATTTATCGCGGATAAACGTTTTGAAGCAGGTATCGACCCTAAGCTACCTTCACTACAGTCTTCTGCCTCATTAGAAAATGCCAAGCTCGCGGTATTACGTGCCCAGACCAGCGTTCTCCAATCACGCAATGCATTGCAGTACTTGGTTGGTGGCGCTATTCCAAACGAGCTTATCCCGACTCCCGCAGTTAGCAATATTACCAGCCAGCAAATATTTAACACTGGTCTACCAAGTGAGCTGTTACGTTATCGTCCTGATGTGTTGCAAGCGGAGTACGACCTTAAAGCGGCTGGTGCAAATATAGCTGTAGCACGTGCGGCTTATTTCCCAACCATCAGTTTGGCCAGTAGTGTCGGTCTTCGTAGCGATAGCTTGGGGGATTTGTTTGACAATAACGGCTTTAGTTGGTCGTTTGGCCCTAATATCAGCGTCCCTATCTTTGACGCAGGTCGTTTAGACGCCAATTACGATGTGGCTCAAATCGAACGTGAGCAAACGCTTGCTAGTTATGAGAGCTCTATTCAAACGGCATTCCGCGAAGTGTCAGATGTACTTGCCACGCGTGCAACGCTCGGTGAGCAGTTAGAGGCGCAGTATCGTCTGCAGGATAATTTTGAGCAGACCTATCAGATAGCAGATGCGCGCTTTAAAGCAGGTCTGGACAATTACTTAGACGTACTTGATGCGCAGCGTTCACTGTTCTCTACTCAGCAAGGTATCCTAGATTTAGAGCTACAGAAAATCGTTAGCCAGATTGAGCTGTACCAAGCGCTTGGTGGCGGTGCGAACCTTGATGTACCAACCGTCATTCCTGTACCGCAGCACACTAACTTGGCACAGATTGTCACTGGAACTGCTACTAGTGCAAAAACCAAAGCGACAAATGCTATCAAAGCAGCTGGTTCAGCGCGTGTGACTACGCCGCAAGAAGCTGTCGCCATTAAGCAGTCGCAAGCGGTAGAAACGACTACTTTTGAACCGACTGCTATCGTCGATGTGAATGACGATGGTAAGAAGGATGCCGCTGTCGGCGTGGTCACTGAAGAGACTCGCTTCAATAATAATAGTGTTGAGCAAGTTCCTGTGACCCAGATTGTTGAGCCTTAAATGACCCAGCCTTAATCTGATGACGCAGCTCTATCATCACATTGACAGTCGATACGTACTATCAGCCCTACCGACTTAACGTGGTGGGGCTTTTTGCTTTTATTGACGTCTTTTGGTTATAGTAGGCTCACTTTATGTAAGCTCTCTTTATTTACAGCCACTTATAAAGCACAAATTTTGATAAACTAATTCTATAAAATACCGCTTATAGCGATATTATTTTAACCATGTAACATGATAACTATTAAAACAATCATAAGGAATTATTATGAGTTATACCTTTAACCGTCAATACCCTGCTACTCGCTTACGTCGCCTGCGCTATAACGACAATGTACGTTCAATGATTCGTGAAGTGGAGCTGCATCCTAAGCACTTTATCGCCCCTGTCTTTGTATTAGAAGGCGAAAACCAGCGCGAAACCATCGCTAGTATGCCGGGCGTTGAACGCTTATCGATTGATTTGCTAATCAACTATGCCAAAGAACTGTTAGCAGAAGGTGTCACAACCATCGATCTTTTCCCTGTGATCGATAACGCTTTGAAAACACCAGACGGTAGCGCCGCTTATGACGAAAACGCCCTGACTGCACGTACGATAAAAGCGGTCAAAGACGCTGTGCCAGAAATGGTCGTCATGACTGATGTAGCGCTAGACCCTTATACCTCACATGGTCAAGATGGTCTACTTGATGACAGCGGTTACGTCATCAATGATGCAACCATCGAAGTACTGGTCAAGCAAGCGCTGGTACATGCGCGTGCAGGCGCAGATATCATCTCTCCTAGTGACATGATGGATGGCCGTATCAAGGCCATGCGTGATGCGTTTGAAGCAGAAGGTTTTGTGAATACGGCTATCATGGCTTATTCAGCCAAATATGCTTCTGCCTACTACGGCCCATTCCGTGATGCCGTTGGTAGTGCCGGCAATCTAAAAGGTGGCCATAAAAAACAGTATCAGATGGACTTTGGCAATCGTGCTGAGGCGCTACATGAAGTGGCTATGGATATCAACGAAGGCGCAGATATGGTCATGATCAAACCAGGTCAGCCTTATCTTGATTTGATTCGTGAAGTCAAAGACACCTTTGGCGTACCAACCTTTGCGTATCAAGTATCTGGCGAATATGCCATGCATATGGCAGCCATTCAGAACGGCTGGTTAAGTGATGCAGTGATTTTAGAGTCGCTGATTGGCTTCCGCCGTGCTGGCGCTGATGGCATCTTGACCTACTTCGCTCTAGAAGCGGCCCGCCAGCTGAACAATGCCTAATAGTAATTATACTAACTTTTATAATGTAAAAGCCCCAGCTGCCTATTAGTAGCTGGGGCTTTTTTATGCGGTTACTCTATTAAAATAAAACTATAGACGTGCACGGTCATGTGGCTCATTAAAATCAATCACTGGGCCAGCAGGGACAATACGCGTGGGATTAATATTGGCATGACTGGTGTAATAATGCTGCTTGATATGATTCATATTTACCGTCTCTGCGATACCAGGCACCTGATATAAGTCACGCAGATATTCCCAAAGGTTTGGATAGTCAACGATACGACGCAGATTGCATTTGAAATGCCCAACATAGACAGCATCGAAACGAACCAACGTCGTAAATAGTCGCCAATCGGCCTCGGTTATGGTGCTACCTGTCAGATAACGCTGATGTGCTAAGCGCGTCTCAAGTGTATCTAATGCCGCAAATAGCTCAATCAAGGCCTCTTCGTAAGCCTCTTGTGTGGTAGAGAATCCTGTCTTATACACGCCATTGTTGACAGTTGAATAGATAAAGGTATTGATATCATCAATTTTTTGTAACAACTCTGCTGGCACAAAATCACCTGCTAGTGCCCCAACCTCATCAAAGGCAGAGTTAAACATGCGAATAATTTCAGATGACTCATTACTCACGATTGTGTTTGTTTTTTTATCCCACAAGATAGGTACGGTGACACGGCCTGTATAGTCTGGCTTGGCCTTGGTATACAGCTCATAGGCATAGTCTGCATTGATAACTGGATCAGCAACGACGCCTGCACCTTCTGCAAATGTCCAACCATACTCACCCATATACGGATGTACTACAGATAGTGGAATGATGTCTTCTAAGCCTTTAAGCTTGCGGTAGATAAGGGTACGGTGTGCCCAAGGACAGGCTAGCGACACGTATAAATGATAGCGGTCAGGTTCGGCTTTAAAGCCCTCAATACCTGTGGGCCCTGCGCTACCATCTACCGTTACCCAGTTTCTAAAACCAGCATCTTCACGCTGAAAGCGGCCGCCACTCTCTTTTGTCTCATACCATTTGTCTTGCCACTGCCCATCTACCAAGATACCCATGTTATTCTCCAACTGTTCTTAATATTTGTTTAACGCTTACTCAGCATGACTGACTTGAAGCCATCATTATCATGGCGATTATGTTGTTTAGAGAGATATCATACCAGTTATAAAGGTTTAATCATTAGCATTGCCCCATTTATTAACAATAAAAACTAAACCTATTAAATTTAATGTTTAGTAAATATACACAAAAATACGTCCCACTATCTAATATCAGACTAAATAGTAGATATTATGATAATAAAAGAGGTTTATGCTAAAAAAGACTTGCAAAGTCTGGGAAACTTGCTAAAATGCTCAACCTAAATAGGCGTATAGCTCAGTTGGTTAGAGCGCTACCTTGACATGGTAGAGGTCGTTGGTTCGAATCCGATTACGCCTACCAGATTCGAAAAGCCCCAATCTTAAGATTGGGGCTTTTTTTTGTCCGTGAAATATGGGCTGTAGAGAAAAAGGAAACTATACGTCGATGCAAATTTCCTCTTTTCTCACTTTCCGCAAACGTCATCGAAAAACGTGTGTGCCTAAATTGTGCCTAAGTTGCGCCTGCTCTCTATTTTGCCTTTCTTTCAGAGTAGCATTTTCGACCTCTACCCTAAATTATCTAAAACACTCTCAATATTTATTTACTTCTCTTTATCTAGCGAGTCGTTAGGTACATAAGTAAATAAATCACCTACTTCAATATCTAGTGCCTCACAAATTTTATCCATAGTGTCAAAATCTATTCTTGAAGTCTGTTCGTTATAGATCTTGTGCACTGTTGACTTGCTAATTCCTGTCATTCTTATTAGATCTGCCACCTTCATACGTCGTTCAGCTAGTAGCACTGGTAAATTACATAAAATCATTAATAATTCCTTAATAGACTAAAAAAGTACTTGCATCGACTAACGATAGCTAGTAAAGTACTTCTATCGAACAACAAAATACTTTCATAGAATTATTTGTTATCTCGATAAAACAACCTAGTTATTTAATTGGCTTACAAGGAATTTATTATGTCACATACCTACCTAACTACCCAAGAGCTTTCTGAGCTTATCAAATACAACCCTCGTACTATCCGCAATGAACTCAAGGATAGTGTGCTTATCGAAGGCATTCATTATATACGCCCGTTCGGTGGTCGTAAGATTTTGTACATTTGGGAGGAGATTGAAAAAGATATGCGCACTGGTATCGCCGGTAGCGTCAACGCCATGGCACTACAATAAGGAGAAATATGATGGCTAGTATCAGAAGGCGCAAAGGGAGCAATATGCTATTTGTCGATTTTTATTATATGGGTATACGCTGTCGGGAGACGACAAACCTAACAGACACACCAGCGAATCGCAAGAAGCTTGAGAAAGTGGCTGAGAAAATGAAAGCAGAAATCATCTTAGGACTGTTCAATTACGCTAAGTACTTTCCAAAAAGTGACAAAGCGGCACAGATGGTAGCGTTAAACGATCGCAAGGAATGTATTAATACCGATACGCCCTCTTTTGAACAGTTTGCAGAATTATGGTTCTCTGAAAAAGAAATTGAATGGCGCGATACCTATAAGCGCAAAATAAAGGAGATTATTGATATGTACTTGATTGCTAAGTTTGGGACTAAACCCATTCATCTCATAAAAAAGACAGATGTATTAGCCTTCCGTTCATCGCTCGCCAAAGTAACGTACGGAAAAGCTAACAAACATCTGTCAGCGGCACGCATCAATTCGATAATGGTACCTTTAGGTATGATACTAAAAGAAGCAGCTAAACGCTATAAATTTGATAATCCTTACTACGATATCAATGCGCTCAAACAGCCCAAAACGGATATTCAACCATTCACACTAGATGAGGTTTGGAAATTTATTAATGGTGTAAGAGCAGACTATCGCAATTATTATCTGGTACGTTTTTTTACAGGGATGCGTACGAGTGAGATTGATGGGTTGACGTGGGAGAACATTGACTTTAATCGACGTGAGATTGTGATCAAACAAGCTTATGTTAAAGGCAAAATTGTTCCTCCTAAGACTCAAGAGTCTTACCGTGCAATTCAAATGTCACCTTGGGTCTACGATGCTCTGAAGGAACAGCAGACCATCACTTATAAGCGATCTGACTATGTATTTTGCGCGCATACGGGTGAGCCACTTGACTACAACAACGTGAATAAACGTGTTTGGCACCCTACTCTTAAGATTTTGGGTCTCAAAAAGCGTAATGCTTATCAGACTCGTCATACCGCAGCAACGCTATGGTTGGCTGCTGGCGAAAGTCCTGAGTGGATTGCCAGTCAAATGGGACACTCTACAACTAAGATGCTATTCAACACATATAGCCGTTACGTACCGAATATGACTCGGCAGGATGGTAGTGCATTTGAAGCATTGGTCAATCGCAGTCAGATTGCTCAGGTATCTACCGATAAGGGGCCTCACAATGAAAATGATTGATTACGATAAATTGCATGCGACGTTTAAACCTAGTGGCTATGTCAGTAATGGCGCAGATAATATTGCTAACTACCTCATTTGTGAGCTCTGTATTCAGTCAGGTACTGGTTTGGCTAGGTTCCTAAGTATTGATAGTTGCTTTGATAATCATACGGCGCTGCGCATATGGGTACAGAAGCGCTTAGAAACTAATCTCGACTATGTCTTTGATGATATGTGTAGTCAGCTACAGAGTGAGCTCTACGAGCTACTACCACAAACTGTCTATGGATACTAAGGAGGGTATTATGAGCATGAACTTCGTCTTTGATTCAGCTTTTGATGATACAGCAAAGCGTTTGTGCCATGAGTATTGGTCCTATGTGTCGCCCAGTGATTATATAGCGCATTTAGAACTGCTTTGTTATGAACACAACACGGAGACTGATGTTTTATTTGCTACACTTGCAAAATGTCAGGTTTATTTAGATGACGTACACTGTGAGTACTGTGGTCGTCCCTATCAATTAGATGTCCCAGCAGATATTCCTCATGCAAGGAGATTGAACTCTTGGTTTTGTGAGGGGTGTATTAGCTTTTCTGGTGGACAGCTTATTGTAGACAGATAGGTTTTTAGAAAAAATTTATTGCCAGACAACTTAGGTTGTCTGGTTTCTTATTGCTTTTTAAAACTTT
>Ga0208015_1000748_pt1 | contig 14386 bp, 10 predicted proteins | sample 26BtaG_FD_184101 | JGI IMG/M metagenome (GOLD analysis project Ga0208015, IMG submission 184101) | Marine viral communities from Cariaco Basin, Caribbean Sea - 26B_WHOI_OMZ_CsCl (SPAdes) (version 2) | ecosystem: Environmental > Aquatic > Marine > Oceanic | place: Caribbean Sea: Cariaco Basin...
CTAGGTATTCTTTAATGAACAATAATCTTTTTCGTAACCGATTTTAATCCGTCTGAGATATTGATCAAATACATTCCGGATTCTGCATGATCCATTCGAATGACTTCCCTGAAGTTGGAAGTGTCTTTAAAACGGTTTTCCAACACTTTTCTTCCTCTGATATCATATATAGTCACCTTGATGTCATGTCCTGAATGAGATTGTAGTTTGATAGTGAAATCACCATTATTCGGATTAGGGAAAATCGCAAAGGCATCAAAGTTATTTTCATCAACAGATAATGGTTGTGCAAGGCAAAGCTCTAATGTAAACTCATCTAAGCTTCCACCATCATTATCAAAAAGATCCGTGACTTCAAGAGTCCAATTCCCCGCAGACATTTCGCCATAAATTGCTGACAAATCTTCCTCAGGTATAAAAGAGCCTGTAAAAGGTGCACTAGCACCAACAATAGAGTTTGTCGCTTCTTGGTCAAATACGGTGTTAGTGTAATTTTCATCAAAATCAACGCCGTTGTTGTTGGACAATACGACTCGAGTACCTGAAGGACTGATCAAAACCATTTTGATATCTCTTATCCAAGCATGAACAATATTGACTTTTACATTTACATCTGTCACAGGTAAGTTGTCTGTCACTGCTACGACCGAGTTATAGACATTTGAACCCATGGCCGAGATAACAATTGGTGTATCTGTTGCCGTAATAGCACCATCACAAGTTGATATACCCGTAGAAAAACTAAATTCGGAAGACGTTGTACCTATCGCACATCTATTGGAACCTGTAACTCTCCAATAATAAACCGTTTCTAATGCCAAGGCAGCAGTATATGAATTGGTTGTTAGCGTCTGAGAATCTACAATATCACTAAAATTGCTATCTGTTGATATCTCCACGAGGTAGTTCTCCACATTGGCATCATCTTCCCAAGCGAAACTCACATCACTGTATAGTCCGGAAGCACTATTGGCAGGTGCAGTTAAAACTGGGGCTTCAATTGTGCTACTGAAGACGCTTAACGCCACTGTAGAACTATTTGTAATACTACCGGAGGTTCCTACTGCTGAAATCTCATAATCTCCAAGAGAAGTACTACCAACACCTGTTACCGTCATCGTCACCTGAGTTCCATTGGCAGTTGCTGCGGCTGGACTAAAAGTAGCGGTGGTTCCGGCTGGTAAATTCGCTGCAGAAAAGATGGTATTTTGAGTGTAACCACCAAACGTATTGTATATAAAATCGTAGACCGCATTATCATCTGGTTGACACACTGTAACTGAAGGTGTTGTGAAGTTTAGAAGATAATCGACACTTATGATTTTAAAATTAGATGTATTCACATTATAAAAAATGTTTCCAACACTTTCAACCATAATTCTTGCTGTATTGGTGTTAGTCACTTGAGGAACCAAAACCTCATAGGCCCCGTTATTAGGCACATTCGATGCTAAGGTATAAGGAAATGTTACACCACCATCTATAGACAGCCTGATATTGACATTTGCTGCGTTGATAGGAGACATATTGGTATTGGCAACATCCCATGTGACCGTTTTAGTCGATCCAATTTCCCAAGTGACATTTGAGGTTTGGGAAGTTACCTTAAACGGACCGGCAGCGGCAATTGTAGTGACCGCCATATTATCAACAGCTGTTTGTCCGCCCCGTGCATCATTGTCTCTAACGGTAAGAACAAAATTCAGGACTCTTCCCACTGAAGCCAATTTTTCCCATGTTGTTGAATTTCCTCCATTGGCAAGGACATCCTGGAGTTTTGGCAGGTATCTCACAGGGTTTGGCGTACCTTGAAAAGAACGCACCATTGGACCAAACTCAGTAGTTTCTGTTGGTATACCTGCAGAGCCCAAATCAAATTGTTCCCATGTATAGGTATGTGATGAAGTGCCATCAACATCTGTGGAAGAGCCTGTCAACCTAAAAGGTGTAGAGATTGGGATATTATACGATGCTCCGGCATCGGCCGTGGGGGCTGTATTTCCGGTAACTGTCAAAGCACCACATGTGCTGTTGCCAGTAGTAATGTTAGTCCATATTTGACGTAAACTAGCCTGATGGAAATAATCGTTACTGTTGTTTTGAACATTTTGAGGTGAACAAATACCGGCGTAGCTCATAATTGTAGAGCCACTTCCTGGCTCATAAGCGGTAGCAGTCGTTCTTGTTCCTGTACCACAATTTCCTGCAGAACCGTTAAATGTATGTGTTGCCCCTAGCTGATGTCCTATTTCATGGGACACATAATCTATGGCAAATGGATCTCCTATAGGATTCGGCAAGCCCGTGGTCCCGCCCCCTTTATTCGTTCCGCAGGCACTACGTAAATAAGCTGCCCCTCCAGAACCTGTTGTAAATGAATGTCCAATGTCATAATTGGTGTCTCCAATAATTCCGTTGAATATACCTGTTAGTGATGAAACACTTTCATTATTCGGAAAGATACTATTTCCAGGTGTCGAAATCAAAAGATTATTATTGGCCACTAAGACCATCCTGATGGATAATTCCCGATCATAAATCCCGTTGACTCTTGTCATTGTTGTATTAATTGCAGCCAAAGCAGATGCAACCGTACCGCCGTGAAAATTTGTATATTCGATACTTGTGCCTACTGCCAATCGGAATGTTCGTCTTGTACCATCAATGGCATTTCTTGCCGACACGAAATCCAACTCTATCTCATTTGACAGCCCATCACCCATGACACCACATTCAAAGTAATTCTGCACAATTGGAACGCCTCTTCTCGAGAACACTTCATAGGCACCATCTGTAGCATAAGGGTTTATAAATTCCGTTCCCCCATCAATAGACATGGTCATGGTGTGCACCTGATCTGAAGACACACTGAAATATATTACTGTTGACGAGTTTTTTAAACTATAGCCAATATAAGAACGAATCTCGGGGAATTTTGATTGCAACTCAGGATGCATCACTGAATATTCCATAACTCTGAAGGTTTCCATAGACCCCTCTGAATTCGGAAAATCAATGAGTGTTTTGGAGAGAACTGCTGAATCTCTTTCTGGGGCATTCTTTAATCTTGACTTCAGACCCTCCATATCCAACTTATAGTATTGCGCTTTGACCGGGTTAGAATTCTTTGGTAGCAATTTATCATGTGAAATACTGTTCTTTGTTGTCTTGGTCCAAAGAGATTCATTTTTTTGCCCATAGGTCATGGAAAAAGCAAAAATCACAATAAAAAACAAACTAAACTTTAAATAGTTATTTTTCATATAGTTTAAAGAAATTTATCGATATCATATATAGTCGAGTGAAAGTTACATTCAAATTAAAGAAATCACAAAACAAACTGTTAATGTTTTTTAAGAATCCATAAGCAAACTATAGTTTTATATACGATAATTTGGAAATATCTCTGTAAAAACATCATTTTAATTGGCTGTGATCTGAAAAAAACACACAAGACCTCAACTTTTTTAAAAATCAAAACACCTTTTTATTTAAGTCCAACCTTTACACACAAGCTTTAATAGGAACAGGCATTGACGTTCAGAGATTATGACTTGCTTTAAATTCTGATACTGTGTCTTGATCTCTATATGATGATGAATTTTAAAGAAGAATACTCTTCAAAGCTTATGCTCCTTTCAAATCAGGCCCCTCACGATCCAATTCACAACTAGTAGTTTTTTTTAAACCCTTAAATAACTATTTTTACAAAAAAATCAATTGGAAGTACTTACAGCATCAAACAGTTCCATCCCAAAAACACCATCGGTAGTTACTATTGGCACCTTTGATGGCGTCCATATTGGACATCAAAAAATCATTAAAAAACTCACAAAAAAAGCATCCGAAGAAAATCTGATCTCCGTGGTGCTCACTTTTTTTCCCCATCCACGAATGGTCTTACAGCAAAATCCAAATATTGAACTGTTGAACACCATTTCTGAACGTAAAGAGATTTTATCGGCATTAGGTTTGGACTTTATTTATGTAAAAGAGTTCACTAAGGAGTTTGCAGAACTCTCCGCCCGTGAGTTTGTCAAGACTATTTTAGTAGATACACTTCATGCCAAACACGTGATCATTGGGTATGACCATCAATTTGGAAAAAACCGAAGTGCCAATATTGACGATTTAAAACGGTTTGGAATAGAATTCGGATTTCAGGTTGAAGAAATCTCTGCCCAGGACGTGGAAGATGTCGCCGTGAGTTCGACAAAAATAAGAACTGCCCTCAAATCGGGTGACATCAAAACCGCCAATTCATTTTTAGGATATGACTACTATATAAATGGCACCGTAGTCAGAGGAAAAGGATTTGGTAAAAAAATGGAATTTCCCACCGCCAACATACACGTAGCTGATGCCTACAAACTAATTCCCAAAAATGGGGTTTATGTAGTGTCGTCAATGTATAAGGGTAAATTAATCTATGGGATGATGAACATTGGCGTTAATCCCACCTTTGATGCCAATAAAAAAACCATAGAAGCCCATTTTTTCGATTTCAAAGAAAATCTTTATAATCAAGAATTAAAAATAATTTTCTTGGACCGCTTAAGAGATGAACATAAATTTGATTCGGTTGAAGCCCTTATCGCACAATTGAGACAAGATCAAAAAAACGCCCAACAGATTATATCAGCGCTCAATGCATAAGCTGCTCTTTAAACATATAGACAATAGCGCACTTATTGTATTCCGGATTATTTTCGGATTTCTCATTTTCATGGAAAGCATCGGCTCCATCTACACAGGGTGGATCCGACGAACACTGATAGAGCCACAACAAACATTTTCGTTTATCGGGTTTGAATGGCTTCAGCCCCTTCCAGGAAATGGCATGTATTTTTACTATGGCGTGATGGGCCTTTGCGGACTGTTAGTCATGGTAGGCTATAAATACCGATGGGGTATTATTGTTTTTACCATTCTTTGGACAGGCACCTATTTGATGCAGAAATCATCTTATAACAACCATTATTACTTATTGGTTCTGTTGAGTACCATGATGGTTTTTCAGCCGGCTCATAAATATCTCTCTGTCGATGCCAGGTTGCATCCAGAAATCAAGATGATCTCAATGCCCCGTTGGTGCGCCTTGATATTTATATTTCAAATGTTTATTGTTTACACTTACGGCGCCATTGCCAAAATTTACCCAGATTGGCTGGATGCTACGGTAGCTGAAGTGTTGATGAAAGGTAAGAAAAATCTCTTTTTAGTAGGCGAAATCCTACAGCAAAAATGGACACATTATACGATTGCCTATGTAGGCATTTTGTTTGATGCCTTAATTATTCCGTTATTACTCTGGAAGCCGACACGTAAATTTGCTTTTTTCGCTTCTATTTTCTTTCATTTGTTCAATTCCTACGTTTTTCAAATTGGCATTTTTCCTTACTTATCCTTAGCTCTGGTTCTCTTCTTTTTTCCGACCAAAACCATACACCGTATATTTTTGAAGCGGAAACCCTATTATGATGAGGAAGAAGTTATCGTCCCAAGCTATCACAAACCATTTGTTGCAGTATTTATCATCTACTTTATAGTTCAAATTGGATTACCGCTTCGCCATTGGTTTTTTAAAGATGATGTACTCTGGACAGAAGAAGGCCACCGTTTGTCATGGCGAATGATGCTTCGTGCCAAGAGTGGGCACACGACTTTTAGGGTCATTGATGCAGAAACCAATGTGCAGATTCCAATACAAATTGAAGATTATCTCAGTAAAAAACAACTGCGGACCGTCAGCACCAAACCTGACGTTATTTGGCAATTTGCCCAACGTCTAAAAAAAATGTTTGCAGAAAAAGGTCAGGACGTCAAGGTTTATGTCAATTCGTCCATTCGTGTCAATGGTGGAGAGCTTAGACAGCTCATTGACCCTGAGGTTGATTTGGGTAGTGTGAAATGGCATCCGTTCAAACACAGCGAATGGTTGAGACCCTCTAAACAGGAAAACTTCTCAAAAGAAATAAAAGACAATAATTATTTTGATTGAAATTCAAAGACTTCAAACAGACGCCTAAAATTTCCTTATTTTTGACATCAAATTTAAAATTATGTTACAAGTACCATTTATTAGAGATCACCGAGAAAAAGTGATTGAAGGTTTAAAAAAAAGAAACCTTGATGCTACGCAAATGATTGATGAAGTCATTGCCTTAGATGAAACCCGACGTCGCCTACAGACGGAATTGGATAACACCTTGGCAGAATCCAACAGCTTATCTAAAGAAATCGGAAACTTGTACAAATCCGGACAAGCCGAAAAAGCCAATGCCTTAAAAGAAAAAACCGGAGAGCTAAAAGAGTCTTCAAAAACACTTGGAGACGATCTTAACGCGACAATAGAAGCCTTAAACCAATTACTCTATAAACTTCCAAACGTTCCCCATAAAAGTGTACCGGCCGGAAGTACAGAAGATGATAACGAAGAGGTGTTTAGAAAAGGAGACATTCCAACCTTACATGACAAGGCTTTGCCACATTGGGAATTGGCAAAAAAATACGACATCATTAATTTTGAACTGGGGAACAAAATCACGGGTGCTGGATTTCCTGTATATAAAGGTAAAGGCGCCAAATTACAACGGGCATTGATTTCTTATTTTTTGGATAAAAATACCGCTGCAGGTTATACCGAATATCAACTGCCACTTCTGGTCAATGAAGCGTCTGGCTTTGGTACTGGGCAATTACCAGACAAAGAAGGCCAAATGTATCATGTTACGGAAGACAACCTTTATTTGATTCCTACTTCTGAAGTTCCAGGGACTAATATCTTTAGGGACGAGCTACTCAATGAATCCGACCTTCCTATCGGTGTCACAGGTTATACGCCGTGCTTTAGACGTGAAGCTGGAAGTTACGGCGCTCATGTAAGAGGATTAAACCGTTTGCATCAATTTGATAAAGTAGAGATTTTACGTGTAGAACATCCAGATAACTCTTATAAGGCTTTAGATGGCATGGTTGATCACGTAAAAGAAATCTTAGATGAACTTAAATTACCATACCGAATCTTACGATTGTGTGGGGGCGATCTCGGATTTACTTCTGCGTTGACCTACGATTTTGAAGTGTTCTCTACAGCACAGGATCGATGGTTGGAAATCTCATCAGTTTCAAATTTTGAAACTTTTCAGGCCAACCGGTTGAAATTGCGATTCAGAAATTCTGAAGGAAAAAATGAATTGGCACATACACTCAACGGAAGCTCTTTAGCTTTACCTAGAGTTTTGGCTGGGATTTTGGAGAATTACCAAACTGAAGATGGTATCAATATCCCCGAGGTTTTGATCCCTTATACTGGATTTAATAAAATCTAATTTGTAGGAATTAATATACAGAAATCCGATGAAATGCTAAATATTCACGTTGTTCAACGAATATTTGGCATTTTTTTTTGTTTTTATGGAAAAAGTTTTCAAGTTAGTACTCCCAAATTGAAATTGTCCAACGATGAAAAATTTTGTCCGTATTTTAATAATTATATCCTTAGTGGTATTATTAATCAAAGTTTTGTTTTAAAATATAGCAGGTCGCTCAAAAATACTTAAGAAAACCAAACAAGATATTTGAATCATTTTATAATTAATGGTTAATAGCACAATTATTTTGATGGTAATGCCTAAACTCACGTTTAGGCATTTTTTTTATAAAAACATTCACAATTCCTTCGACTATAAGTGGTTATATTTACATAAATTAGCTTCATGAAACAGTTCGTTTGTCTCCTTTTTCTTCTTTTTGGATGCCTTTCGTTTTCGCAAAGCGACGAAGAACAATTGGCGGCAGATTATTATAAACGTGGTGAATTTGAGAAGGCACTCATATCATATCAAAAGTTATATGAGACCCAACCCAATAATTATTACTACGTTTTCCATTTGATCAAAACCTATCAGGAATTAGAACAATTTGATGCTGCAGAATCGCTCATCAAATCCAAGATGGCCGTGTATAGAAATCCATCATTAATCATAGAATTAGGATACAACTATCAATTACAGGGCGACATGGACAAGGCCAACGAAAGTTATGAGGAAGCCATCTCAAAGCTTGAGGAACGCGCTGACTATGCGCCTTTGATTGGCAGACAATTTGAGCAACATTCCCTACTGGATTATGCCATTAAAACCTATGAAAAAGGGATGGCACTTGATCCTAATTTAAACTACAATCGAGAATTGGCAAATGTGTATGGAGAACAGGGCAATATTGAAATGCTTTTCACCAACTATATAGCTTATATAGAATTCAGGCCTGAATTTTTGAACAGTGCCAAAAGAGAGTTCAGCGATTTTATTTCAGAAAACAAGGACAATGAGAATAATTTGCTCTTAAGAAGACTACTCCTCAAAAAAATTCAAATCCAACCAGACACCTATTGGTACGAAATGCTTAGTTGGTTGTTTATCCAAGAGAAAGCCTACGACAGAGCCTTTACCCAAGAAAAAGCTTTGTATATGCGTCAACGCGAAAGTTTAAATCGCATTATTGAATTGGCGCTCACCGCACTCAGCGATAGAGAAAATGACCTAGCCACTGAGATTTTCAATTATGTTTTGGAAAACACTCAAAATATTGCTACAATTCTGACTGCCAACCAATATCTACTGGATATTGAAACAACCGATGCAAGTCCAAAAGATTTACCCAAAATAGAAGATAAATACAATCAACTTTTTTCAACCTATGGCCTATCTGAACAGACTTTGGGGCTTCAAATAGCATATGGCAATTTTCTCGCATTCCATTTAAACAGGTCTGAAGAAGCGAGCAACTTTTTAAAGGAAAGTTTAAAACTCAACCTTTCGCCCTTTCAACAGGCAACGGTCAAAATGAAGTTGGCCGACATTTTAGTGTTTCAAGAAAAATTCAACGAAGGTTTGATTTATTATACACAAATCCAATCCAACGTAAAAAACAGTGTACTTGCACAGGAAGCCCGATTTAAAGTGGCAAAAACGAGTTATTATAAAGGTGATTTTGAATGGGCAGAATCCCAATTAAAAATATTAAAATCCTCCACCTCACAGCTGATTGCCAATGATGCATTAGATTTAAAACTCCTAATTTCTGATAATAAATACGAAGACTCACTTCATGTGGCGTTAAAACTATACGCCAAAGCCGATTTGATGGCATTTCAAAATAAACCTGATGAAGCCATATCACTCTTAGACAAAGTACTGACGGAACACAAAGGCGAAAGCATTGAGGACCAGGCCCTATTTAAACAAGCAGAACTCTTTGTTCAAAAAAAGCAATATGAAAAAGCCGTTTCAAATTACGAATCCATTATAGCCCATTACAGTGATGGCATTTTAGCCGACGATGCCTATTATCATTTGGCAGAATTGTACAATAACATTCTTTCTGAACCTGAGAAGGCCAAAGCTTTATATGAAAAAATCATCTTTAACCATCAAGACAGTATCTATTTTGTGGAAGCACGGAAGAAATTCAGGATGTTGCGTGGGGATGCGATAAATTAATTTTTAACCAGAAAAATCGTCAATTCAACTCATTCAGTATTAAAATGAAGAATTTAGAACTAAAAAAACAGTAAACTCTTCGTTCAAAAAAACAGAAGTTCCGTTATTTGTAAATCCTTATTGCCTATAGTGATAAATTCTCTATCACAGTGATAGAAATTTGTTTTCTTATCAGCAAACAAGGTCCATAAATTTGAAAAACTGATACCATGATCATATACAACGTCACCTCCAATATAGATGTCAGCATCCACGACCAATGGCTTGTCTGGATCAAAGAACATATTCCTCAGGTTTTGGCAACTGGCCATTTTACGGAAGCAAAACTCACTAAAGTTTTGGTCGATAATCAGTCGGGAAGCGTTACCTATTCCGTTCAGTACCGAGCAAAATCTCGTGAGGCGCTCAGCAATTACTACACTAATGATGCTGCCAAACTACGTCAAGACGCATTTGCCCAATTTGGTGATAAAGTTTTGGCATTCCGCACAGAATTGGAAGTCATTGATGAATATAGCGTAAAATTCAACTGATTTAACGACAAGAGAATACAATGACCTTGTTCCGTTAAAAATCTGAGTTTCCTCATTCAGACCAGATAGATTAGCCTCACATCCAGGTCCCTGAGAACAAAGAAAAATAAACCGAACTTTACATCTCCAAAAATAATTCTCACTAACTTCGCGCTTCGACAGACAGGCTTTAAGCTTCTAACCTTTTCAAAATCACTATAAATCTGTGTCAAAAGATCATCAAGTCAGAGCAAAAAAACATCTTGGTCAGCATTTTTTAACCGATGAAAGCATTGCTGAAAAGATTGCGAATTCCCTTTCCTATAAAGGTTATGACCATGTGTTGGAAATTGGCCCAGGCATGGGTGTCCTGACCAAATATCTATTGAAAAAAGACATCATTACGCATGTAATCGAAATTGATACTGAGTCTGTAGAATATCTGAAAAACAACTACCTAAATCTCGTTGATCGGATTATTGAAAAAGACTTCTTAAAGTATAACCTAAAAGACGTTTTTAACGATCAACCTTTTGCCATCATCGGAAATTTTCCTTATAATATTTCATCACAAATTCTATTTAAAACTTTGGAGATGCGTGATCAAATCCCCGAGTTTTCGGGGATGTTCCAAAAAGAAGTAGCACTTCGGATATGCTCTAAAGAAGGGAGTAAGGTCTATGGTATTCTTTCAGTTCTTACTCAGGCTTTTTACGACGCCGAATACCTTTTTACGGTGCCGCCATTGGTATTCAATCCGCCCCCAAAAGTAGATTCGGGAGTGTTACTTCTGACGCGAAAGACAAATTATAAACTCCCATGCGATGAAAAGCTATTTTTCAGAGTGGTAAAGACAGGCTTTCAACAACGTCGTAAAACACTCCGAAATAGTTTAAAATCATTCGATTTATCCGAAAATTTAAAATCAAACCTTATCTTTGACCAACGCCCCGAACAGTTAAGCGTACAGCAGTTTATTGCACTGACCCAACTCATAGAAAACGATCGCTAATTCATAAAAACAAGCCATTTGCAAGACAAAAGAGAGAACATACAATTTGAGCTTACCGACGAACTTATTGAACAAGTCCAGCTTCTTATCAGCACCAAAAATGATAAGGAGCTCAACCGACTTCTAAATGAATTCCATTACGCCGATATTGCCGAAATTCTGGATGAAGTCAATCTGGAAGAGGCGATGTATGTCATCAAACTTTTAGATTCAGAGACGACATCAGAAGTGTTGATGGAATTGGATGAAGACAATCGACAAAAAATCTTACGAAACCTTTCATCCAAGGAAATTGCAGAAGAAGTTGAAGAACTGGACACCGATGATGCGGCCGATATCATTGCAGAGCTTTCAGCCGAACGTCAGCGCGAGGTCATCCATCATATTGAGGACAAAGACCACCAAGCTGAAATTACCGAATTATTAGCTTACGATGAAGATACAGCTGGAGGCCTCATGGCCAAAGAGTTGGTCAAAGTCTATGAAACATGGACCGTTGCAGGATGTTTGCGCCGAATTAGGGGGCAGGCCAAAGATGTCACCAGAGTCCACTCCATATACGTAGTCAATAAACAAAATAAGCTCATCGGTCGACTATCTTTAAAAGATTTGATCGTAGCCAAAAGTGATGAAAAAATTGCGGACATCTACATCAAGAATGTCGATTATGTAAAAGTGGATGAAGATCCTGAAGAAGTTGCCAAAATCATGGCAAAATATGACTTGGAGGCCATTCCGGTGGTTGATGATGATATGGTATTGCTTGGTCGTATTACGATAGACGATATTGTAGACGTTTTAATTGAGGAAGCCGACAAAGATTATCAATTGGCTGCGGGTATTACCACAGATGTAGAAGCCGACGATAGCATCTGGCACTTGACCATAGCACGTTTGCCATGGCTCTTTATTGGTATGTTTGGCGGTATTGGAGCAGCAAGTATTATTAATGGGTTTAGCGATGCCATGTTACAGTTTCCTGCCTTATTGCTTTTCATTCCTTTGGTTCAGGCCACCGCAGGAAATGTGGGAGTCCAATCTTCGGCCATTGTGGTAAAGGGTTTGGCAAATAACACTATTGACGGCAATATTATAGGAAGACTCTTTAAAGAAATGTTGTTAGGATTAGTCAACGGACTTGCTATTGCATTTGTAGTATTAATCATCAGTCATTTCGGATTTCATACCACCTATTTAGAATCATTAACAATTTGCGTCGCTTTAGTGACCGTTATTATCATGGCCGCATTAATTGGCACCTTTATTCCAATCTTCCTGGACAGACGCGGCATTGATGCAGCAGTTGCCACTGGGCCATTTATCACCACAAGCAATGATATCTTTGGAATTCTGACCTATTTTATCGTTGCCAAATTAATTTTAGGGTTTTAGGCTGTAGTGCATTGGGCTACCTGTTCAAGTGATGTTTTCCATTGTAATCTTCAAAATTGTGAATTTCCAATTAACTTCTATATTTTAAAATTACAAGATTAAAGATTCCTTCCCTTGACCATTAAGCTTGTCGAAATGAAGTGAAGAGTTTGTCCCGATTTTTTTCTGGATGAATTTAAACACAGAAAAGGGTTCAAGGAAGGAAAGGTATTAATTTAGAAATGTTTCATTCCAACTAAATGTTTAACCCAATTTCCTTAATTTTGATATTACGAACCTTTAAAATTGAGATTTCTGCTTTCGCAGGAAGTAAACATGAAAATCCTCCACGTCGATACCAATCACCCGTTACTCATCAATCAACTCCATACTTTGGGCTTTGAAAACGATGAGGATTACACCTCTCCAAAAGAAGCTATTGAAGCCAAAATCCAAAATTATGATGGCCTTATCATCAGGAGTCGTTTTAGCATTGACAAACAGTTTTTGGACGCCGCCAAAAAGCTCAAATTTATAGGCCGTGTGGGTGCCGGATTGGAAAATATAGACGGCGATGTTGCACAGCAAAAAGGTATCCATCTCATCGCAGCACCAGAAGGCAATAGAAATGCCGTAGGAGAACACGCATTAGGCATGTTGTTATCTTTATTCAACAAACTTAATAAAGCCGATCGTGAAGTACGCTCCGGACAATGGCTTCGTGAGGCCAACAGGGGAATTGAATTGGACGGAAAAACCGTTGGCCTTATTGGTTATGGCAATATGGGGAAAGCCTTTGCCAAAAAATTACGTGGATTTGAAGTAGAAGTCCTTTGTTATGACATCAGGCCCAAGCTAGGAGATGACCATGCGCGACAAGTGTCTCTCAAAGAATTTCAAGAAAAAGTGGATGTTGTAAGTCTGCACACGCCACAAACGCCACTGACTATGGGAATGGTCAACACCAAATTCATTAATGCCTTCTCAAAACCATTTTGGTTGATCAATACCGCTCGCGGAAAAAGTGTGGTCACCAAAGATTTGGTAACTGCTTTAAAATCAGCTAAAATTCTTGGCGCAGGACTGGACGTTTTGGAGTATGAAAAATCATCTTTTGAAGACCTGTTTACTTCTGAAATTCCAGAAGCCTTCCAATATCTCATCAAGGCGGAGAATGTGCTTCTCACACCACATGTTGCAGGTTGGACGGTTGAAAGCAAAGAGAAATTGGCGCAGACTATTGTGGATAAGATTAAAGTGAAATTCAATCCAATGGTTAAATAACCATCAATTATTCAATAAGATTTAAATTCATAACTATTGACGATTTCGTGACATTCATGTGAGATTTTTACTTCATAGCGATGAAATTGTCTTTATTGTAAAATCAAAGCTATTTTTATTACCTTTAAACTTCTAACCTTTAAAACATTACAACAAATGACTAATAATCAAAATTTAGGCGACGATCTTAGCGAGAAACTGGAGGAAACAAAAGATACCGCAAAACAAAAAACAGATCAGTTTTCGGAAGACGCTAAGCGAGCAGCCAATGAATTTGAAAACGATGTAAATTCCGTTTCTAAAGACGGCAAAAACATTGCACTCATTGCACACCTTACTTTAATCGGTTGGATCATTGCCTTCGTAATGAACAACAACACAAAAAGTGAATTTGGCTCGTTTTATATCCGACAGGTATTAGGACTGGGTCTTTGTGGACTAGTGTTAAGTTTTATACCGCTTCTTGGATGGCTTGTGAGCTTAGGTATCTTTGTTCTTTGGATTATGAGTTTAATAGGAGCACTCAACGGCGAAAAGAAATTAACTCCAGTATTGGGCGAGTACTTCCAGGATTGGTTTAAGTCCTTATAGGATTCTATTTTAAAATAATCTTAAAGAGCCAAATTGTTGATGATTTGGCTCTTTTTTTTATGTCAACCATAAATTAACTTTCTTGATTATTCAGGCATTCATATACTCAGAAA
>Ga0208015_1000750_pt1 | contig 14369 bp, 12 predicted proteins | sample 26BtaG_FD_184101 | JGI IMG/M metagenome (GOLD analysis project Ga0208015, IMG submission 184101) | Marine viral communities from Cariaco Basin, Caribbean Sea - 26B_WHOI_OMZ_CsCl (SPAdes) (version 2) | ecosystem: Environmental > Aquatic > Marine > Oceanic | place: Caribbean Sea: Cariaco Basin...
GTTATTATTATTTTCTCTTCCTTGGTGACCTATCCTAGGTCCGTAGCAGCAACCATCTAGCGTTGCTACTTCAACACTGCATCCATGCATATCCCTGTGTTGATGGGTGTATTGTAGTGATTAACGAGGTGGGTGGATAGCAGCTAAAGGCTCAAAATGTTGTACGCTAATGCTTACATTTGTATAGATAATCTTTAAAGGTAATAGCGCTATATATCACTACTAATTTGACGCCCCTACTCATTAATCAATATAAATTAAATTTAGCCAATAACTTAACTGGCTTTAGCCTACTTGAGCTAGTTGAGATCATCAAATTTCAAACTAAACTTGAGTAGATATTTGCGCAGTCGATCGCTATCGTTAGGGCTTTTCAGCTGCTCTCTCGAGTTGGCATAGAGATAACGCCCAGCTGCGGCCTGATTTTTATGCTGCTGACACACGCCAATCACATAAGCTAGCTGTACTGCTTCGAAAGGGTCGATGGTGGCTAATACAGACTCCTCGACATAGTGCTCAAGTACAGCATCGCTCGCTGTCTCTATTTGCTGCGTATTAAAATCACTATTGAAATGACTATCTGCTTTCTTATTACTTAGGCTATTTTGTAAGCTAGGCGCGCTGTTATTTGGTAGTGCCCACAGGTGACATAATCGCTCAATTTCTGCCTCGACATCCGCCACGCGAATGACCTTACTGTCTGCTAAGGTCGTTAGCCGGGTCATACTGGCGGTTAGGTCACGGAAGTTGCCCTGCCAAGTCGCATCAAGGCTAGTAGCAAAAGTCTCATAGCGCTGACGGGCGGTGGGCTCAAAGCGATACTGCTGCTGTTGCTCACTGCCTAATCTAGCCAGCTCATAATTGATATTGGCAGGGAGGTCTTCTAAGCGGTCTTTTAGCGACGGTAAAAAGAACGTCCACGTATTCAAGCGAGCAAATAAATCGGCGCGAAACTCACCATCCGCTACGGCTTGGCGCAAGTCTTTATTGGTCCCTGCCATCAGCTGAAAAGATACACTTACCGGCGTATCGCTACCGACCGGATAAAAACGCTGCTCCTCTAAGGCGGTCAATAGCATCGCTTGCTCGTCTAAACCAAGCTCGCCGATTTCATCTAAGAATAATAGTCCGCCATCAGCCGACTTTAATAAGCCGTCACGACTGCTAGCGGCTCCGGTAAACGCCCCTTTAACATGACCAAACAGCACACTCATAGCGACATCACCGCGAAGGGTGGCACAATTGACCTCGACGAATTTACCTAGCGTATATTTACTCTGTCCCGTGGTTTTAGCCGTCCCTGTAGTGTGGTTACTGGCTTTTTTTAGCGCATAAATCTGTGTGGCTAATTGCGACTTACCTGCCCCTGTCGCCCCCATTAATAATATTGGCGCGGTTGAGCGCGTGGCTACTTTTTCAATATCAGAGATCAGCTGTTGGTAAGCGGCATTTTGCGTGATTAGATTCGCTTGCAGGGTTTGCCAATGTTGCGCCTTCTCCGCTTCAAAGCGCTCACGCAGAGTGTCATAGCGTGACACATCCAAATCAATGGTTTGATAGCGTCCTTGTGGGTCCATTTGTTCCGGTTTTGGACAAGGCGAGGTCTGAATCAAGTCGGCAGGGATAAAGCCCGCCTCTACCAATAAGAACCAGCAAATCTGGGCAACGTGGGTACCGGTGGTCAGGTGCAGCAAGTATTGCGTGTCGTCATTGAAGGCAAAGTCAGCGACAAAGTCATACAGCTCGGCATAGACTTCGGCAAAGTCCCAAGGACTCTCTAGCTTGATATCGTGGCCAATCACCTGCGTGGTAGGACTGACCAAAGCAATATCCGCTACGATAATATCGAACAGTTGCTTATCGCGTTTGCTATATAACAGATGCAGCTCATCGACGAGCATATCATCGTGCAAACACAGACTGACCGTCGGGCGCCAACGCTGCCAGCGCCTCTCATTATAGCCATTGTCTAAGGTGGTACCGAGGAAGCCAATGACTGCGGTTTTATGGGTCATAGTTGTCTTTTATTTTAAAATTACTGGTCTGATTATAGTTAGATTTATAGGGGGATAGTTATTTTTCTTGGGTTGCATAGAGACTAGAGAATTCTACTATTAAAGTTGACGTAAAAAATGGACAGAACTTTCTTAGTGAGCCCACTAAGCTATTCTGCCCATTCTTATTTTATTGTGGTGAATTGTGTTAGCCAAGACCCATAAGCCTTGCACCACCTTAACCTGATATAGCTATTGCTTACATCAAGTTATTCTCTTTTAACCACTCGATGTTATGCTTTTTCAGCGCTTCAATTTCAGCATCCATAAAGGCTTTGCTCTTACCGGGTTGCTTGGCTGTAGCATAGCTATAAAGCGCAATACCTAACACAGTCCAGCCTAAGAAGATCCACCACTCGATACCGGCTAACGCTGAAGGCATACCTGGGAGATACAAGACGAGCAATCCCAAACTCAATATGACGGTCAAGAATCCTATTGGCTTGCCTGCAGGGACTTTAAACGGACGTACCATATTCGGCTCGCGATAACGCAGCACTAAGAAAGAGATGGCGACACACGTATAAGCAATAACAATCCCAAACCCACCAGCATCTACAATCCAAACTAACATTTTGCGACCGAATAAAGGCGCCAGTGTGGCCAGACCACCAATCAATAAAATAGCGTTGACGGGGGTATTATACTTTGGATGAATTTTGGCCAGAAAGCTCGGTAACATGTGTGATTGAGCCATGGCATAAAGTAAGCGACTGCCGCCAATTAAGAAAGCATTCCAACTGGATAGAATACCTAAGACCCCACCGATGACCAGTAAAATACCTGCCCATTTACCGCCCCAAGCGTTGGTCATAGCGTCTGCCGTAGCTAAGGTAGAGTTTTGTGCTTCGATTAACGGTAAAGTACGGCCTACACTCCAAGCCACGCCGATGTACCAAAGGACTGCAATCACTAACGAGATAATCAAAAATTTACCGATAGCAGGACGGGTCAGGTCGATCTCTTCTGCGGCCTGTGGAATCACGTCAAAACCAACGAACATGAAGGGCACCATGACGATAACCGCCATCATACCGCCAATCCCACCGATAAAGGCTGGTGCCTGTACTGCGGTAGAGCTTTCTGGGCTATAAAGAATGGCACCGATGAATAGCAGCAAACCGACGAACAAAATACCCATTACCGCCAGCTTTTGGAACCAGGCACTAACCGCAACGCCGCGGATATTTAGCCAAGTCACTAATATAGATCCTAGCATACCGACAGCTACCCAAGAGGCATAGACGTCCCAACCCGCCACATTCCACAAAAAGCCTTGGTTATAATTCGGGATAAAGTATTCGACGACGGTAGGCAGAGCAACCGCTTCAAAAGCCACTACTGACAGATAGCCGAAGAGGATACTCCAAGAGCAAATAAAAGAGACATGCACGCCTAACGCTCTATGAGTATAGGTGTGTTCCCCACCGGTTAGGGGCATAGAAGCTGCGAGTTCAGCATAGGTAACGCCAATCAAAATAACAGCGAAACCCCCTAATAAGAAGGCCAATATAGCCCCCCAAATACCAGCCGAAATAACCCAGCCTCCTGCGAGTACTACCCAACCCCAGCCCACCATCGCGCCAAAAGCCAGGGCGATGATATCGAGTGTACCGAGTGATTTTTTTAATCCAGACATAATCATTCCTTTGCTTATGATTTCAATTTTAATTTAAGTCAATAGCCTGCTATATCAGAGCTCTATATATTTTGGTAGTAAAACCAATCGTAGAGATACTGGGTATAGCTCATGGGCTAGTTAAGAATGCATCAACATCCTGTGACGCATTTTTTCACTGTAATAACATTAACCTCACCCTCATTCATGCAAAATTATGCAAGTCTAAAGGGCAAAAAGGGCAGGATGCTATAAATCAAAAGGGTCTACTTATCAGGTAGCAACTTCTTATAACACCTGCCCTTACGGACTTTATCTATTTAGAACTTTAGAGCGACCTATAGTGCAGCTTTAATAATAGCTAAGCCCTCTTCTAACACTGCATCTGATACCGTTAATGGCACCATGATGCGCATAGAATTGCCATAGCGGCCACATGAGGCTAGCAGTAGACCTTGAGCAAAAGCGGCATTTTTTAGATCCGCAGCGGCGCTAGGGTCTGGTTTGCCTTCGCTATCAACCAAATCAAAGGCCAACATAGCGCCTTTATGACGAATATTGCCAATCTTAGGGCTGTTTAAATCGGCTAAGAAACCAGCGATTTTGTCGCCTAAGATTTGGCTACGCTCAAGTAAATCTTCTTCTTCAATCACTTCCATGACGGCTAGTGCTGCAACACAGGCTAGTGGGTTACCCGCATACGTTCCGCCTAGGCCACCAGGTTGTGGCGCGTCCATGATTTCAGCGCGACCAATCACCGCAGAGAGAGGGAAACCACCCGCCAAGCTCTTAGCACTGGTCATTAAGTCCGGTTCAACACTTAGTTGCTCAGTAGCGAATAGCGTGCCGGTACGACCAAAGCCTGATTGCACCTCATCAAAAATCAATACGATGCCATGCTCGTCGCAAATTTGGCGCAGGGATTTTGCAAAAGAAGGCGTGACTTGGTGAAAGCCACCCTCACCTTGGACAGGCTCTACAATCATCGCTGCCACATCGCTTGGATGGATATCGGCTTGAAAAATCATCTCTAAGCTGCGTAATGCTTCTTCTTCAGACACCCCAAGCTCTGGTGCTGGGAAGGCAGCATGATAAATAGAAGCTGGCATAGGACCAAAGTTGTTTTTGTAAGGAATGACTTTGCCAGTCAGACCCATACACATCATAGTGCGACCATGCCAACCACCGACAAAAGAGATAACGCCGTGACGTTTGGTGCTAGCACGAGCAATCTTGATGGTGTTTTCGACTGCTTCAGCGCCAGTAGTAAAAAAGACGGCTTTTTTAGCGCCACTGATAGGGGCTTTTTCACATAGCTTTTCTGCCAAAGTGACATAGCTGTCGTAGTTGACGATTTGGGCAGCAGTATGAGAAAACTTATCCAACTGCTCATGCACGCGTTGGGTAATCTTAGGATGTGTATGACCCGTATTTAATACTGAGATACCGCCAACAAAATCGATATAGCGATTGCCCTCGACGTCCCATAGCTCTGCATTTTCAGCACGCTCAGCGAAGATAGGGAAAGCAACGCCTAAGCCTTTAGGCAGGACAGCTTGACGGCGCTCAAGGAGAAATTTATTAGTGAGAGTACTCATAGTGACATCCTTTTACAGAGATATTAATAATAATTTATTGTGAATGAATCGCCTGGGTTACAGGTTTAGAGATGCCTGTATTACTGTCGATCTCCTAGCCAGCATGGCCACCTAAACCGCTAGCTAAGAGACCTTACTTCAGCCCTTAGCCAATATCCTGGCACCAATATTTAGTCACCACATATTCTTCCAAACCATATTTTGAGCCTTCGCGACCAAAGCCAGACTGTTTTACGCCACCAAAGGGAGCGACTTCTGTAGAGATAAGACCAGTATTTTGACCGACCATACCGTACTCTAACCCTTCACAGACGCGCCATGAGCGGCCTAAGTCTTGGCTATAGAAATACGCTGCGAGACCATAAATCGTGTCATTGGCTTTTTTGATAGCTTCGGCTTCATCGCTAAAGGTGAAGATAGACGTAATAGGGCCAAAGATTTCTTCGGAAGCAATGTCCATTTCATCCGTGATGTCGCTAATCACGGTCGCTTCAAAGGTTAATTTAGAAGCATCGTCTTCTTGACCACCAGTGATGAGTTTGGCACCTTTATCTAAGGCGTCTTGCAGTAAATCTTTAACTTTATCAAGCGCGTCTTGGTTGATGAGCGGACCAATATCCGTCCCCTCGGTCATGCCATCTCCTACTTTTAAAGCTTTGACTTTTTTGACGAAGATATCGAGGAACTTATCCTTAATACTGTCTTGTAAATAAATACGGTTTGCACAAATACAGGTCTGACCGGCGTTACGATATTTTGCAGCGATAAGACCATCGGCAGCTTTTTCTAGGTCAGCGTCATCAAAGACGATAAAGGGCGCATTGCCCCCTAATTCTAAAGACAATTTTTTCACCGTATCGGCACACTGAGCCATTAAGCTACGACCCACTTCAGTCGAGCCGGTAAAGGAGAGTTTTTGAATGCGGCTATCTTGCGTCAGAATATCGCCAATGACTGAGGACTTCCCAGTGACGATCTGTAGGACACCTTTAGGGATACCGGCTTGAATAGCTAGCTCTCCTAAAGCTAATGCCGAAAGAGGCGTGGCGGTAGCTGGCTTCACAATCATAGTGCAACCAGAAGCTAAAGCGGGACCGGCTTTACGAGTAATCATAGCTGCCGGGAAGTTCCAAGGGGTAATCGCTGCACAGACGCCCACAGGTTGTTTTAACACCACAATACGCTGTTCGGTCTTGCCCGCAGGGATAGTGTCACCATAGATGCGTTTGCCTTCCTCGCTAAACCAACGGATAAAGCTATTGGCATAACCAATTTCACCACGCGATTCTTTCAACGGTTTGCCTTGTTCAGCCGTCATAATCACAGCTAAGTCTTCTAGATTTTCATCAATCAAATCTGCCCATTTATTCAGTAGAGCACTACGCTCAGCAGCTGTTTTTGCCGCCCACTCTGCTTGTACCGCATCCGCAGTAGCTACCGCTTCTTTGACTTGTGCTTCGCTTAAACTTGGTACCTCGCCTACTTTTTCACCATTGAAAGGATTGGTCACCTCAATAGTCTTGCCATCCGTAGCGTCCAGCCAACCATTATCTGATTGGCCTACTAAGCATTGCGATTTAAGTAGCGAGGGATTATTTAGTTTTAACATAGGATAAGTCCTTTATTTAATTAGAGTTCTATGCTTACTTTTTAATTTTAATCAGCAGCATATTTAGGGGGTGATCAATAAGTATAGCGAGCCTAACTGCAGGGGCTTTGTGCGATTCATTGTAAATTTGCAACCCCAGTAAGCTTTCTGTCCTTGTCATCCTGAGTATTATTTCTTAGCCATAATCGCCCACTTTTAGCGAGCAATGACCCAGTGGATCCGTTAAATAACCTGTTGGTCTTGTAAGCGCGCAATCTCTTCAGCCTGCATTCCCAGACGAGTTAAAGTCTGCTGCGTTTGCGCCCCAAGGGCGGGTGGTGGCGTTCGATATTGCACGGGTGTCGCTGAGAGCTTAATCGGATTGCCCAGTACCCGAATAGGACTGTCGGCAAAGCTAATCACCATATCGCGGGCTTGCACCTGCGGCATAGCGAGAGCTTCTGTCACATTATGAATCGGACCACATGGGACCTGGGCAGCTTCCAACAACTCCAGCCAATGCTCACGCGTATTGGTGGCAAAGACATTATTCAATACTGGGGTTAGGGTATTGCGATTGGCGACTCGTTTAGGGTTAGTGGAATAGCGGTCTTCTAAATGCAGCTCTAGACCTAACGCCTCACAAATCCTGCCAAACTGCACGTCGTTACCACAAGCTAAGATGAAATGATGGTTATCACCGGTCGCAAAGACTTGATAAGGCGTGATATTTGGATGGGCATTGCCCAGTCTGGGCGGTGTGGTGTTGGTCGCCAGTTGGTTCATACCAATATTGGCGAGCATCGCAATAGCACTATCGAGTAGCGCCACATCAACTTGCTGTCCTTGCCCTGAGTGCTGCCGGGCTAGCAATGCGGCTTGAATACCAATAGTCAGTTGTAAGCCTGCAAATAAATCAACGACCGCCACCCCCACCTTATGCGGCTCCCCATCGGCAGGCCCGGTAATGCTCATAATCCCTGAAAGCCCTTGTATGATGTAATCGTAACCCGGCTTATGGGCATCAGGACCGGTCTGACCAAAGCCCGTGAGTGAGGCGTAAATCAGGCGTGGATTGACGGCTTTTAAAGACTCGTAGTCGAGGCCATATTTTTGTAGCCCGCCTACCTTGAAGTTTTCGACCAATACATCGCTCTCAGCCGCCAACCTTTTTAGGAGTGCTTGACCTTCAGGTTTGGTCATATCTACCGTAATAGACTGCTTGTTGCGGTTGATAGTGGCAAAGTAAGCCGAAGTGCCGTCTTCAAATATCGGTGGCTGCCAATGGCGTGTTTCATCGCCGGTAATTGGACGCTCTACTTTAATGACCTCTGCACCGAGATCGGCAAGTATTTGGGTGCATGAAGGCCCTGCCAAGACCCGCGATAAATCCAACACTTTAATCCCTGCCAGCGCTTGCGGTGCAATAGCTTCCTGTCCGCTAGTCTTAATGTCAGTAGCATTCTCTGGCGTCATATCAGCATCCATACTTATCTCACCTATATTCAAACCTAAACCTTACTTGGGCTATTGTTAAGCTATATTCTTAAAGTCGACTCTTAAAACTGGCTCGGAAAAACGGTTCTTAAAATACAGTAATTGAGGTGGCGCCAAAGCCCTGTTGACGCCAGTTATAATTAAAATCTATAGCTTATAAAAAGTTCAATACGGACAACCTTGCCCACTTTTCAAACTCTAAGCAAAAGCTTGAATGCCCGTCTGTGCACGACCCAAAATCAGTGCATGAATATCATGGGTGCCTTCATAAGTATTGACGGCTTCCAAGTTCATGACATGGCGAATCACGTGGTATTCATCAGAAATACCATTACCACCGTGCATATCTCGCGCAACTCTAGCGATGTTTAAAGCCTTACCACAGTTATTACGCTTAATTAAAGAAATCATCTCAGGCGCCGCATTGTGCTCATCCATCAAACGCCCTACTCGCAACGCCGCCTGTAGTCCTAAGGCAATCTCAGTCTGCATATCGGCTAATTTCAATTGCACCAACTGGGTAGCGGCTAGCGGACGGTTAAACTGTTTGCGATCGAGCGTATATTGACGAGAGGCTTCCCAGCAGAATTGTGCCGCTCCCATTGAGCCCCAAGCGATGCCATAACGAGCTTTATTTAAGCAACCGAACGGACCTTTTAGACCGCGGATATCTGGGAAGGCGTTTTCTTCGGGAACAAACACATTGTCCATGACGATTTCACCGGTAACAGAAGCACGTAGCGAGAATTTACCTTCAATTTTTGGCGTGGTTAGCCCTGCCATACCGCGCTCTAAGACGAAACCGCGAATCTGCCCTTCGTCATCTTTTGCCCATACGACAAACACATCAGCGATAGGACTATTGGTAATCCACATCTTATTGCCTTTGAGTTGATAGCCGCCATCGACCGCTTTGGCACGCGTCGTCATTGACCCTGGATCAGAGCCTGAATCGGGCTCAGTCAAACCAAAACAGCCCACGTATTCACCAGTCGCGAGCTTAGGTAAAAACTTCTGCTTTTGCGCTTCGGTGCCATACGCCCAGATAGGGTGCATCACGAGGCTCGACTGCACACTCATCGCCGAGCGATAGCCTGAGTCGACCGCTTCCACTTCTTTGGCAATCAATCCATACGCCACACTCGATAGACCTGCACAACCATAACCGTCAATAGTTACACCGAGTAAGCCTAGCTCGCCCATCTTCAACATGATATCGCGGTCAAAAGTCTCGTGGCGGTTGGCTTCTTTAATCCCGGGCATCAACTCATTTTGACAAAAGTTATGCGCAGAATTCTGCACCATTTTTTCTTCTTCGGTGAGCTGCTCGTGTAATAGAAACGGGTCTTTCCATTCAAAAGTAGGCTTGCTATGGCTGGACATCGCTATCTCCCTGTTAATGTCGACATATCTATGATGTTGAATAAATCATTAATTGAGCGTGATATAAATTATGAATAAATACAGCTTGCTGGGAAGACAAAAACCCTTTAAACTGGTTGTAGTTCCGCATTGCGAAACTTAGTTTCATTTAATAAAACTATTAAAGCAGAAGCTCTCAGCGTTGTAAAGTTAATTGGGCTGAATAGAGGTAATAAAATTACTGCTGTAACATTTTTGCAGGGAAAGAGACATTATGATTAATGAGCAAATCGCTACCCCTACTTCGCATGCTTCCACTTTGAGTGAGACGATTGCCGCGACCCTCGAGCAAGCTAAAGCAGTGGAGGACCGTGCCTTTGTCAGTGCGCTAGGCCGTGGGATGCTAGTCCTTAGTGCGTTTGAACATGAGCAGTCACTGACCCATCAGCAGATTTGTGCTGCGACTGGTTTGGCAAAGGCGACCGTGAGCCGCTTGATTCACACCTTAGAGTTATTGGATTTATTAAAACGTACCGAAGATGAGCGCTATCAATTAGCGAAGAGTTTGCTGAAGCTGAGCAGCAGTGCTTGGAGCCGCTATAACTTAGTAGATGACGCTATGCCTTTATTAAAAGAATTTGCACGGCAGCATCAAGTGTCCGTCAATATTGGTACTGAAGTCGAAGGGGAAATTCGTTATGTGGCGTGTTGCCGCAGCCCTGCCCGTCTGGCCGTCAACCTATCTGTTGGCTCCTCCGTACCCATTGTTGATACCGCTATTGGTCGAGCCTATTACGCTGTACTACCGCAAAGTCAGCAGCAGCAACTGATTAATAGCCTAGCGTTATCTCCTATTTTAGCCGACCGCAATCACGCCGCAGAGATACTGGCTTTAAGCTCGCAAGAGTACGCTCAACAAGGCTATTGCTTATCAGACGGGGAGTTTTCGCCTGATATCTTAGCTGTAGCTGTACCGTTATTCGATCGGGCTAAAGGTAAATATACGCATGCGTTAAATGCTAGCGTGCCGAAGGTCAATTGGTTAGCGGAGGATTATGTGGATTATATTGTGCCGAAGTTGCAGGAATTGGCCGCTGCTATTGAGGGGCTTTAGGGGGTTCCATAACTGCTAATAAAGGCTGAAACAGTAGCCCTGTCCCATCAGCACTGGGTAATAATAATATTGACATGCTCTCCTACCCTTAAACATATAGCCATTAAGATAACACTTTATGGTTAGTATTTTACTAGGCTTATCATTATGCAAATTTATACTTTGCAAATTTATAGTTAAAAACATACTTTTATAGAAATATAACTACATAAGTTTTAAGATAATTATTTTATAGATAATGTTGTATAAAGCTCTAAACATATTTATGTTATAAATATCAGACACTTATAATTTTTTAAATAATAAATATACAAGTTGGCACACCTTTAGCATTCTATAAGTTAAGGAAATAGAAATTATTGATTAGAACTAATGCTTTAGAGTAAGGAAATGATTATGCAACCAATAACTCATAATGTAATGCAAAGCGGAGGTGTCCCTATCCGCCTGTGGACGGATGGTGTGCCTGTCGAAGAACAAGCACGCGAGCAACTGATTAAGACCTCGCAAATGCCTTTTATTTATAAATGGATGGCGGTGATGCCAGATGTGCATCTCGGTATGGGCGCCACTATCGGTAGCGTAATCCCTACTAAAGAAGCGATTATTCCAGCAGCGGTTGGTGTAGATATCGGCTGCGGTATGATGGCGGCGCAAACCACGCTGACGGCCAATGATTTGCCGGATAACCTGCGCGGTCTGCGTATTGAGCTAGAGAAAGCTATCCCGCATGGTCGCAGTGCTACCCGTGGTCGCGGATCGAACCGTGATGTGGGCGCTTGGTCCAACCCAGATGGTACAGTGAAGGCAGGTTGGGCAACTTTGGTGGATGACTTTAATTACCTATGTCAAAAGCACCCGCGGTTGAAGAATACCAATAACCTAAACCACCTAGGTACTCTGGGTACAGGCAACCATTTTGTAGAGGTCTGCCTAGACGAGACCAACCAAGTATGGATTATGCTGCACTCCGGCTCTCGCGGCGTGGGTAACGCTATCGGTCGCTACTTTATTGAGCTAGCGCGTGAGGATATGCGCAAGTGGTTCATCAACTTGCCAGATAAAGACCTTGCCTATTTTGCAGAAGGTACCGAGCACTTTGAAGACTATTGGTTTGCTGTAGGTTGGGCGCAGCGCTTTGCCTTTAAAAACCGCGAAATTATGATGGAAAACGCTATTAAAGCGCTACGTGAAGTGATTACGAAGCCTTTTGATGCGCGAGTAAAAGCAGTGAACTGCCACCATAACTATGTGGAAAAAGAAGAGCATTACGGTGAAGAGATTTTTGTCACGCGTAAAGGCGCAGTGCGTGCCCGCGTTGGCGAATACGGCATTATCCCTGGCTCGATGGGGGCGAAATCCTTTATCGTAAAAGGCAAAGGTAACGAAGAGTCGTTTTGCTCATGCTCACACGGTGCCGGTCGCGTGATGTCCCGTACTGAAGCGAAAAAGCAATTTACGGTTGCCGATCAAATCGCCCAGACCGAAGGCGTAGAGTGCCGTAAAGATACTGCGGTAATTGATGAGATTCCAGCAGCGTATAAAGACATAGATGCGGTGATGCATGCGCAGCGTGATTTGGTAGAAGTGGTGCATACGCTCAAACAAGTAGTGTGCGTAAAGGGCTAAGATTATGACAAAAATAATAAACTTACTGGATTTTATAATACAAATTCATTTAGAGAAAAAGACCACTATTTGGCATGAGTTCCCTTTTGATACCGGTAAAGAAAGCACGGTGGCGACTTTTTATCAAGGTCTGTATAAACAGGTAAAACGTCGCACTAAAGCCATCTGTTATGTGGAAACCGACAGCTATGGCTCAGGCTATGCGTCTTTTTATGATGCTTGGTTTTATAAAAAAACGCCTGAGTTTGATACCAAGTTTGCTGCTGATATTGAGAGCTATGAAGGGTTGGTCGTCCTTGTGCATAAACATCTGCCCTACTATGTGTTTATGCAGGGTACAAAATCCTGGAAAGCGGCTGATCCTGACAGCCGTAGTAGCTACTTGCCCAGTCGCAAATTGGTGGACAAATTAACCAATAATGCAGTGATAGAACTGGCTAATGAGGTCGAAAAAATATTGTCTGCAAAGGGGTTAGTTCGTCTTAAGCAAAAGACATTAGACACCCCATTAGACATACAGGTAGATGTCCCCACGGAATTGATGGATGATTACCTGTCTTATTTTGATGGTTTATTTTATTGGGAAGATTGAGGGCGCTTGGTGAGAATGGCAATGAAAGGTATGCCTTTATTAAAAGCGAGGCATCCATTAAATTACAACGTAGCGTGTGGTTAGCGCTAGCGTAACCCACGGACTTATTTGCGTTGTTGAGCAGCTTGACTATCCTCTAGGTCATCAATGATGAATCGAGCCAATATGTTTGTATCTACAGCAATCATTCATCACCCATATTGTCGAATAACTCAATATGGTCAGCGACATCAAAGTCCATAAGGTTGGATTTTGGACTGGCTTCGGATGATACCTTGATCATACCAAAACCTTGATTAATGAAGTTCTCTCTGGCTATTTTAGAATCATGAGACGAGTCACTAGTAATGGATTTAAGCATAACGCCCTCATCAGTGCTCATAACTTCAAGCTCGCTGCCAGCGTGCCAACCCATAAGCTGCAGTAGATGGTTTGGGAAACATATAGTACCGTCTTTGGAAACCGTAATCGTGGTCATTAGGCTCTCCTGAAAGTAGATGTCTTTTGATGTTAGCATAAATTTATTAATACTAGAGTTTAAATCAGCTACAAGAACCTATATCAAATTTGAATAAAACAATAAGAGAACCCAAATGAAATTAGCCGAAGCCCTACTCATCCGCAGCGATATGCAAAAGAAGTTTGCTCAGTTAAAAGCGCGTATTAAAAATAATGTTAAAGTACAAGAAGGCGATACGCCAAGCGAAGACCCTAATGAGCTATTGCTGCAAGCCAGCCAGATCATCACTGAACTAAACACTTTGATTGAGCGTATTCACCGTACTAATGCGATCGCTAAGACGGATAAAGGTCAGTCGATGCTCACGCTATTGGTCGAGCGCGATACCTTGGAGATGCGTCATAAGCTATTGCTTGAGGCCATCGAAGCTGCGCATGGTGAGGTAGACCGTTATAGCCCACGTGAAATTAAGTGGGATGTGATGGTTTCAATCTTTGGTCTGCAAAAGCAAGCCGATGATATCGCAATGAAACTTCGCCAGATTAACTTGGTTATTCAGTCGAATAACTGGCAGATTGAATTGGTGGACTATACCGCTACTCTATAATTTCGGATAGTTATTTTAACTGTTATCACTATTCAAGTTATCACCTTACATCCGTGGGTTACGCTATCGCTATCGCTATCGCTAACCGCACGCTACGGCTCAGCTTTTATTCATCCTTATAACTTTACAGGGATAACGAGTTGAGTTTGTAGATCACCAGTTTGGAACCGACTGGGCGAGTGTCAGACCCCTTATTAAGCCAAGCAGGGGGTTGAAAATATACTGCTAGGCTCGGCTACACGTCGTGGGC
>Ga0208015_1000752_pt1 | contig 14356 bp, 10 predicted proteins | sample 26BtaG_FD_184101 | JGI IMG/M metagenome (GOLD analysis project Ga0208015, IMG submission 184101) | Marine viral communities from Cariaco Basin, Caribbean Sea - 26B_WHOI_OMZ_CsCl (SPAdes) (version 2) | ecosystem: Environmental > Aquatic > Marine > Oceanic | place: Caribbean Sea: Cariaco Basin...
TATCTTGGACGCGCTCTACCCGCTTGGGTGGCTTACAGATTGGTAGCAACTTTAATCTGCAACCTTATATGACCACTACCCCATTGCCGTCATTCTTTGGTTCAGCCACCCTACCTTCGGCAGTAGAGCTGTACGTGGATGGCCTTAAGCAATATAGTGGTGAAGTCCCTGCCGGCCCCTTTGAGTTAAATACCGCCCCAAGCATCAGTGGTACGGGTAATGCGCAACTGGTATTGACCGATGCGCTAGGACAGAGCTCTACGGTTAACTTCTCGCTTTATGATACTCACCGCTTACTACAGCCCGGTTTATCAGATTGGTCAGTCGAGCTCGGCGCCGTACGAGAAAACTATGGTATCAAATCCTTCGACTATGGCAGTGATGTCGCTGTCAGTGGCACTTGGCGTTATGGCGTGAATAACCGCTTTACCGCTGAGACCCATGCCGAGGCCACCAAAGACATAGCCAATGCAGGCGTTGGCGGCACTTGGGTATTGGGCGGACCAGGTGGGGTATTATTTGCCTCGTTAGCGGGTAGTAATAGCCAAGATGAAAGCGGCACCCAATATAGTGCTAGCTATCAATGGAATAATAAACGCTTTAATATTGGTGTTAATACCTTAGGCACCCAAGGCGAGTATCGCGATGTAGCGACCCAGTATGGCTCGACCCCTATTCGCCAAAGTTATCAACTCTCCACAGGTTATGGCAGCCAAACCTTTGGCAGCTTTGGGGTTAGCTATAATCAAGTGGATTATGCTGAAGTTGACACTGCGCAATTTGCCAGCGCTTACTGGAGCAAATCTTTAGGTAGGCGTGTGAGCATCAATGCTAACTATAACCATGACCTGAATAACTCTGATAATAGTAGTGCCGCTATTGGCGCCTCTTTTTCATTCGACCGCAATATCTCAGTGAATAGTAGCCTTCAGCATAGCAATGCACAGAATGTCATGGTCGCAGATGTTTCACAATCAGTGCCTAGTGCTGGCGGATTAGGTTGGCGTGCACAGGCGCAACATAGTGTGAATAGTCATAACGACGAGAATAGTAGTTATAATAATGATAATACTAGCGGTTTGGCTGAGCTAAATTATTTAGGACGCTATGGTCAAGTACAGGCAGGTATTAGCAGTTACGGTAATGATTACTCTACCTATGCTAGTGGTAACGGCTCTGTAGTCATGATGGGTGGCGGGGTCTTTGCTGCACGGCAAATTAACGATGGTTTTGCTGTGGTATCGACTAATGGTATCGCTGATGTGCCGGTATTATTACAAAATAATGTCATTGGCACCACGAATAGCCGTGGGCTCTTATTAATCTCGCCGCTAAACGCTTATCAAGACAATAAGGTAGCTATTGATACCATGAACTTGCCCGCAGATTTACGTATTGATAAGGTAGCTACTCAAGCAACGCCGACCGATCGTGCTGGTACGTTGGTGAACTTTAAACTTACTCCTATGCGCTCCGCCTCGGTTATCTTAAAAGACAGCAACGATGAGTTTATACCAATAGGCAGTCAAGTGCGGTTATTCACTCAAGAACCATTGCCCTCAGCTATCGTAGGTTTTGATGGTGAAGTCTATTTAGATACGCTCGATGAGCAGAATATATTAGAGGTAACTACCCCCTCTGGGGACCGTTGCCAAGTTAGCTTTGATTATCAGAAACCAGGTGATGGCATTCCGCTTATCGGTCCCCTTATCTGTCAGAAGGTACAATAATGAAACTCTTTCAATGGCATTTTGGCCTTTATTTGATTCCTCTGGCTTTTTTATTTCCAATGAGTAATACGCAGGCAGCACTATCGGTGACGTGTGAAGCAGGTATGAACACAGCAGCAGGAAGCGTTGGTATTGTAAATTTTGGCACTATTACAGGTACCATTGCTAATAACGCTAGTACTACAGGTACGCTGAATTATAGCTGCAACAATACTGGTGATACTGCTGGGTATGTGTCTGTATGCCTTGCAGTTGATGGTGGAGAGTACACGCCAGCGAATGTTGAAACACGTTATATGCAAAGATCAGGTACTGGAGGTGACAATACTCGCCGCTTAAACTTTACTATGACATTACCTAAAGGGGGACTTTGGAGTACTCGTGGTAAGACTGGCTCGGAATACAATTCTGGCTCCAAAGCTATTGGGGCAAACTCATCGGTCACAGGTAGCGTGGTTGTTGATTTCGCTATGAAAACGGGAAATGGCAGTGCCACACAGGGTGCTTATATCAATAATTTTGGAAATGGCAACCATACTGCTTTAACTTTTCTGACTAGCACTACATCGCCTGCACCAGATTGCAATGCAAGTGGAATTGCTCAACAATCCATAAGATTTCCGTTTATAGTTCAGGCAGCAATAACCCCTAGTTGTACTATTGCCGCTAAGTCTAACGTTGACTTAGGCTCTCACTCAGCAAATGAAACCAATATTACAGGCAGCAATAGTAGTGCAATTACTATTAATTGTACTAATGGTGGTGCGTATTACATTGGTTTAAAACCATCTAATGATAATTCTAATGGTGCGGGAATTATGAGCGGCCTTTCTAGTGGCAATACAGACAAAGTACCTTACCAATTACGCTCTACTACGGGTATTGATGGCACTATATGGGGTAACACAGCTACCTCTACGACTGTAGGCAATGGCGTGGCAGATTTTGGTACCGGGTCAAATAAATCGCATACTGTGTTTGTTACAGTACCCAGCGCCGATTTTAAACCTGACAATTACTCAGATACCGTCACCATTAAAGTAAATTATTAATATCTAATAACCCCGTAAAACAAAAAAAACGCACCCTATCAAAAGGTGCGTTTTTTATTAAACTAAAAACCTCTTAGATTAGGCAACAAACCAGGCTCAATAATCTGCAGTCCTCTATGCGGTGACCACACCAAATCCTCATACTCTACCGCAAGTTGATATGCCCACTGACTTACCGTCTCTGAGCGCTGTCGATTGCTGATAAAACCGAGATTTTGTGATTGTGCCTCTGCTTCGATAGTTTGCCCATATCGCTGATTACGGACTAACCACTGCTCATAGAACATCTCTTCCGCCAGATAGTCTCTTTTCCTATTATTACAACTGTGGTCTGCCAAGACAAAATTATGCACCGTATCGACAGGATATTTAGACCACGGGATAAAGTGATCGACCTCAGTGCGATTTTTAGCGTCTTCTTTCAACGGCTTATGACAGTAAAAACATTGCCCATGCTGTGCGTCGATTAACACCTCCTGCAACTTCCCCAGGTATAAACGTGGCTGTTGGAATAAGAACTGTTTTAAATCGATATCGTCACTGAAATACCCTTGGTTATGGCTATTTTTGCGGACAAAATCGCTCCAGTATTGTTGGCACAACTTATTAATAATTTTGCTAAAGCGCGATAGACAATAAGATATACCAGGTTTTAAAACTATCTCATTCGACTTAGCGTCATAAAAATACATAAACTCGCGATTGTTATTATTCTCGGCACTTTGCAAGTGTTTGGCAGGATAGGTTTTAATGACCCGGGCGACTTTCGATATCGTGGATTGCCACTGTTTTGCATCGCTAGTGCGGGCTTTATTTAGACTGGTCTGCTGAGTGTCACTTTGTAAATTTAAAATTAGCGTAATCACACTGGCTTGGCCTTTGGTAGCACTCTGGCGCAGTATCGAGTCTTCATTTTGGGCGGCAAAAGGTAGCGCTTGTAGCCAATACAGCTGTATAAATTGCTCAGCCAATTGCTTATAAGAGATGGTGTGCGGGCTATTATCATCAATGCCTGATTCAATAGATAGGTTGGCTAGTGCCATTAATAAGGCGAATTTATACGTTGAGGTATAAGAGCTGGACTCGAGCAACCATTGAATATCGCGTAAGAAATTCAGCTGAAAATCGGCGCTAGGAGGTTTGGCAAAGGTATTAAGAGTAAAAACTTCGGTAAAGTCAGCGATTGACGACATGGCACTATCTCTAATTATTTACTTTCTAGTATTAGCCGCTACAGTCTCTATAACGCTAGCTAATACAGTTACTTGGCATTCATATTAGCTAAAATCACTAACAATAGACAGAATAGTGAAATTTTAATAAAAACATATCTTTATATCTTCTATTAAAAATCAACCCCTTCCCTATAAAACCACCCTTCCACCATAAAAAAACGCCCCTAAAAATAGGAGCGTCATTTATTAAACCGCGTGTTTTAATCTAGCAAAGCTATCTGTAAAGGCTTAGCTCATTGCTGAAACTTTTGAGCCATCGGTTTTGGTGATAGTGATGCCCGTAAAGCCAAACAGAATCGTTAATAGTAGCGACAGATAACAGAAGAAAGCATACGGAATATACTCGATGACCGATACGCCAAGCGCCTGACTGATAAACACACCACACACACTCCACGGTACTAGTGGGTTAATCACCGTACCGGCGTCTTCAATAGTACGCGATAGGTTTTTCGGGTGCAGGTTTAAGCGCTCAAAGGTCGGGCGGAAAGCCGTACCCGATAGTAGAATACTTAAGTACTGCTCACCGATTAGTACGTTAATACTCAACGCTGCCATAGCCGCGGCAAAGATAGCACGACCTGAACTGGTCAGCATATTACTGATGCCGAGTAGTAAGGCGGGTAAGATACCCAAGGCGCGTAATAAACCACCTAGGCTTAATGCCAAGATAACAATGGTTTGGGTAAAGAACATGCTCTGCATACCACCGCGAGAAATCATACCGCCTACTTCGCCAAGCTCTAAGTTTTCGGCAGGGGCATAACCGCCAAACATATAGCCGCCCAATTGACCAATACTAGGGGTGCTGTGCAAATAGGTGACAACCAACGCTGCAGCAATCGTCCAAATAATGGTATAGATAGCATTGACTCGGCACAGTGCTAAGACGACTAGCACAACGAATGGCAAGACCGAATAACCATGGACTAGACCGCTATCAACCAACTGTGATTGCAAGAGAGTCACTTGGCTTAAATCGCCTGTACCCGCTTGCCCAGAGAAGAACCAGAATAGTCCCGCAGTGATGAGCCACGCTGGTACTGTGGTGTACATCATATTGCGAATATGCTCGAATAAATCGATACCCACGACTGAAGAAGCTAGCGTACAAGTATCGGATAAAGGAGACATTTTATCAGCAAAGAACGCACCTGACACGATGGCACCGGCGGCGATAGCGACGTTGGCATCAAAGGCATTACTCATACCAATAAACGCCACACCAATAGTCGCTGCAGTGGTCAAACTACTGCCTAACGCTACCCCAATAATAGAGGTCAAGACAAAGGCAGAGATATAATAATACTGCGGTGAAATCAGCTCAAAACCGTAGTACATAATGGTGGGAATAGCGCCCGACATCATCAACGCGGCGACCAGTAAGCCAATGAAAAATAGGAGATAAATAGCTCCGATACCACTGGAGACGCCTGAGGACATTTGCTCCTGCATCTTCTCAAAGCTAAGACCCTTAAACATACCTAGGGCCAGCAATACAGCTATGGCGAGCATTAATGACAGGTGCGGCACCCAGCCAAAGCCAATCATGGTAACACCCATGATCGCGATGACTACGGTAGCAACGATAAAGGCTATCTTAGGAGACAGCTCGGTAAGTACTTGTGGCGGCATAACACATCCTTATGTTGCCTGTTTTTCTTAAAGCCATAAATCGTGCTTTAAATAATTAAAAACTAACGGCTAAAGACTAATAGTAAATGACAATAATTCAATAAAAATAAATGAGGACAACTTATTGAGCGAGCAAAGTATCGGTTTTTGCAGCCATAACAAAATCGTTGTTGTGCAAGCCTTTGATACTGTGCGACCACCAAGTGACTGTGACCTTGCCCCACTCTACCAACATACCAGGATGATGCCCTTCGGCTTCGGCAAGCTCAGCAAGTTGATTAGCAAATTCCATAGCTTTCACAAAGTTTTTAAACTTATATTTGCGCTCTAATTGTTGGATATCATCGACTTCAATTATTTTCCAATCCGGAATTTGTTGCATCAGCTCTTGTGCTTCTGCTTCAGTAACTTTTGGCGCGCCGATACGGCAGACTTCACAGCTGGCTTGTGATAATGCGGACATGATAATCTCCTTTTTTTAATTTTGCTCTATTGATAATTTCTTTAAGGGTTAATTTATTTCAAGCGTACTTTATTGCATATCTATTGACGGGTAGCGCTAAAATGTATATCAGCTCTACTTATGACGGCGCTATTTTTTGGCGTAAGTCGGCGCAAATAAGCCCAAACTCATGGCTTTTTTCACCGCGCCCATGATGTCACTATTCACGATATCGAACAGCGTATCTAAATCGTCAATCGCATAATAAATAGGTTGAATTTGATCAATGCGGTAAGGAGTGCGCAAGACATCGATTAAATCAAACGCTCGGCAATCAGGCTCATCGCTGAGCGCATAGACGGTCTCAGAAGGAGAGCTTAAAATACCGCCACCATAGATTTTACGAGTGTCTTTACTCGCACCCATGAGGCCGAATTCGATAGTGAACCAATACAAGCGTGCCAAATACAAACGCTCTTGCTTCGTAGCATTGAGACCAAGCTCGCCATAAGTCTGGTTAAAAGTGGCAAAGGCGGGATGGGTTAATAAAGGACAATGACCCACGATTTCGTGAAAGATATCAGGCTCTTCGATATAGTCCATATCTTCTGGGCGACGGATAAAGGTCGCGACCGGAAAGCGCTTATCGGCTAGTAGTTTAAAAAACTTACCAAAGCTAATCAACGCCGGTACTGCAGCGGTCTGCCAACCGGTAGTCGCTTGTAATACTTCATCAATATCTTGTAGTTGCGGGATACGCGTGGGTGATAACTTAAGTTTTTCTAAGCCTTCTAGATACTCGCTACAAGCGCGATTGGGGGTTTGCTCTGCTTGACGCGCTAGTAAGGCACCCCACATAGCATTCTCTTCATGACTATAATGAATGATGCCTTCGCTATCGGGTTGATGCGAGATATAAGGTTGCTTAGTGGCTGGCGAATGAGCAGCGTCCGCTTGCCTATCTGCAGGCAGCTGGTCGCTAGCAAGAGCAGGATTAGCTTTAGAGTTATTAAGGTTTTGCAAAGCGTTTTGCTGAGTAGAAGCGGTGCATTCCATGCCGACTTTCCTTCTGTATATCCATATTTTTTACGGTTTTGCTAATGCGTTTTCAACATGGGTGATGAATCAGGAGAATATAAATAGGGTAAAAATAGCTGTCTTTATGGGGATAAAGGGGCAAGATAAAGTCCTTTTATCTTGCCCACTCAATCGTCTTTATTTAACTTATTACGGCTTAGCGTCTGTCATAAGATACTGCTATTTAAGACGCTGCTAGCTGTACTTACTCAGCGGCTTCAGTATCACCGATAGCGCCACGACGGACTTGGTCACGCTCGATAGATTCGAACAGCGCTTTAAAGTTACCTTCGCCAAAGCCTTCTTCATAATCGCCTTTACGTTGGATAAATTCGAAGAATACTGGGCTGCCTAGGATAGTTTCAGAGAAAATCTGTAGCAGTAGACGAGGCACATTGCCTTCAGTCGTACCATCTAGCAAAATACCGCGCATCTGTAACTCAGAGACGTTTTCGCCATGACCTGGTAGACGCTCATCAAGCATCTCGTAGTAAGTTTCGTTAGGCGCCGTCATCAACGGAATACCCATGTCTTTTAGCTTATCGATACTGTCGAGCAAGTTATCACTTAATAATGCAATATGCTGGATACCTTCGCCATTAAACTGCATGAGGTATTCTTCGATCTGACCACCGCCCTGCTTAGACTCTTCGTTTAATGGAATACGGATTTTGCCATCAGGAGCGGTCATCGCTTTACTGGTTAGACCGGTGTATTCGCCTTTGATATCGAAGTAGCGGATTTCGCGGAAGTTAAAGATACGCTCATAGAAGTCCGCCCAGTAAGCCATACGGCCACGGTAGACGTTATGCGTCAGATGGTCGATGACTTTAAAGCCAAAGCCTTCAGGGTGCTTATTCACACCAGGTAGGTATTCGAAATCGATGTCGTAGATTGAGTTACCATCTTGGAAACGGTCGATAAGATAGATTAATGAGCCGCCGATACCTTTGATAGCAGGCAGACGCAATTCCATAACACCCGTCTTCACGTCCACAGGCTCAGCACCGTTTTCGATAGCGAGATCATAAGCTTGTTGAGCGTTTTTTACGCGGAAGCCCATGCTACAAGCGCCGGCACCATGCTCACTTAAGAAGTAGCTGCCGTGACTCTTAGGCTCACAGTTCAAGATAAGGTTGATGTCGCCTTGACGGTATAAGAAGACATTTTTTGAGCGATGATTGGCCACATGAGTGAAGCCAAGATTGTGAAATAGCTCTTTTACTAGCTCAGGCTCTGGTGAGACAAACTCAATGAAATCGAAGCCTTGTAGGCCCATAGGGTTGTCAAATAAATCTGCCATTGTCATCATCCTTAATTTTAATGTGGGAAAAACCGGCTAGCTTTTAACGGCAAAATGGTAATAGCTTTTGCAAACTAGCGGTTAAAAATTTACTCAGTCAGGGCATCGTGTTAGGCAAAAGAGACTTTACTCTTGATAAAATAGCCTGTGCTAGATACACAGCGCCTACTCATTCCACGAAGTTGATTGACCGTGTATTTATATTAGAGTAGCTTTATTTATAAGACTAATCGTTTTTTATGATTTATTTATCAGGATTTCTTATGAATATAAGTTTTCGCCAACTCGACGCCTTTATCAAAGTGGCGGATAACGGCAGCTTCACCCGCGCTAGCGATAAGATGCATTTGACCCAATCTGCAGTCAGTGGTTTGATTAAAGAGCTCGAATCTACCCTAGGCATTGTGTTGTTTGACCGCACTACTCGCCAATTATCCCTGTCCGCAGTCGGTCGCCATTTACTGCCACAAGCGCGGCGGGTACTCAACGAGATGCAACTGTTTGAAAATGAAGCGAGCAGTTTGACCAGTTTGGCGCAAGGGCAAGTGCGCTTAGCCGTGTCACAATTTGCTGCCTCTTCCATGCCAGCGGTGATTGCACAATTCTCCAAGGCTTACCCCGATATTAGCGTGACCTTGATTGATTGCTCTGCAAAAGATGTGCTCAGTCATATTCATGATATTGAGGTGGATTTGGGTGTGGGAACTGAGCTGACCTTTTTGGAGACCGACGATGATATCCATGCCGACTTACTGTATGAGCTGCCTTTTTGTGTGGTGATTCCTGAGGAACACCCATTAGCGACGCAAAGTGAAATTACTTGGCAAGATTTACTCGCGAGCCAATTGATTACCCTTAAAGGGCCCTTTATCGATCAAGTGACTGCTGAGCTGGACGAGAAAATTACCGCCCATATCCAGCAAGCCCCTTACAAAGTTAACTTTATGTCCACAGCGTTAGAGATGACCCGGCAAGGTTTTGGTATTACGTTATGCCTGCCCTATATGCCAGAAGTCATCGATTGGGTGAGCGCGAATGGGTTGCAGATGCGTCCGGTTGCCCAGCCCATACGGATGCGTAAATTCTTTATTTATCAACGGGCTTCGCGTGCATTATCGCCTGCCAGTATTGCCTTTAAAGATTTCTTACGAGAGTATTTTGCCAGTCACTTTAACGACTTACAGAGTTTTTAAGCTTTGGCCAACTTTCTAAAATTCACCGGCTGAGGTTTTATACGCTAAGGCTTCCCCTATTGAACTTATAAATATTTAGTCAGGAAACCCCTGTACCTTAATTTTTATAGAAAGCCTTATTATTAGTATGGATATAAATAGTATAGATATTAAAAATAGCTGTTATAGAAAATAGCCGCTTAATAATTTAAAGTTTGCGAAGTTTAGCAAGTAAGAAAATTTACACTCATTAAGCACAGAAAAATGGGGCAAAAGCGTGAATTATCTCTTTAAAATTACGAATAAATGGCCTATCTGAAAATCGGCGATTGAGTTCACGGCCAATCTGATTTATCCTTTTACGAAGCTTTATCTCACTCCTCTAAGGAAATAACATGTTTGCAAGTATCGAGTTTTACGCGGGCGACCCTATCCTAGGTCTTATGGATAAATACAATGCCGATAGCCGAGCTGACAAGGTCAATTTGGGCGTTGGGGTATATTATGATGAGGCTGGTAAATTGCCAGTACTTGAGTGTGTCAAAACCGCCGAAGAGCGTATTGCCGACCCTATCTCACCACGTCCTTATCTGCCTATGGCCGGTCTACCGGGTCATCGTAAAGGCTGCCAAGAGCTGCTATTCGGTAAAGATGCGCCTGTATTACAAGAAAATCGTGTGGCTACCATCGCTACTATCGGTGGCTCAGGCGCCTTGAAAGTGGGCGCAGAATTCATCAATAAATGGTTCCCACACGCTAAGTGCTATGTGAGCGATCCAACTTGGGGCAACCATATCGCTATCTTTGAAGGCAGCGATGTCGAAGTCGGTAAATACCCGTACTATGACAATGCCACTAGCAGCGTAAAATTTGACGAAATGCTGGCTTTCTTTAAGCAATTGAACAAAGACGACGTGGTATTACTGCACCCTTGCTGTCATAACCCAACCGGTATGGACTTGACGCAAGAGCAGTGGGATCAAGTACTAACGGTAGTGAAAGAGCGTGGCCTAATCGCATTTATGGACATCGCTTATCAAGGTTTTGGCGAAGATATGGACAGCGATGCTTATCCTATCCGTAAAGGCGTCGAGATGGGTCTGCCCATGTTTGTGAGCAACTCTTACTCTAAAAACTTATCGCTATACGGTGAGCGCGTCGGTGGTCTATCCGTCGTTTGCCCAAGCGAAGAAGAAGCGGCTCGCGTATTCGGTCAATTAAACTTCACCGTACGTCAAATCTACTCAAGCCCACCAACGCATGGCGGCCGTATCGTCGATATCGTGATGAACGACGCACAGTTGCATGAGCAATGGGTTGGCGAAGTCTACGCTATGCGCGACCGTATTAAAGCGATGCGCTCTAAACTGAAGTCTGTGTTAGAGGCCAAAGTCCCTGGTCGCAACTTTGACTACCTAACGCGTCAAAACGGTATGTTTAGCTTCACGGGTCTGACCCCTGAGCAAGTCGAACGCCTACAAAGTGAATTCGCTATCTACATGGTATCGAACTCGCGTATGTGTGTGGCTGGCCTCAACGAAAATAACGTTGATTATGTCGCTAATGCCATGGCAGAAGTTTTAGCCAACTAAACTCTTCCCTAACCTATCTCGATAAAAAAGCTGAGCTTCTGCTCGGCTTTTTTTATGGCTAAAAATTAGCTATATCCCCTCAAATCTACATTTTCTAGTCTCGTGTTAGCAAAAAGGCAACTAAAACACCTTGCAAGATAGCGCATAATTAATTACATTATGCGTAAGCAATTCACTATTTCGTAACTTTTAGGCGCTAATAAGGCTAAAACCTGCCAAAACGGTCCTAAATAATTTCACTATGCGTAATTTAGTGTTGCAAAAAATTAGCTTTACTCGTGTAGCTTAGCCCTTAAACCTCCCTTATTTTAATAATTCTTTCATTTGCCTCAGCAAGGAGCAATCTATGTCAACGATTGACAAAAACCTTAAATCTTTCCTAGATATCGCCGCCGATTCAGACTTCTCTATTCATAATTTACCTTATGGTATTTTTTCCGCTAAAGACGGTAGCCCGCGTGCGGGTGTGGCTATTGGTGAGCATGTTTTAGATTTATCCGTGTTAGAAGAAGCCGGTCTACTAACGTTAGATGGCGGCCCTTATTTTAATCAAGATAAGCTTAACGCCTTTATCGATTCAGGTCGTGATAACTGGACCAAAGCGCGCGAAACTATTCAAAAATTGCTTTCTGCTGATTGCGACATACTACGTGATGACCAAGACCTGCAAGCTAAAGCTTTGGTTAAGCAAGCCGATGTCACTATGCACCTGCCAGTCCGTGTGCCTGGTTTCACCGATTTCTATTCGTCAGAAGAGCACGCGACCAACGTCGGTACTATGTTCCGTGACCCTGCCAACGCCCTATTGCCAAACTGGAAAGAAATGCCAGTCGGTTATAACGGCCGTGCCAGCACTGTCATCGTGAGTGGTACGGATGTTGTGCGTCCGTCAGGTCAGCTAAAACCTAAAGCGGATGAGCGTCCTATCTTCTCACCATGTAAGCGTCTTGATTTTGAGCTTGAGACTGCCTTTGTCGTAGGTAAACCCAACCAAATCGGCCGTCCTATCTCTGTAGATAATGCTTGGGAGCATATCTTCGGTATGGTTCTGCTAAACGATTGGTCAGCGCGTGATATCCAAAAGTGGGAATACGTGCCATTAGGTCCATTCAACGCCAAGACTTTCGCTTCAGAAGTGTCGCCTTGGATTGTGACTATGGATGCGCTAATGCCGTTCCAAACCACTTGCCCAACGCAAGACCCGCAACCTCTAGCCTACTTACGTGGCGAAGGTGCTGAGGTGAGTTTTGATATTAATCTATCAACTGAAATCCTACCTGAAGGCGCTGATGAGGCGACTGTAGTCTGCGAAACCAACTTTAAATACATGTATTGGTCAATGGCGCAGCAGCTTACGCATCACACTATCACGGGTTGTCTCGTAGAAGTGGGCGACATGATGGGCTCGGGCACGATTTCAGGTCCAACGCCTGATAGCTTTGGCTCAATGCTTGAGTTGGCGTGGAACGCGACGAAACCTGTAGAGTTAAAAGGTGGCGGAACGCGTACCTTTATCGAAGATGGCGATACGGTCATTATGAAAGGCTATGCGGAAAAAGACGGCGTACGCGTCGGCTTTGGTGAAGTCAGTGGCAAAGTGCTACCGGCCTTAGACTTTAACTTTTCTGAGTAATACTTGAATTTCGCTGAGTAATTTTCACAGTGTTATTGACTAGCCGAGAGTAGCAAGTGCAGTAGTCGTAAGCGGTAATTATCCCCTTACCTAACGTACTTGCTACTCCGCCCTTTCCTATCGCACTTATCCTATTCCAATCCTATTCAAACTATCAAAAGGACATTGATAATGAGCTTTAAAATTCAACAAATTCATCATGTCGCCTATCGTTGTAAAGACGCGAAAGAAACCGTCGAATGGTATAAAAAACACCTTAACATGGACTTTATCTTGGCTTTCGCCGAAGACCATGTGCCCTCTACCCATGCCTTTGACCCGTACATGCATATCTTTTTAGACGCGGGTAATGGTAACGTCCTCGCCTTCTTTGAAGTGCCGAATCAACCTGAAATGGGCTTTGATCCGAACACGCCAAACTGGGTGCAGCATTTGGCCATGAAAGTTAAAGACCGTGAAGAATTAATAGTCGCCAAAAAGCATTTAGAAGACGCGGGCGTAGACGTCATTGGCGTAACCAATCATGGTATTTTCCACTCTATCTATTTCTTTGATCCCAATGGCCACCGTTTAGAACTCACTTACGATGACCCCATGTCAGAAGAAAAAGTGGGCATGATCACTGAAGAAATGAAATACGAGATGTTGGAAGAATGGTCACGCACCAAACGTGCGCCTAAACATACCGCTTTCTTACATGCTGAAGAATTAGCTGAAGCTAAAGAACAAGCGCCTGCTGGTGAGTAAGATGGTTTGAGCTCTAAGCTCTGGCAATGTTGTAGCAGTTAGGGTTTTAAAAGACTGCGTTTAAAGCAACGCATTTTAAAAGCTGACATCGTAAAGCAGCTCGTTGTAAAGAAAGTTGTTATGAAGAAAACCGTCGTAAAGGATTGCGATCGGAAGAATTAAGACCACCCCCACCCCTCATCAAAAAAAGGATTTTATGATGACTACCAAACTGGCTTACGGCCTAGCGCTAGCTACCCTACTTGGGATTACCGGCTGTTCAAACAATACCGAAACTGCTAGTACTGCTGATGCGGCTACTAGCGATCCCGGTGAAGTTACCGTCTTACGTTTTTCTCATTTTATGACCGCGACCGATGATCTAAATCAACAGATTTTTGAACCGTGGGCGAAGAAAATCGAAGAGGATTCCAAAGGTAGATTAAAAGTTGAAATCTATCCTTCAGCGACTTTAAGCAAACCAGGCGTTACTTATGAAGCCGCTGCTAAAGGCACAGTAGATATTGGTATGCAGGCGCATGGCTATACTGCCGGTCGTTTCCCACTCTCGCAAATCGTTGAATTACCGGGTATCTCGAATACCGCCGAACAACAAACCTGTATCTTGCATAAACTCTACGATGAGAATGTCATTGCCAGCGAATATGCGGACTCACACCTGCTTTATATGGTGGGTACTGGTCCTGGTGCGCTGCATACCATCGATAAACCGCTGCGTACCCCTGCCGATATGAAAGG